>Ga0208900_1001152_pt1 | contig 14834 bp, 15 predicted proteins | sample AntAceMetag02UKK_FD_184763 | JGI IMG/M metagenome (GOLD analysis project Ga0208900, IMG submission 184763) | Saline lake microbial communities from Ace Lake, Antarctica - Antarctic Ace Lake Metagenome 02UKK (SPAdes) (version 2) | ecosystem: Environmental > Aquatic > Non-marine Saline and... | reverse complement strand
CCTGAAAGTCATTTATTTTAATATTATTCAGGGTGGTGCGTACGGCCAGAAGATTAAAGTCCAGTGCCAGCACCCGTTCACACCCCAATGCCGCAGCCCCCAATGCCAGGATGCCGGTTCCGGTGCCAATATCCACCACCGTTGAGATTTTCTCCTTCTGGCAAAGATACTCCATGTACCCCAGACAATCCTCGGTGGTCTGGTGACGACCGGTGCCAAACACCACACCGGGGTCCAGCAGAATATGGGTCAAATCCGGTCGATTAACAAAGGGAATCTTCCAGGGGGGTGAAATCACCAGGCTTCCGGCGGTGTAGGACTCAATTTTATCTCCATGCCACTCATCACTGGTCATTTCATATTTATCAATGAGGGACAGATGCTCTTCCCGGGCAATGATCTTTTCCACCAGGTCATCATGGGGATAGGAAAAAAAGAGGAAAGAAAAACCATCTTCCTCCCAGTTGCCAATAAAGGTACTCTCTTCCATGGCCAAGGCAAGGGAGGAGGGAATGCCCTCCAGATAATAGATGTAAAGATATTCATAGGGATTTGACAAAAAAATACCTCCTGGGATCGATTGGATTTCAGGGGTTGATTATACCATGGGTCACCTATCATAATTGGACGGCCGATGGTATGATCAAGCCCACATTTTAATAACGGCCGTGTCGGCCACCGACACAACAAATAATGAAAAAGCACTTTGGAAATACCCTGGGGACTTGGAGTTCATCTTTACACCACCCCGGTGCCCATTAACCGCTTTTTCATAAAAGTCCCCATGAAAGAAAAGAAAATATTATGAAATGGATACATGTGAAAGCCGCCTTTACCGGCAATGATCCCGATTTTGCAGAAGAGCTGGTCACCGATATTTTTTTAAACCTTGGATTAAAAGGGGTGGTGTGTGACGTCCCCCTGCCGCCGCCTGTTGATGGATTTGCCAGCGACGCCCTGCCCTTGTCCACCGAGAGTTCCATATCCGGATATATTCCGGACACAGATAGCTCCCGGGAGCTTCTGTCCACCATTGAACAAAGGGCCGGTGCACTTCTCTCCACAGACATAAAGGTAGACATCACAACCCAATTGGTGGACCAGGAAGATTGGGCCGAGTCCTGGAAGGAATTTTTCTTTGTCACCCGCATCACCGACCGGATCATCATCAAACCTGAATGGCGGGAGTTTGAGGCCAGTGGTAACGATCTTGTCATCCACATTGACCCCGGCATGGCCTTTGGAACTGGCACCCACCCCACCACGGCCATGTGCATTGCCATGATTGAAGAGAACCTTAAGCCGGGTCAGACCCTTTTGGATGTGGGTACCGGTTCAGGCATTCTCATGGTCGCTGCCGGTCTTCTGGGGGTATCCGCCATGGCAGGTATTGACACCGATGAGGTGGCAGTGCAGGTGGCCGGAGAGAACCTTAAAAAGAACAAAATTTCCCCACAGATTTACCACCTGGAGCAAACAACCCTGGACCAATACCAGGACCGGGGAACCGGACCCTTTGATCTGGTGGTGGCCAATATCATTGCTGAAATCATTTTAGAGATCATTACAGATATCAAGCAACGTATAAAACCTGGAGGAACTGCTATTTTATCAGGCATTATAACGGAAAAAAAAGAGGGCATTGTAGAAAAACTCCAGCAGAATGGCTTTGCCGTCACAGAAATTCGGGAAGAAGGCGAATGGACGGCCATTTGCGCCACCTTTCCCAACAACGACTAATGACCCTGTTGATTTAATACAGGTCAGAGAATTTTCAAGACAATATAGCGGACTCCAAATCATCAGAAGTTGTACATATTGTGTATTGTTTTTTCAAAGATCGACTAAATAAACAGACTCATTAATAACATATCTGCCACCCCATCAATCCGGTGTCACCGCCAGCTCAGAGGCCCTGACAATACTGACTTTTTCCTGCATTTCCGGTAATAAAAGCGCCAGGGTTTCCAGGGTGGCCGGGTATGGATGCCCGATACCAATGGCAGATCCATGGCGCTGGCTGATCTGAATCAACTGGTTGATCTGACCGGTGATATAATTCTTATCCTGGATATTATCCAGAAAGACATCCCGCTGTGCAAAGGCAAGCTGAAACAGCCGGGCGGAATCCCTGCATATGGAATGCCTGCCCGTCAGGCTGTCAATGAAAAAAAGGTCTCTTTTTTTCAACACGGAAAACACTTGCCGCATCTGATCAGACAGGGTGGTTAAGCGTGAGCCCATGTGATTGTTCACCCCTTTTATATAGGGTATGCGGTCCAGGTCTCTTCGCAGGGTTTCCAAAAGCAGGTCCGGGGGCATATCTGCCATGAGGGCCCCGGGTCCCGGATTCACCTCCGGGTACTGCATGGGTTCCATGGGCAGGTGGAGCATGATCTCAACGTCCCTGACATAGAGCCGATCGGCAATGGCTCTGCCAAAGGGAGACTCTGGCAATATGGCCATGGTGATCTGGGGGTTCAACCGGGAAAACGCCATGGCCATGGCCTTGTCAAATCCCACATCATCAATGATAATGGCCACCCGTGGCAATCCCTCTTTGCCTTCAGGCCCAGTGACATCCCCCCGCCCCAAAGACGGGCCGGGGTCTTTATCAAACACCTCATATAGAGGACTATGGTCTTGTCCACCACCCGTGCCAGGTTCGTTGTTTGTGAGGGAGGGGGTATTTATGTCTTCGACGGCTTTCTCATTGATTAATTCAGAAGATGGCACCTCGGGGTTTATCAGGTCTGTCTTCCCAAATAAAATTTGTTCAGTCAGGGCCTGCAATGACACATTATTGTGAATGTCCGTCCCCGGGGCAAGAGAATCCTTCGGCCCTGGGGCCAGGGAGCGTTTCCGGGACTGACCCTCTGAAGTCAGTACCTTGGTCTGGGGAAACCCCGATTCCTTTGGCAACTCCCCATGATCTATATAAAAATAGATCCCCATGGCTGCCAATGCCACAAACAATACAAGACTAATAAGACCAACCAGGAAAAGGAAGCCCCTTTTTGATTCAAGGTCAACAAAGGGGGGGATTTTTTTTCCGTTTTTTTGCCTTGTCTGTTGAACGTTTCGGCTCACCGGAACCCTTTTACCCTTGTATTTCGTCTGTACATGGTCATGGGGTTACAGTGGCTCCTTTTCCCTGGGTCAACAGGCTGTACCCCATGAGGATGGCCAAGGCCTGCTGGACCTGGGAGTCCTGTTTAAGCCCTTCAAGTCCAACGGGTCCCCCCGGGGCAAAACCATCTGTCTTTTTCTTGATCTTGTCCCCTGATTTCTCAAGCATCTCGGTTTCCGGTTCAAGATGATTTTTCAAATCCTTTTCCCGGAGCATGTGGGCCATGGAAGATCTCTTTTCATCTGGACCTTTTGCCTTATTTTCCGCCTTATCCGTTATTTTTCGGAAACTTACTTCAATGTCCGGGTGGATGCCCTGGGCCTGGATGGATCTGCCATTGGGGGTATAATATCGGGCAATGGTATACTTGAGTCCAAATCCGTCTTTCAGAGGTTTTACCGTCTGAACAGATCCCTTGCCAAAGGAAGTGGTCCCCAGAATAACGGCCCTTTTATGATCCTGCAAGGCCCCTGCCACGATTTCTGCAGCACTGGCACTACCGCCATTGATCAGCACCACCATGGGATAATCCCGCTTCACCGAACCCGACCGGGCCTCAAAAATTTCAGTGTGGTCCGCCTGCCGACCTTTTATGGACACAATGACGCCCTGATCAAGAAAGGCATCTGACACTTCCACTGCCTGGTTTAACAGCCCCCCTGGATTATTCCTTAAATCCATGATCAGTCCTTTTAAAGGCACCTCTCCGGATTCCAGTTTTGTCAATGCATCCACCATCTCATCAGCGGTATTATTTCTGAAATTTGTCACCCAGATATACCCATAGCCCGGCCGAAGGGTGGTGCTTCGAATACTGGTCATGGGGATAATATCCCGTTCCAATGAAAATATAAGGGGCTCTGCCTCTCCCTGGCGGACAATGGTCAGCACAACACTCTCTCCCCGGGCCCCCCGCATTTTTTTGACACATTCCCACAGGGCAAGCTCAGTGGTGGCATGGTCATCAATCTTTACAATGATATCCCCGGCCATGATGCCCGCCTTGTATGCCGGGGTGCCTTCAATGGGAGACACCACCGTCAAAACTCCTTTTTTCATGGAAATCACAATGCCGATACCACCAAACTCTCCCTTGGTGTCATCCTGGAGTTCATCAAAGGCCTCGGGGGGCATGAAATTGGAGTGGGGATCCAGATTATCCACCATGCCCTTGATGGCATCCTGGATCAATTCTTCGGCATCCACCTCATCCACATAGTTTTCCTCTATTTCCTGCAGCACATCGGAAAAAAGCTTTAACGACTCATAGGTCTGCTCTTTTTGTGCCATCAGAGACCCCACAAAACCATCTCCCACTATCAGTATCAGGGCCATTACAGTTAAAGGCAACCAATTCCACATCCGCCTTGCCAAACGAATTCTCATCTCATACTCCTTTTTTCAGCCATTTAAGGGGATTAACAGGTTTTCCATGGTGTCGGACCTCAAAATGAAGGAACGTGCCCCGAAGAACACCCGTATCTCCTGCCGTGCCAATAACCTCCCGGTCCGCCACCACATCCCCCTTTTTCTTGAAAAGCTCTTCCACATGGGCGTACAGGGTATAATAGTTATCGCCATGGTTGATAATCATAAGATTGCCATATCCTTTTAACCAGTCTGCATATAGGACTTCTCCCCTGAAAACGGATTTCACCGGTTCTCCCAGGTCCACCTTTATATCAATTCCCGCTTGAAAAGTGAAGGTTTTGTCATCTTCGTCAACCCGGGTACCAAATTTTGATAAAATACGACCCGTTACCGGCATGGGTAAAGATCCCATGTGAGATAAAAAAAGGCCTTTTTCCCCCTTCCATGTCCCAGTGGGGGTCTCTTTATTTTGCTTTTCACCAGGGGGGGGGGAAGGGGTTCCCAAGGACTGCATGGTCTTTGCCAGGGCGTTTCTGGCTGACACCATGGCGGCCCGTGTCAATGCCCTTTTTCCCTTTACCTCGGCCAACAGGGTCTGGCGAGTTTCCTTTTCTTTTTCCAGATTTTCAATTTCCATATTCAGATGACTGTCAAGGAGCTTTTTTTCCTCTGTTTCCCCTTCAAGCAGCAGCGTTGTACGTTCCAGCTCTTTGAGGTTTACGGTCTGCTCGTTCAGGAGTGCCATATCCGAACCCAAAATAAGGGTCAACGCCTGTTGATCTTTCCAGAAATCAAACAGAGACCGGGGCTTTGAAAAAAGATGCAAAGATCCGGTTCCTTTAATGCGATGCAATGCCCGAAGACGTCCATTAACCGTGGTACGATTTTTTTCCATGGTCTGCATGACGGCCTGCTGTCGCTGCTCAGCCTGCTTAATTTTATGGGTTAACTCCTGGATCTCCTGGGAGACAAGAGAAATCCGAAGCCTGCGCTGATTGATGTGATGATTCACATCATCCAGTTGCTCAACAATATCCAGTTGCTCCTGGGTCAGTTTATCTTCATCCTTTTCCAGTTCCTGGATACGATTTTCAAGAAGATGGGTATCCACCAGATTTTTTTTCCGGGTCATTTTTTTAAGGGATTTTTTATGCTCCACCACAGTCCCCGCCCAGGCGGGGGATACCATGAGAATCCCCAAGGAGAGCAAAAGGATCAACACAAGACCCAAAAACCATATCTTTTTCAATGCTGTTTTAATGAGATAAAACATCCCAGCCATCCCAGAAAAATACCTGCACCCATGATCAATGCAACCACGGGAAGAGAGAGAAATTGAATCTCTAACAATGGAATAAATGAAGCCTCCAGGGGAATCCCCCCCCGGACCCACCGAACCAGAAAAAAAAGAATTGCCAGGCCCACCGTGCCCCCGCAAAAGCCCTGGAGCATCCCCTCCAGGTAAAAGGGTGTGTTGATAAAGGCATCTGTGGCCCCCACAAGGCGCATGATCTCAATTTCTTCCTGCTTTGCACAAAAGGCCAGCCGCACCGTATTGGCCGACACAAAAAGGGCCGTTAACACAAAAAGGCTCCCCAGCCCCAGGGCACCCATCTTCAAGGTATTGACCATGGGCAGAAATGTTTCCACCCAGCCATGCCCATACACCACCTCTTGAACATGTGCCTTTTGTTGGGCAGCCGCAGCAAAAGCGTCCACATCATCAAGGGTGTCAAGGGAAGGAGATAAAAGGATTTCAAGGGTGTGGGGAAGGGGATTTTCCCCCAGGTCAGACAAGATAACACCGCTGGATGCAAGATCCCGTTGAAGCTGTTCCAGGGATGCCTCCCTGGAAATAAACCAAATATCCTCCACCCCATGGATGGACCCCAGATCCGTAGTTACCCTGGCCAAATCTTTGGGGGTGAATTCGCTATCAAGGTAAGCCATGACCCGGATGCCCCGGTTCCAATCCCCTGTCATCCGGGCGGCATTTTCAAAGAAAAGAAAAAAGGCACCGGCAATCAACACAGACAAGGCAATGGTGAAAAGGGTGGTACCGGTGAGAAAAAAATTGCCTGCCATATTTTCCAGGGCCCGTTTTACATAGGATCTCATGGTCAGCTCATTCCCCCTTCCATCTCCTCCCCGGTGGTGGGATTCACGGCAGCACAGATTTTCTCCCCGGGCTGTGTGAGTTCGCCTGCCTCAAGGGTATAAAGGGCATCATACTCTGTCCTGTTTATTAATTCGGTGTTGTGGCTTGCAATGAGCAAGGTGCTCCCTTTTTCTTTGTACTCCATCAGATACTGGGTGATCACTTCTGCCGAGCAGGCATCCAGACTGCCGGTGGGCTCATCTGCCAGGATAATATCCGGGTCTCCCACCACGGCCCTTGCCACGGCCACCTTCTGCTGTTCACCCCCGGAAAGCGAAGGGGGCAATGCGTCCAGATAGTCTGTCATACCGGTTCGTTCCAGTACTTCACCTACCTTTTTTTTGATGACGCCGGGGGGCTGTCCTGCAGCCTCCAGGACCAGGGAGATGTTATCATACACACTCCGGTGGGAAATTAATTTAAAATCCTGAAAAATCACACCAATCCGCCGTCTTAAATAGGGAATTTTTTCCCGGGATAATCGGGCCAGGTTCATCCCCCCCATAATAATCTGCCCCTGGCTCACCGGCGTGGCCAGATAGAGCAGATTCAACAAGGTGCTTTTTCCGGCTCCGGAGGCACCGGTGATAAACACAAGATCCCCGACCTTCACGGATAAGGTTATATTTTTCAAGGCGTACCGGGCACCATATTGCTTGGAAACATCAAAGAGTTGGATGATCGAACGTTTTCTTTCCATGGCTTTTTTTGTACGCCCCTCCACGTTGACGTATATGGAATTTACTGGTATATGGTAACCGTTGTCAAGGAGTGCTGTAAAACAGTTTTCCTTACACACCGCCTTCACTGGATCCCGCTTGACGGCTTCTTCCTTCAGTGAAGGCGTTTTTTCAAATAGATCCCCCACCGTCGGCCCACTTTTGCTCGCCCAACAAAAACATTTGCTCAAAACAGACATTTCAATTATACTTGATGGGCTTGATCATAACATCGGTCACCTCTCATCATTTGCTGGACCAATGAAGTCTTTGGCTCCCCAAATTTGAGTATTGAGTTATCATTACCCTAAAACGTTTGAAGATGAAATGATTTTCATCATTTTCAAAAGCCTTTTATAAGCATTCGGGTTAGTTTAGTGGTTTATCTATTTATAAGGGTTATAAGGGCATAGGATTAAACAATGACTGAACAAAGCATTGATTTCAGCAGCATGGCCTCAAATCTGGGCTTTGATGAAGACGAGTTCAAGGAAGTCGCCCAGTTACTGATTACGGTCTCACTCACAGACATGGAAACGCTTGAACTGGGAATTTCAGAAAATAATCTCGACAAGGTAAAGGACGCGGCCCATTCCATTAAAGGTGCTGCGGGGAATCTGGGGTTTATGGAACTTTCAAATTGTGCTGAAATCATCGAAAATTCAGCACGTTCCCAAAGCATTGATCACCTGACAACCCAGGTTCAGACCATTAAAAAAATTTTACAGGCTATCTCCAAGGCCCTGTCCAGCTAACAACTCCACCCGACGTTCCCGTTTCGCTCAGGGTAGCTGCCGGGGGCGGCATAGTACTATTTTCATTCTTTGTTGTGTCGGTGGCCGGCTTGGCCGTTATTTAAAAATTTGCACATTTGCACCACAGGGCTCTTAACATGTTTACCACACATCCCCTGACCATCCTGGCCATTGATGATCATCCCCTGAATCTCAAGCTCATTGAGAAGGCCCTTTCCAAAGAAGGCTACCGGGTTCTTTGTGCGGATAATGGGCTTGAGGGTAGACACCTGGCCATGACCCGGCAACCCAACCTGATCCTGCTGGACATCAGTATGCCCGGAGAAGATGGGTTTGATGTCATCCGTGCTCTCAAAAAAGAGTTTGCCACCACGGCCATTCCTGTGATTTTTCTAACGGCATCCCATTCGGTGAAATCAAAGCTCAAGGGATTTCAGCTGGGTGCGGTGGATTATATTACCAAGCCCTTTCATCCCCAGGAGGTCGTTGCAAGGATTCGACTGCACCTGAAACTTTCCATTGCCACGAACTCTCTGATTACGGCCCAGGCAAACCGACTCAGACAGGTCACCCAGGCCCAGGCATCGCTGTTACCCGCACCGGAAGACTATCCCGATGCCACATTTGGTGTTTTTTATAAAGCCATGGAGGAAGCCGGAGGGGATTTTTACGATATCGTTGACATTGCCCCGGAGATCAAAGGGTATTTCGTTGCGGACTTTTCCGGCCATGGCATTGAAACCAGTTATATGACCTATTCCCTCAAGGCCCTGCTCACCCAGAATTTCACCCCCGTGTACAAGCCAGATGAAAGCATGAAAATTATCAATGATGTGCTGCTGGAACTGCTTCCCGAAGAAAAATATCTCACCGCCTGTTATCTTCTTATAAACCGCATCACCGGCCTTGCCACAATTATCAATGCCGGTCATCTGCCGGTGATACTTTTGCCTGCATCCGGTGATCCCCATCTGATCAAAGCAGACGGAGATATTCTGGGAATGTTCACCGATGCCACATTTGGCAAGATGCAGTTCAAAGTCTACCCCGGGGACCGGCTGTTCATGTACACCGACGGCCTGGTTGAATCCGTAAAAAACAAAATCACCTGGTGCCGTGGTGCAGATACCCTTTTGCCCATGTTCAAGGAAACACCCCGGTTACCCATCAAAGAAATGTCCCACCGGTTGGTTCAGAAGATATTCACCACCGCAGGGCCTCCAGAGGATGATATTTTACTGCTCAGCATAGAGGTGTAAGGCATGAAAAGTGACATCACTTTCAACATGACCCGCAAGGACGACAAGCTGAACATCACCTTCAGTTCCACCATGGAGAATGTGGACAAGGCATGCAGGTATGCCCTTGAATTTCTGCACCGGATGATGACTGATTTTGACCATAATTTTGAACTGAATCTGCTCATGAGAGAAGGCCTGATGAATGCAGTGAAACACGGAAATGCCTTTGCCCTAAACAAACTGGTTTATTTTTCCATCCGGGCCTGTCCACCAGATACCATCCTCATGGAAATAGAAGACCAGGGGGAGGGATTTCAATGGCATGAAATGGGATATGACCTGCCCGAGGATTTTGCCGAAAGTGGCCGGGGGATTTTCATTATCCGGCAATATTGTTCCCTGATAAAATATAATGCTAAGGGGAATCATCTCACCATCCATAAACAACTCACCATTGAGTGACCGGCCAGCACCCCATATTTCACTTAGGTTTGGCCTGCTCACCTAACATTAGTATGCTACGCAGTCCCAAATACGCGAATATGGGCCACTGCCAAACAGTTATATTACCGACCCGAATATTTACACCAGCACAGAGGAAAAATAAATGGAAATCAAATTTTGCAGCTGCTGCGGCGGCACCATGGAACAGGGTATCCCCGACGACGATGACCACATGAGGGCCATTTGTACAAAATGTGGTTTTATACACTACCTTAACCCCAAAATGGTGGTGGGTTGTATTCCCCAATGGGGGGATCAGATCCTCATGTGCAAACGAAATATTGAACCGGGAAAGGGGAAATGGACCCTGCCCGCCGGTTATCTTGAAAATAGTGAGACCATGGAAGCAGGGGCCGCCAGGGAAACCCTGGAAGAGACCCGGGCCATGGTGAATATCACTGGCCCCTATCGACTGTTCAACATTCCCCATGTGAACCAGATATACATGATATTCAGGGCAGAGCTGCTTTCAAAGGAATTTGGCCCCACATCGGAAAGCACCCATGTGCAATTGTTCCGGAAAGAAGAGATCCCCTGGGATGACATCGCCTTTTCCGTGATTCACAAAACCCTGGAGGACTTTTTCTCAGACAGTGCCCAAGCCCCCCACTCATTTCAAATAAAAACAATCCTTGCGTAAATATTCGGTCAGCACCCCATATTCACCTATTTTGGCCTGCTCACCTAACATTAGTATGCTACGCAGTCCCAAATACGCGAATATGGGGCACTGGCCAAACATTTACATTACCCACCCGAATATTTACATCCTTTCAGGAAGGGGCATTGACGTCAAAAATGGAGTTACCACAACATAGGCATCCTTGCCCCATAAATGGACAGAAACCATTCTGAACACCCAAAAGCCAAATTGCTGGCCCAGCAGCCCCCCCCTTGACAGCCCTGGTATTTTTCGTTTATTATACCAGCGTTACATTACCTGGTTCTTGAATCAAAGATATGAAAATAAAAGGATTATATCAATGCTTAAACTTGGAGAAAAAGGCGCTGTACCCCAGCGTGACAAAGAGACCTATGCCATTGCCCCGCACATTCCCTGCGGTGTTATCACCCCGGAACAGCTCAGAACCATTGCCGATGTTGCGGATAAATATAAAGCCCAGGCTGTAAAGCTAACCAGCGCCTCCCGCATTGCCATCGTGGGCCTGAAAGAAGAGGACATAGACAATGCCTGGAAAGATCTTTCATTGAACCTGGGTCATGCCGTGGGCCTGTGCGTCAGAAGCATCAAAGCCTGTCCCGGAATCGACTTTTGCAAACTGGCAAAGCAGGACAGCCTGGGTATGGGCATGAAACTGGATAAAATTTACCATGGCATGGAGTTGCCCAGCAAAACCAAAATGGGGGTCAGTGGCTGCGCCAACCAGTGCGCAGAAAACTGCATCAAAGACATCTCCCTCATGGGTAAAAAATCTGGCTGGACCCTCATGGTGGGGGGAAATGGGGCATCCCGTCCCCGGCTTGCCGAGGTCTTTGCCGAAGAGCTGGATTCCGACAGCGCCCTGGTCCTCATTGAAAAGATCGTGGCCTATTATAAGGAAAACGGGAAAAAAGGGGAACGTATTGGTAAAATGATCGACCGTCTGGGCCTGGATACCCTGAAAGACGCGGTGATGGCCGGATAAACAGGCCAACCTCCCCTCATTTTTGTCATCAAACGAATTCTGCCATTCCAACCCCTGACCGGTTTCATTTCCGGCAGGGGCTTTTCTGGCCGGATACATGGCTCAGGATATATGGTATGAAAATAATAACAACTTTTGGCATCCTTCAAAAGTACTTTACACTTTTCTTTATCATTCCACATTTGCAGGAGCTTTTTCCAAAAGACTGTAAACTACTTTTGGGGTCATATGGAGGATGCCCAAAATGTCTAAATTTTATCAATGCCGATTTGATTGCCAAAGGAATTGCACCCTGTCGATGACTGGATCATTTTTGATAACTCAGGAGATATACCCTTAATTATAGAGGAAAAATCATGAAAAAAAAGTCCAATTCAAGTTTGGCACTTAATGCAATGCACCGAGCATCAAAACAAGCTATCAAAAAAGCAGCCGATTTAAATTTAAAAATTCCTGTCTGGAAAAATGGTAAAATACTCTTAGTGGAAGCTAAGGAAAAAAACGAACTAACAAAATCCTGAACATTCGTATGGAATTTTAACGGCACTCACTGTTAATCCATTTCATCATTTGGATCATATATTTGCAATTTGAAATTGAATCCTTCAAATGTCATCAACATCCTACCGAATTCTTTCCAAGTGATCTTTTTACCATCAACGACGATCAAGGGCGTTTCAAGAGATTCATCCCAATTGGTATCACAGTCAATCCTTCCCCTGACTATCTCTTCTCCATCATCACCAGTCTGAATCTGCCATCTACCAGTTTCAGGATCTTCATAAACATGCCTGTGATTTAAAGTGTTGACCATTCGTTCATAAAGCTTTGCGAATAAACTGAAAAGACCGTCCTCATGATCACCGATCATGCTGAATTCATATGCGCAGACATCATCCTGGGTATCTTCATGTGCTTTCAGAACAAGGTCTTCTCCCATCAACCTGGCTGTGAACAGAAATTTGTGCTCATCGCCGTCGATATCCTCTAAAGATATAGGTTGAAGCTCAATATGATCGTAATCAATTCCGATTGCTTCTGCCATGTCTTTGTTATAGCAATGCAGACACACGCAAAGATATTCTCCGCTTAAATCATTCCGTATCAGTCCTCAAACAGGTAATCTCAAATGCCTTACAGGACCTATATTGTTGGAGACGGTTACTGAGAGAAAGAGAATCATTCATTTCATAGTGTTGAAAAATATCCAAGCCACGGTCTAAAAGGATCTTCCATCCGTGGTCAGTTACAATATGCCGGGCATGCAAAGTCTGAGTCTCGTCAAATTCCCATGTAAATTGAACACCGGCTATGGCACAATTCTCTTGGATTTTCATAAAACTTTCTATCTGCTGGGGGCCTTTGAATTCATCTTCTACCGTCATCAAGTGGACTTCAATTTCATCATCTTTGGGTTTGATCTTGGCTATTGTTTCAATAAATTCCATCAAGTTTCTAATCTGATAGAAAATTCGGATGTATGAATCCGTCACTGTTATTTTTTTGGCATCCTGAAGATATTGGCCGAACAGTTTGTCATATGTTACGCCACGCTGATTTTCTTTTACAATGACCTGTCTTTCTTTTAGTTCGGGTGGTTTCTCATTAACGGCAGATGAGGCCTGGGACTGATCTGCTTGTCCTTGATCTGTCTCACCTTCGGATTCTTCATCTTGAAACGAACCAAAATACTGAGGATATTCCTCCTCTTCAAGGCTCTTCACATGGATGGTTTCCCCACCATCATTGCAGGTGTACGCAAATCTTACGGCAGCATAGGTTGAATCAATCTTCATCAGTTGATCTTTGACCCTTTTCCTGCCCTCTATGGCAAACTGTAGAACCTCCTCTATTTCTTTTTCTGTTGCTTCTTGATGGGGGAAGAGTATCTTCATCATGCCGGAAAAGGTTTTGTTGATTCCGTCTTTATCCCTGGTAGAGATATCACTGACCAAATTATAATATTGAGAATAATCGTCAGAATAGTCATGGTTTCTAAGATATCTCAAAATCTCAGCCAGGTAATCCACAACAAAACCATATCCATCGGAAAACATCTCTCCACGGATAATGTCCACTTCCCAGCCAGGGAGGTAAAAATGGATTCTATCCAGGAATGCTGAGTCATAATACTGTTCCGGCAGTTCCTCAAAAAGATCCGTGTGTTTGAGCATATAAGGTAATGTATGTCTGGTGTTTCCAACAAAGACCATGGAAGCTTCTGCACCAATGGTCTCCACTCCCCGGGAAAAAGATTTGTTTGCCATGTAATTCTTCATGATATCTACAAGGGCTTTGTTTGCTCGTTTCTTCTTACCGGCGAACTCGTCAAATGCAACTGTATCCCAATATCCGACAAGGCCGATTTTACCAGAATTGTTATTTACAAATAGCTTTGGTACGGTGATCTCTCCGCCTGATATAAGGATTCCATGGGGGGAAAAGTCGGAAAAGATGTGTGACTTACCTGTTCCTTTTGGGCCAAGCTCAATCAGGTTATAATTGCGTTCACAGAATGGGATCAGCCGGACCAACTGTAGCAACTTGCTTCGTTTCCCCAGTTTTTCAGGGTTAAAGCCGATACTTTGAATCAGAAGGTCTATCCATTCATCCGTGGTGAACTGTTTTCTTGCAGCAAGATAATTATCATAATCAAAGTATGAAAGCTGGATGGGTTTGAGTTTGTTAATTATCCAGGGAGAGGTTGATTTGTCCTCGAAATGTTCATACTCCATATCCACAATGGTCCAGACTCCGCTGACAAGAAGTTTGGGATGCTTCTTTACTGTATCCGAATCAACCAAGACCTTTTTAATTCCCAGGTTGGCAAATGATGCTTCGTATACATCCTTTGTATCATTGAGAGCAACACTGACTCTATCAATAACCTTATGACGGCCTTTCTCTCTGATGACAGACTTGATCAATCCAGATTCATTCCGGTGGACATAGTGCTTTTGCAAAACATCTTTAACAGTGTCAATGCCGGTTTTTATGCTTTCTTCATCTGCTGTGGCGCAATACTGTCCCAGTAAATATTCAAGAACATAGGAAGGAACAATGGCATTGCCTTTAACTATTTTAACCAGGTCTTTACGGACAACCAGGCCTGCAAAATGCTCATTTATTTTGTCATCAAGTGCTGTCATAATTATTATTCCTAAAAGTCAAAATCACTGGTAAATGATCTGCGTATCACATACCGTGCCGATTTATATTCTTTAAAGTAAGCGGTTCCTGGCTCCTGTTCTTCAAGGCGCAGATAGACCTCCTGCTCGTTCAGATCATCGGCCTTTTGGGTCAGGACAAA
>Ga0208900_1001150_pt1 | contig 14867 bp, 9 predicted proteins | sample AntAceMetag02UKK_FD_184763 | JGI IMG/M metagenome (GOLD analysis project Ga0208900, IMG submission 184763) | Saline lake microbial communities from Ace Lake, Antarctica - Antarctic Ace Lake Metagenome 02UKK (SPAdes) (version 2) | ecosystem: Environmental > Aquatic > Non-marine Saline and Alkaline... | reverse complement strand
GCTTGATCGAGATCACTATAAAAATCACTACCATCACGATCCATTTTGTTTATGAATACAAATTTGCTCTGATCCTCAGAATCAGAATACCTCCACGATTTCTTAGTTAGAACTTCGACCCCTGCTACAGCGCCTAAAACGACTAAGGAAGACTCACACACATTAATTGCAGAAATTTCCTGAGATACAAATGCTGGGTATCCCGGTGTATCAATAAAATTTATTTTTTTATCATCACTCTCTACATGAAACATTGCAGATGAAATTGTTAGCTTTCTCGATTGCTCATCAACTTCATAGTCTAGTAGTGACGTACCATCATCCACCTTTCCCTGCCGTGAAGAGACTCCAGCATTATGGAGAACTGCATCGGCAAAACTGGTCTTCCCGATCGATGCACTTCCGATTATTGAAATATTACGTATATCTTTGGTCTTAAACTCCTTCATTAGTTTCCTCCTTAAATATATGAAAATTATTGATGTGGGGTCTTGGTAATATAAATAATGTATCTAAATTAACCATTAGCACTTATTGTACCGCATTGAATAACTTTCGAAAAGGAGAAACTAACGGAGTTTAATCGTTTTCATATTCTCTCGTACTTTATCTGTAAAATGTTTTGGAAGGCCCATCGCTTCTGCTACTTCTAAGGCATGAGAGTGCTGGTGACCGTCTACCAGCTCATAATCAAATATAAGTTCGGCTCCTTTGTAGTGCGTTTTTAGATGCATCACTCGTACAAACTGTTCATTCTTGTCATGAAAACCTAATATAAAATCATGGTTATGATGAGCCAGCATGTAATAATGCCCATTTTCAAGCAAATAGTGGGCGATACCCGAAGTAAACGCCGATTGGTAGCTGGGCGGGATGGTTGAATAGGTCTCATCGTCACCAATAAAAACAAGTGGTCGTCCTTCTATAAAATCGAAGAGCTCTTTACGGGCTTTTGTTTCCGTTCCACCTGCACTGAGTCCTTTATCTGTTTTCGCTTTAATCCGATCCAAATTTGCCACACCATTTAGTATTGGCATTGTTGCTGATTTTGCTGACGCAAATCCTGTCATATGAGCCCCAGTAAGTATCCGTGTCAGATGTTTCTTTGAAGTTGATTTACCAGACATATGAAAACCGGACAGTATCTTTGTCCTCTCTTGCTTAGTGTCACCTACTACATTCATATTAAAGTCATTCGGGGTGACTTCCTTCTTCATTGCTGCTGGATCCCAAGCCCCTTGAATACTTATTTCTCCAGTTTCATTAAAACTAACTTTCGAGTACCCTTCTGTTTTCATAAAGTGAGCATAAATAATAAGTGAAAATAAATGACGAACTTCATACCTAAATATTTCTTCCTGGTTATGATCGCAAGAAATATTGAGACCCTCTGTATGATCAAGACGACTGTCATCATCTTCAGCGTAATTTAACTTGAGTTTTTCTAAAAATTGTCGACCATTTCTAAGTTCACCCATAAAAATACTAATCATTGGCTTTAAATAGAGTAAAAGCTGATTCATATAAGCAGAATCATATTGATTCATTAAATCCTCAAATTCTTGGCGATGGTCTGTTTTATCTATCAAATTGCGAAGGACATAGAAAACATCGCTAGCTTCACCAAACCCATACTTAAGGACGCATTTCATCTCATCATACATTTCATAGATTTCCACATCTAAAAGATCTAGGTCATAGTCCCATAAGGATATCGGTTTAAAGAATTCTTTTACTAAATCATAAATAGATTGAATGGAGCTTTTAACAAATTCTTCACCCTTCAAATCTGGATTAATATTTTTCTTTATTGTGGAATAATGCCAACGATCAGCCTGCCACTGTTCCATTTTCTCCGGATGAGTTTTGCGCTCACCCCAAGGCATTTTGCCTTCCAGAGCCTTAAAAGCAGCTGCTGCTGTAATAAACTCCTCTATTTTTTTTATCTGATCCCCAATGTTCAAATCACTTAAACTCTTCTCAACTTTGCTGAGATTGTATTCAATAATTTTTATAAAAAGACGGAAACTATTTAGCATATGCTCATCAGCATAGTAACCATACTGAATATGTTTCATTAAGCTTTTTTTTGCATGTTCAAATGCGTAGGTATTAAATTCGTGCAGATGATTATATACATGACTTAAATGATAGTGATTAGTAATACTTGTGTGAAGATCGAATATCGCATTCCAGATATTATCGAATTTCTCAAAATTATCGTTATTGATCAGCTCCTCAAACATATTTTGTCTTTCAAGTATCTCCTGGCTACTCAAAACCGGACCATTTAGAATCATAGAACGAATTATATCGGCCACATCCTGGACATCATCTCCATATAGATGAAAATAATTAAAATCTTCATCACTACTACGATTAAAGAAAAAAGGCATATATTCTGGACGTTTCCTTAAGTCATTTTCTCCTGGATGCAAATCTCGATAATGCCAATACATTTGAGGATACTCAATTTTCACATCCTCCCCAGTGGAGTAATTATAATTTGTATCTTCGACCATGTGCACCACTACCTCATCTAAGTGTGGCATTATGACTCGGAAGCTACTAGGCAGTTGTTTCATTTCTTCTCGCTCTGCATCAGTATATGCAATAACGGGTGTGATACTTAGCTCGGGCACATTAACCAGGGGGATATTTTTACTATAATAGGCGCTAATTAAATCTATTATTCGACTTGGTAGCCCTAATTGTTTGGCAATTTCAATATTATGGGATGGAGCAGTCCCCTGCATTAACTTATGAAGCCAATTAATTTTCCCATCTGTTGGGTCTTCTACTGCCATGTGGTATAAACTTTCAGGAGCAGTTTTCTTCATGTAATTGATATAGAGATCGTTATGTGTTGCCAAAGTGACACGTGATTTTGTTTGGCTAAGTATCTCATAAAGCGTGATGATCAAATAAGCCTGGTCTTCCGGTGACGTAGTGGAGCCCCACTCATCTATCGATAGCTGAACATCCTGCCCCTCATATTTTTCAAGTAGATCGAATAGTTTCTTCAGGTTTAAGGCATCTTCGGCGTAGGCACTTCGACTGTTTGCTGCATCTGTGATAGCGCGATCAATCTTTATAAACGCCGCCTTTAAATGGAAGTTTGCATCTTTATCACAAGACGCAAAGCCAATAGACTGAGCCATAGATCTTAAATCGATATCCATTTCCAGATTAAATGATTTTCCAGACATCATATCCCCGGTTAGAGTTACTAGCCGTATGTCTTCGGGAGAATCATTGGCTATTTGAGTAAATTCGTCCCTAAAACTGCTTTTTTTTCTTTCACGCTTATTATGATAGGCATTTTTATACACTTCCTTTTGATCTACTTTAAATGTAACCTCGTTATAGAGCCCCTGCTTTACAAGTGACGCAATCATCACTAGAGCTTGAATTTTGGGAACTATATCATTAACTGCCTTTAGAATTCTCTTTGAGTCTTTAAACGCATCTAAATCTCCTTTGGATATTCCAATCAACGCCTGTCTTAAAAGAGACTTATACTGAAATGAATCTAACTGTTTTGCTAACACATTAAAAACTGGATCCTTAATCTCGCTCATTGCATGACTAATTTCTGAAATAACGTCAATCTGCTTCACACAATTCATTAGTTTTTGATGGCAGTTATTTAAATAATCATCATTAAGCTTAATTGCAGGCGGATTACTTATAAATTCAGATAGATCCAATCCTTCAGCTTTATAAAATTCTTGCAATTGTTCAATTCGTTTAAAAATTGGGCCCTCATAGGTCGGGTCATTCTTCTTTTTCTCTTCATAAAAATCAACCTTCAGTAGATACTTAAGATCTTCAGCAATTATGATTATCTGATCCATTTTCTCGTTAATTGTTTGTCGTTCTGTAGGCGCTTTGCTTAAATTAAGGAGTGTTTGTCGACGTTTATTTATTATTTGAACATCTGAAGTCGGACTGTTTAGAATTGACCAGAACGAACTACTAGCATTATGTGACAGTTTAGGGTTATATGCTTGCCCACTTGGAATTCCAGTGCTGTTATCAGATAAAATATGAACACCAACAGCAGAATCTCTTGAAGAGAAAACATTTAGGAAGTCACCTATTTTATTTATATTTGTAGCAATAAGTTTAGTATAATACATATTAGTTTCCGGTTAGCACTAATATGATTATCGGATAGACTTTAGTGAAATTTCAGTTAATTTGATTGAGACCAATACTGTTATTATTTTTTGACACACGATATTGTCAATCTAGTTCCACTTCGAAACAATTACTCGCTAAGTTTTGACCTCTGTTGCTTTTCTAACTATAATTAACCCATGCATACAATTAAGATTCAAAGCACAGAAAGAAACCAAATAATCGACATCACTCATCAAATAAACAATGTTATTCGGGAGCATAATTATGAATCGGGACTCATCGTTGTATACTCCCCTCACACAACAGCAGCAATTACAGTAAATGAAAATGCAGATCCAGACGTTAAAACAGATATGATTTATGCATTCAATCATCTAGTACCAAATGACCCAAAATTTAAACATATGGAAGGAAATTCAAACTCGCACGTTAAAGGTAGCATGATCGGATTTTCACAAACGTTTATTGTTGAGGACTACACGATTCAACTTGGAACATGGCAATCAATTTACTTCATAGAATGTGACGGACCCAGACATCGCAAGGTTTGGCTACAGTTCATTTCTGCTTAATAACAGGTAGTTTATAAGCCTCTCTTTCAGGAGAGGTAACGACACCACATCAGATTCAATAAAACACCGGAGATTACGTTGGTGAGGCCAATAGTTTTTAGAACAAAATATTATCAATTAGCCTAACATCACCGAGGTAAACAGCTACACCAATAAACATATTACCTTTCTCAAACGACTTAATTTCCTCTAAATTTCGATTGTATATTTCTATATATTGAACTCTAAACTTGTCTGATTTTAAAGACAAATATTCAAAATATATTTTGGACACATATTGGACATCAATATTCTCATTTACCTGAGCCACTACATACAGCAAACCCTCTTGTATACAAGCAGCGAGTTTTCTATCACCGCTGCTTAAATATGCGTTACGCGAGCTCATAGCCAATCCGTTTATTTCACGAATAATGGGCATTCCAATAACTTTAATATTTAAATTAAAATCTTTAACCATTTGTTTTATTAATTGATATTGCTGATAATCCTTTAAACCAAAATAAGCATTATTTGGCTGTATAACATTAAACAATTTTAAGACAATCAACGCAACACCTTCGAAATGCTGTTCGCGATATCTACCACAAAGTCTATTTGTATACACATCATTTATTGAAATATCAGCAACATTCCCAGGAGAAAACATTTCATCGGTATTCGGCATAAACAAAACGTTTACCCCTTCTCGTTCAAGAGACTCGATGTCTTTATCTATATTTCGAGGATACTGGGATAAATCTTCATCTGGAGCAAATTGCTTTGGATTCACAAAAATACTAACAACTGTAATATCATTATTTTTCACAGACTCTCGAACTAGTGAAAAATGTCCCTCATGTAAAAATCCCATAGTAGGAACAAATCCAATTGTTTTAGTCTTAAATTCTTGCTTGTATACAGATCTGTAAGCCGAAATGGTTTTGAGTATTCGCATCCTAGCCAAAATTTGTACGTGCGATTAACCACATAACAATCGCGAGGAGAATAGACAGTAGCTTTAAGCTGATATTTTTAGTAATCAACCTACCAAAGCGACTGTTTTTCTCGATATTTTTCTTTATTTTATGTCTTCTCTTTTCCATGCTGCAAAATCACATTTCGGATATGCATCACACCCGAAAAAGACCTTTCCTCTTTTTGTACGTTTTTCCAAGACATCGCTGTCACATTTTGGACATTTTACACCTTCAACGATTTTTTTCTGTTTCTTAATATGCTTACACTTCGGGTAATCGGAACAAGCAATGAACTTACCATATCGCCCAGTTTTGTAAATCATGTCACTTCCGCATTTTGGACACGCTTCCCCAGCCAACTCAGGTTCTTGCTCCTCTTTATTTTCTGGATCGCCAACATTACGAGTATACTTGCATTCAGGATAGTCTGAGCAGGAATAGAATTTCCCATACTTACTCATACGAATCACAAGTTTCTTCTTGCAATCCGGGCAAACCTCATCCGTCTCTTCAATATACTTCTGTGCATTCTTGTAAGAAAAATCAAGTTTCTCACTAAACGGTTCATAAAAATCTTTTACAATTTTTTTCCAATCTTTATTGCCAAGAGCAATTTCATCGAAACTTTCTTCAAGATTTGCTGTAAACTTATAATTTAATATATCATCAAAATATTCTAGTAAAAATTTAGTAACAATAATAGCAAGCTCAGTTGGAAAAAGGTGTTTTTTATCCTTTTCAATATATCCTCTTGCGATAATGGTAGAAATAGTTGGTGCATATGTAGATGGTCGTCCAATTCCTTCGCTCTCGAGCTTTTTAACAAGAGATGCCTCCGTATAACTTGCCGGAGGTCGGCTAAACTTCTGTAGAGCGATTAACGTTTCTAAATCTAGCACCTCACCCTCTTCAAGTTTAGGAAGTCTTGCATCATCCTCTTCATCTTTCTCGTCATCAGTATCTTCAATATACAATTTCATAAAGCCATCAAATTTAATGACTTCTCCTGAAGCTAGAAATTCTACTTGATTATTTTTCTCAAGCAATAACTTTATCGTTGTATTCTCTATTTCAGCTTCTTTCATTTGAGTCGCAATCGTTCGTTTCCAAATAAGTGTATATAACTTTAATAACTGTGGTTCTAATTCGTCCTTTAGCATTTCTGGAACGATCGTGATATCAACTGGACGAATCGCTTCGTGAGCCTCCTGCGCTCCCTTTGCCTTAGTTTTATATCGTCTATGCTCTTTTATATTATATTTCGCGCCGTATGTGCCGCTAATATATGAATGTATTTGTTTCAATGACTCATCGGCTAGGTTTAATGAATCGGTTCTCATATATGTAATCAAACCCACACGACCCTGTTGCTTTAGATCGATACCTTCATATAGTTTTTGAGCAAGTCGCATAGTATGACCAACCGGAAATCCGTGCTTGCGGTGTGCTTCCTGTTGTAAGGTTGATGTTGTAAAAGGAGCAGCTGGCTGACGCTTTGCCACTTTTTTCTTAACATCATCAACTTTTAGCTGTGTCCCACTTGGTACTGAATATTCATATAACAACGTATCCTTTTTACTTTGGCTTGTTTTCATATCAATTTTCCCAAAGCATTTTTCGATTGTCTCTAAGACAACAGATTCTTTTTGAAGTTTTAATTTTTTGCCATCAATCTTATCTAATATGACAGGAACATTTTTCTTTCCCTTATTTTGAGAATTACCTTTTATATCCCATGACTCTGTTGGCTTAAATGCATTTATTTCTTCTTCTTTTTCAACAACAAAGCGAACAGCAACAGACTGAACTCGCCCAGCACTTAACCCTTTTCTTACTTTTTTCCAAAGCAATGGAGACAGCTTGTATCCAACTAAACGGTCAATAATTCGACGAGTCTGTTGAGCATCGACTAATTGATCATCAATCTTCCGTGGATTTTCAATCGATTTTAGAATTGCATCCTTTGTTATCTCGTGAAACACAATTCGACTATATTGATCTTCTTTTATCTTAAGTGCATGTAATATGTGCCATGCAATAGCTTCTCCTTCTCTATCTTCATCGGTAGCTAGCCAAATATAATCAGCTTCTTTTGCAAGTTTTTTCAGATCGGTTACAATCTTTGTTTTATCTTTTGATACTTTATATGTCGGTTTAAAATCATCGTCAACATCGACACCTAAATCATTTTTCGGCAAGTCAACAACATGACCCATCGACGCCTTTACTGTAAAGCTATCATCCAAATACTTTGCTACAGTCTTTGCTTTCGCAGGGGACTCAACAATTACCAAATTCTTTACCATAACTACCTCCTAGAAAACCATTTATCGATATCTGTTTTCATAAATATTTTAGCAATAGGTCTTCCATGTGGGCAACTCATATTATTCTTTGTGCCAATCCAATCTTCTACCAATTTGCTCATTTCTTTACTTGTTAATTTATCGCCAGCTTTTACTGCTGCTTTACAAGCTACTGACATTAATACTTGATTATACTTTTTCTTTGCATCTGTGTCACTTGCTTCGCCTAATATATCTTTCACAACACCTTTAGCATTTTTATTTACTAAAAATTGAGGCACCGCTCTAATAATATATGTCCCGGTCCCAAAAGATTCAATAATAAATCCAATCTCACTTAGAATCAATTTAACATCATTGTATAAAATTTCTTCAGTTTTATCAAAAAAAACAGATTCTGGCAACAATAATTCCTGACTAATAACATCTTGCTTCTTCTCTAATAAGTTTTCATATAAGACTCGTTCATGAGCGATATGCTGGTCTATAACCAACATCTGTTCCTGATACCAAAAGATTAAATACGTATTTTGAATTTGCAAAATATCAGTTATTTCGCGAAATTCCAGTAATTGTGTCGTATCAGCACTCTTATCCAGCATATCGAATGCTTCAAGTGGATTATAAGTCGTCGATTGATTAGCCTTTGGATCAGAATAGATATTATCTAGGTTTAATGCTTGCGCTGGATGATCACTAAAATCTTTTTTGATATATGACTGCGGCGAAATAATCGGTTTCTCACTCACGGAGGATTGATTGGTTTCAATTTGGTCTATACTCGTTTGGTTTACTTCCTGACTAAAAGAATGCCCCCGCTCAAAAATAGATCGGATAGAATGATAAACAAGCCGATATATATTTTTTTCATTTACAAACTTCGCCTCCATTTTAGCCGGATGAACATTCATATCAACTTCTGATGGATCAACTGAAATATGAAGGAAACAGTATGGATGGCGTTGAGGTGGAAAAATATTTGTAATCGCATTTCGTAAGGCTTTTCCCATAATATCACTCTGGATATAACGCTTATTAACAAAAAATATTTGTTTATCACGATCCACTTTTGTGCACGAAGGTAATGATATATAGCCGTGGATCGTCACATCCTCATATTGGTATTCAATTCTTCTCATTTGTTTAAAAATGTCATAAGTGAAGACCTCAGATACCACTTCATCTAATTTATTATTCCCAGGAGAACTAAACACTTTTTTTAGCCCATTATAAAGTTGGAACATAACATCTGGTCTAGCCAAAGAACTGGCATATACAAATTTCAATATATGCATAAATTCTGTCTGATCCCGTTTTAAATATTTAAGTCTGGCTGGAATATTGTAGAATAAATCCTTAATGAGAATAGACGTTCCGTCGTTTAATGGTAGCGAATTCTTAGCAACTTGCTTCCCACCCTCAACAACTATTTCTGTCCCAAGATCACTCCCCCTTTTTTTCGAGCGCATACTCAGTTTTGAAACAGCTGCAATACTTGGAATTGCTTCTCCACGAAATCCCATAGATTCCAAAAAGAATAGATCTTCTACTGAACTTAGCTTAGATGTGGCATGTCGAGTAAATGATAGCTCAACATCATCTGAATCCATACCGAAACCATCATCTACAACTTCGATACTCGACTTACCACCATTGGAAATAGTGACACGAATTTTAGAAGCACCCGCATCAAGCGAATTTTCTATCAGTTCCTTAACCACTGAAAATGGCCGACTGACAACCTCTCCGGCCGCAATTTTATTTACCGTATCATCATCAAGTATTCTAATTTCACCCATTTTTAGATAAACGAACCACCGTATTTACAAACTCTTTGAATAAAGGATGTGGATTAGTTGGTCGACTTTTAAACTCTGGATGAAATTGTGATGCAACAAAGAATGGATGATCCGGCAACTCAATTACTTCCACCAAACGATCATCTGGAGATGTTCCTGAAAATTTGAAACCCTTTGATTCAAAATCCTCACGATATACGTTATTAAACTCATATCGGTGACGATGTCGTTCATAAATAACTTCATCCATATAAATTGTTTGAAGCTTTGTATCTGATTTTATTTTACACGGGTATAATCCTAATCGCATAGTACCACCCTTGTCTGAAATATATTTTTGCTCTGGTAATAAATCGATAACCGGATGTGTTGTATCTTCATTAAACTCACTACTATTAGCATCTTTTAAATTCACTACATTTCGAGCAAATTCAATAACTGCCGTCTGCATACCCAGGCATAATCCTAAATAAGGAATCTTATTTTCCCTGGCATACTTAACTGCAGTAATTTTACCTTCAATACCTCTCATTCCAAATCCACCGGGAACAACAATCCCTTCAATCTCGGAAAATATCACATTAACTTCATCGACAGACTTGCTTTCAAGCTCTTCACTATCAATCCACTTGATCTCTGCTTTTCTTCCATGATCAATACATGCGTGATAAATGGATTCAACAACTGAAATATAGGAATCATTTAGCCCAACATACTTTCCAACAATGGCCACCGTGAGTGTTTCTTTGGCACTATACATTTTCTTTACAATATCTTGCCAAACGCTTAGTTCTCGTTCATCCGTCTTTAAATTCAAATACTTGACAACAATATTATCAAGGTTCTGTTTCGCAACATTTAGAGGCACTTCATAAATCGATTTAACATTAATCATTTCAATAACCGCTTCTTTTTCGACATCACAAAATAAAGAGACTTTATCCTTTAGTTCTTTATTGAGTGGTTTGTCGCTTCTTAACGCTATAATATCAGGCAAAATACCAATACTACGAAGTTCCTTAACACTATGTTGAGTTGGCTTCGTTTTGAATTCGCCTGAAGATTTTAAATATGGAACCAGTGTCACATGAATATGCACCGAATTATCACGACCCAATTCTTTCCTGAATTGTCTAATAGCTTCTAAAAAGGGTAGTGACTCGATATCACCGACTGTTCCACCAATTTCGATTATCACAACATCACAATTATGCTCAGATCCAACTCGTCGCATACGATCTTTTATTTCATTTGTAATATGAGGGATGACCTGTACTGTTCCACCCAAAAAATCACCACGACGTTCCTTTTGAATAACCGTGTGATAAATCATACCAGTCGTAACATTATTAATTCGTCCCAAATTTTCATCAATAAATCGCTCGTAATGACCAAGATCTAAGTCTGTTTCAGCGCCATCATCCGTTACAAAAACCTCTCCATGTTGAAATGGCGACATCGTACCGGGATCAACGTTTAAATAAGGGTCCAGTTTTTGAATTAAAACCTTTACCCCTCTCGTTTTAAGAACAGTGCCTAATGCTGCCGCAGTAATCCCTTTTCCAAGGGATGACACTACTCCTCCGGTTATAAACACATATTTAGTCATTTTTTTCTCCATTCATTTTTATTTCAAGTTTTAGTTTTACTACACGTTGTTTGACAACGTTAATAATTGTAAATTTGTATCTTTCATCTTCATAAATATCACCCATCACAGGTATTTTTCCTAACTTATTCACAACATACCCAGCAATTGAATCATAATCATCTTCTTCAGGCACAGCAATATTTAATTCTTTATTTAGATCACCGACATTAAGCATACCAAGAATTAGATAGACATTATCACCCTTTTTCTCAATATATTTTGCTTCTTTACCATCATACTCATCGCTAATTTCGCCGATTATCTCTTCTATAATATCTTCAATGGTTATAATGCCACTAACACCGCCATATTCATCAACAACAATCGCCATATGCTGTTTTTTATCTTTTCGCATTTCCTTAAGAAGCTCATCTATTTTTTTACTCTCAGGAACAAAAAAAGGTTCTCGTGCTAATTCCATTACATAGGGTATATCATCTAATTTATTCTCAGGTAATTGGAGTAAATCCTTTGCATAAATAATTCCGGTCACATTATCAATTCGTTCAGAATAAATCGGTATTCGGGAATGGCCATGACGATTAATAATCCCAATAATTTTCCGAATTGTGCTTTTAGAATCAGCAGCAACGATATCTGTTCGGGGGATCATTACTTCTCGTACAATTATATCACCAAACTCAATAACAGACGTCAGCATTTTCTCCTCTTCTTCCTCTAAAACACCTTCTTGCAAACCCATCGTAATCAAAAGCTTTATTTCTTCTTCTGAAACAAGGGAGTCTTTCTCCAAGCGAAGTCCACCGGTTATTCTAATAATTACCTTCGATATATTATTTAACACGCTAATTACAGGAGAAAACAATATTGAGAAATAATAAACAGGACGACTTAAAAACAATCCAATTTCCTCAGAGTTCTTAATAGCAAGAGTCTTCGGTGATATTTCACCAAATATTAAAAGGATAACAGTCATAACAACAGTTGTAACGGTTGTAATAACTGCCTTATTACTTACACCATAGCTACTCAGAACCTGAACAAACAAAAAAGTAGCAACTATTGATGCCAATATATTAACAATATTATTCCCAACCAGTATCGTGGTTAGCATCTTCCCTGGTTTGTGATATAGCTTTTCTATAAATTTAGCATTTTTCTTATTCTCAGAAATTATTTTCTTACGTTTCAAGTGGGTAAGAGACGTTAATGATGTTTCTGCGGATGAAAAAAATGCTGATAAAACAAGCAATATTACTAAGAATAGAAACTCTATAAAATACGAACTATCTTCCACTAAATATATTCCCTATCAACATAATAATCTTATTATAAAATACTAATAAACCTATGACAATCGCTAAACTTGATGAAACAAGAACTGCACCTGCAGCAACATCCTTTGCTAACTTTGCAGTTATTCGATATTTCTTTGTATATAAGTCAATTGTAAGCTCAATTGCAGTATTTATCAATTCTGAAAATATCACAAGATTAATTACAATACAGATCGCAACCCACTCAAATCGGCTAATACGAAAATAAAAACCGGCAATAATCGCAATCGTGGCAAATACTATATGTATTTTTAAATTACGCTCACGACGAATAGCAGTTGAGATTCCATTAATAGCATCCCTTAAAGACACAAGAAATGATCGATTTGAATATTTATTTCGTCTCATTTTTTAAAAGAAAATCTTCAAAATCACGCATAATCTGATAACTTTCATCAGTTTTATGGTCATACCCAACAAGATGCGCAAAGGAATGTGCAATTACTCTAGATAATTCTTTTTCATACTCAAGAGAATTTTCAGATGCATTTCGTCTTACGGCATCAGTCGAAATATAAATATCCCCCAGCATGTCCTCATCATTAAGACAAAATGTTAAAACATCTGTCGTCTTGTCTTTTGATCGATATTCACGATTAAGCTTCTGCATATACTCGTCATCAATAAAGCTCAGAGAAATCTGTCCTTCAGGCAAAACTATACGTTTAGCGATATTATCAGCAATACCTAGAATGAATTGAATATCGACATCAACTTCATAATTAAGAATTATACTCGCTCTATTTATCGTCATCAGATTTATCAGTTGCTCCTGGATATTTAATCCTAGAATGGTATTGATTCGTAATAACACTAAAGAATATATTTTTTATTAATTCTATATCAGCCAGAGTTAATGCCGATTTGTCTAGCTGCTGATCATCAATCTTTTCTTTCACGATCTTTTCGATCATTGATCTTATTTTCACTGGAGATGGTTTATCAATTGACCGAATTGAAGCCTCTACACTATCTGCAAGCATTATAATAGCACTCTCTTTACTTGTAGGCTTTGGGCAATCATATCTAAACTGGCTCTCATCAACGACGTCATGAACAGTCATTCGCAACATCTTATGGTAAAAATAAACAAGCAAACTTGTTCCATGATGCTCAACAATAATACGTTGGATCTCCTTTGGTAAAGAATATTTTTTAGCTATCTCTAAACCATCCTTGGGATGTCCAAGTATAGTCAACGCACTGAGAGAAGGCATTGTTGTATCATGAGGATTTTCATCTATACTTTGATTCTCAATGAAATACTCTGGTTTTTTAAGTTTACCAATATCATGGTAATACGAGGCAACTCTGGCAAGGATGCCATTCGCCCCGACCCCCTCTGCCGCTGCTTCAGCAAGATTAGAAACCATCAAACTATGATAATAAGTACCGGGAGATTCGCTCAACAATTTTTTCATTAACTCATAATTCAGATCTGCATAATCAAGCAATTTCAAATCGGTTGTAATATCAAATATTTCTTCAAATACCTCCAATGGACCAATCGCAAGAATAATGGAAACAAGACTAATAAGAAAAATTTGTATGATATGAATTAAATGGTGGATTGTATTTGGTATTAAGTGCATTTCAAAAATCACAATCAATATAGCAGTTATAATACCAATTAAAAAACCAATAAAAGGCAAATCTCGACGTGTTTTAAATTGATGAACACAAAAATTTGTAATCATGGTTGCAATCAAAACATATAAGATAGCCATTGATTGTGAATTAAACAAAAAGATCATGAGGATTACATTGAAATATGAAATTAATAAAGATAATTTCTCGTTTATCAGCAAGCAAAACAAAAAAGAAAAGAAACTGACTAAGATCAGATAAGAAGGTTCCATCGTTTTCGGTAACATATTATAAAAATCCAGCAAATATACAACATATATATTGAGAATATAAATAGCTTCAATTGAAAAGATTAGACGAAGTTGCTTCTTATTGGGTTTAACATAATAGGTCATCATTCGCTCAAAGAACAAGACTAAACCAATAATACCAAAAAAAAGAGGCAAAACCTTTATCCATTTGATATCCTTTCGGTACAAGCCGATTTCACCCAATATTTCCATTGTTAATGGCGTCAGAACATCCCCTTCATACACAATCGGTTGTCCC
>Ga0208900_1001148_pt1 | contig 14869 bp, 9 predicted proteins | sample AntAceMetag02UKK_FD_184763 | JGI IMG/M metagenome (GOLD analysis project Ga0208900, IMG submission 184763) | Saline lake microbial communities from Ace Lake, Antarctica - Antarctic Ace Lake Metagenome 02UKK (SPAdes) (version 2) | ecosystem: Environmental > Aquatic > Non-marine Saline and Alkaline... | reverse complement strand
AATTTCCGGATTTGTTCGAGTGGACTTTAGAAAGAGTTGGCTCATTACCACTGCCGCGAGAACGTAGAAAAGGCTCTGTTTCTAACCCATTGAATTTACAGAATTGTCCCGCCTTAAGTGGGTAGCCGATAAATCTTCTTCCTGATTATATATTTCCGGTGCAATATAGGGACTTCGCTTCAGGTTAGAAGGATCTGGAATAACCGTAAAATTACGATCTTCCAATTGATAGGACAAATCAAAATTCATCAGTTTTGGGGTATCCTCAACCATAAGAATATTTTCAGGACAAAGATTCCTGTGCACCACCCCCTTTTCATGGATGGTCTCTATTCCCTTTAAAATACCAGTCATGACTGCCAAAGCCCGGTCCATCTCCAGAAAAGACTCCAGAGCAAGCAAATCCTGTAAGGTCCCCTGTTCAGACCAATCGCTGCCTTCGATCAAATGCCCCTCTTGGTTGGGAAGGGCAAGAACCCTTAATATATTTGGATGATCCTTTATATTGGCAATAGCGTTCAAGGTCGCCCTGGCTTTTTCAATTTGGGCATGGTCGGCTCCCGTGCCCATACTATATCCAGCATTAAAAAAAATCCTCAACCTCGTCATACTCCGGTTCTTCATGTGAGTAGGTCGGGCAATGAACTCAGCCCGATCTTCTGCATGGTATAAACGCTCTACGATTTCATAACCAGGAAATTGAATATCCTTGGCCCTTCCTGGTTTATGAAGTTCCTGAATAAAATCACGAAGTTTTTTTGCATCATCTTTGCCAATCAAGGAAGTTTGCTTCGTTTTTTGAATTTTTAAATAATCCACCAACCGTCCAATACTGTCAAATGTAGGCTTGTTTTTTGATGTACCGGGATTGGAACACCCTTCAGTAATGGCTTTCGGATGGGTCAACGTCACCACAGATTCTACAAAGGGATTATTCAAGTAGGGAAATTGCCGTTCACAAATACCCTTGATCAACTTGGCCTTATGATTATTTCCTTTATGGGGGTCGTTTCTGGAAAATCCATTGACCCTCCAGGAATAGGGAAGGACTTTGATGTGGCCGGTCCAATGCTTTAATTCAACCACATACAGACCAAAGGGGCAGGCAATAAAAAGATCAATTTCAAAATATCGATTACTCTGGGGATCGTGGATGTCTATGTTGGAACAGACATATCCCAATTGTCTGGATTGGACTGCACTTTCAATCTGTTTAATTGCAGTTGCTTCATGGGCGTAAAGAGAAATTGATTCTTCAACCCTGTCATGCATCTCAACTGCATGGTATTCATCTGTTTTTAATAAGCCATATAATTTAGATGCTATTTTTCCCCTTAAAATTTCGTTGGAAAAAGCGTTATGAAATTTGTTATCCAGATATCCATATTGAACAGTCTCCAACAATCTTTTTTTTGTTAATCGTTTTTTTGATTTTGAATACTCATCATAGATGGATTGCTTTTCTGGAATAACTTTAAGTTGCCAAACACCATCATTAACAAGATAAAAAAATGGATATTCAATAAATATTTGATCTGGATTTGAATCAGGCAATAGTTCAAGCCATGTTTTTTTAAAAATCGATTCAAGGTTTAAATCTAAAGGAAATTTATTTTCTGTAACAACACCTTTCTCATACAATTTGATCAAGGAAAGAAGAAAAATATATTTGTGGGGTGAGAGAATTCCTTTGACTGTATTGACACGGAATCGAGAAATTAGATCAAAGAGTTGTTGTACTTGAAGATCAACCATATTGCATCACTCCTTCATCAACGATTTTAATGAAATTTTATTCGAATTCGAAATTACTTTACCAAGAGAATTACTTAACAAAGGCCTTTTAAAAGATTTTTTAATCGGAGATTTTTGTTCTTTTAACTCACCTAAATCCCAAAGAGAACCTGATTGTCGCCATGTATAAGATCGTCCATCTGAATGATTTTCTTCAAATTTTATGGCTTTTTTAAAAAGATTAAGATGATTTTTTCTTAAACCTCTCCACTCATTATCCGTTTGATAAAAACAAAAAAAACAACCTGAACGTGTTCGCCAGTCATAATATCCCGGCAAGCCAATACCACAAGAATATAGAATTTGCTTAACATCCTCTAATATGATTCCATCATCCATAAAGGGATGCATAGAATAGAAGTTATCTACCGTAGGTCGAAATCCTTCCCGATCTTCATCTGCCCTTAAACCAACATAACTGTAAATAGTAGAATCTTTACAGTTCTTGTTCAGCCACTCAGTATAAGGTTTTAATTTCAATAATCTTGTACACCAACGATTATTTGCTGAAGGAAGAACGCCATTAAAGTACTTAAGCCAGTATTCAAAATTCTGCTTCGGTTTAATAATGGTTATGTCTATATTTAAAATAGCACGAATTTTCTCAAGATATGCATAGGTCTCTGGTAACTCATGCCCACTGTCTGTAAACACATACTCCAAAGGTAACTCAGGATACTTCTCCCGCATATAAACCGTCAAGGCAGCACTGTCTTTACCCCCGGAAAGGGCCAAAATATGTCTCTCTTTTTTATTAACCATTCTTTTTTCCCGTATCTTCCAGCAAAATGGCGCAAAGGCTCTCCTTCTCTTTTTGCGAAAGTTGTCCTATACCCGGGTATTGTTTCAGTAATCGAATTTTTTCATTTTCAGATACATTCACAATACTGCGCTGGATTTTGCCATTTATACGGGTCAGGCTGAGAACGATCCGTTTCCCATCTTTCAGTCCTATCGTCCTGGCTACCAATGCCTCAAACGCCATAATACGGTCGGCAATTTCTCCCATGGCTGCATGCCAAGGGTCTAAATCACTGTCCCGCCAGGCATCCAAAGGTTTTTTCATGATCACTCCGGCAATGCCCCTGGCCCAGCGGTCATCTTCATCAGCAATATTGAGCATGGTTTTTAAAATGGTCTTTAATTCATTGTCCCGGCAAGTTTTTTCAAGGGGTAGGATTAAATTTCGCAGTTTTTTTCTGAATTGGCTAAAATCATCGTCCTGTTCAAAATCGAAAGCAAATTTGATAGAGTCCCGGATTTCTTTATTTAAATCTTCAAACGCGTTAAATAGCTCTATTAAAACCCGTTGTAAATTTGAATACAATTCATTTTTGACAGATTTTCCCCCTTCTCCCATTGTTAATTCCGGCAGACCCAACGCCTCTGGAATTTCCTTAAAAAGCAAGCTTAGGGGCTCCCGGGAATTGAGCACCACTCCCCGAAGCTTTTGGGCATTTGGGGAAATCCGCCGGGTAAAACGGGAATAATCTGGCAAGGAGTTCATGAACTCCACCAGAGGGGCAATGATTTTCAGCAGGGATTGATTTCTTGTATTGCTTTCAAACTCCAACACCTCGGTATCCAGAGCCGCCATATAGGCCTGCACGACATCCCGACGAACCCCCTTGAACGAATACCGTCTAAGCTGGAATAAATCCGGCCGTTTTACCATCAAAGCTGCTTCGGCAGAACCAAAGAAAGGCAGAAAAACGCCTTCCTGGTAAAGGGCAATCCGGTCATCATTCACAAGGATGTAATGACAGATAAAAAGGGGAATCGGCCCTTTTCTCAAACCATATGGTGGTGCCTGAAGTATATTAATCAACTTTGCCAGGGAAATTCCTCTGCCTTGGTTGCCAGCCTCCTCCAGGAGATTTTCCAAAGTTTCCCATATTACAGCCAGTTTTTCATGGCTCTCATTCATAGGCTCCGGTGGGATAAGATGCCAGATCTTATCTTCCGTATTGAATACATGGAGGCCGGTGGCTTCAAACAGGGCCATATAAATGGCCTTTTCCGGCCCAAAACCTTCAAGCCCCAAGTTTTTTTGGGCTTCACTGGTGACCATTGCCTCCATCAACATCCGCTGTGCTCGGGCCGCAGCGGATGTCAGTCTGTTGTGGTTAATCATTTCCATTTGAACCTTGGGACTCAGATAATATGTCTGGTCACAAACCGATGAAACAACGGATGATATTCCCCGACCAGGCTTAATATCAATGGCCTTGCCACAGGCGTACCATTGAATTTTTTGAGTAGACGGAGCAATCAGATTCATTAAAAATTTTTGAAGAATGTCAGCAGCAGCATCCGCCCGGAAACGAGCCTCCCGCCGGGCTACCCCGTCTTGGGAAAGTTGGGTATGGGTTTGAAAAACTTTTTTTGCCGCTGCAGCATCCAAAGCCAATTCAATTACTTGATCTTCACATGGGGCATAGCCGATGATCAACGGCTGTTTTTCTGTTTTTGTTGACAGGCCATACGGGGACTGCTCCTTTCCAAGGACCAACCAGATCTGCCCATCCGATTTTCGGCAGGGAATCAGATTTTCTTCTTCTCGTTTATTCAGCAAATCCAGTGTTGTCCAAGTCTGTTTAAACTCACGGACCGCACCGGTTTGAAATGAATGGCGGGCAGCAATGACAGAAGGCTGGGGTGCTGCAATTTCCAGCATTTTTTCCAGGGTAGCAAGGGACAACCTGGCCCGTTCATCCCGGACAGCCTTTTCGATATCAAAATCAGTCCCTTCCCACAGGCGATACTCATCAGCATAGTCCCGGTATAGAACAATCCGCCTTTCAACCAAACGGTCCAGTATCTTATGAATTGACTTTTCTGTTTCATCATAAATTGCCCCCATTTCCGATTTGATCATTCCCAGGGATGCCCGGATACCCGGAACTTTACTGAGAAGATTCAACACACCAATGGTTTTCAACAATTTCAATTCAAAAGCAGGGGCATTTTCATGCTCGGTAATCAAAGAGTGAATTTCAATCCAACGCTGGGTGGTTGAGCGATCTCCATGAATCTGAGCTGTAATTTCGCAAAAATAATCATACAGCCAATCCAAACCTAACGTGGGCAAGGGGCTTTTCTTTTCAATGCTGTGGGTGGCAAGAAATCCTAAAAAGGATTTTGGAGCGCCACTGGATAAAAATGAAAAAATGGTCCGGTCGTTCTGGGCAAAGCGGTGGCTTAGCTCCCCAAGAATAACAGCCGTAAGGGGTGTAAAAGGATAGAGATTCCTAACCTTATTCATCTTCAGGTCGGATATCCCCTTAATTTTCAAATATTTCGTTGAATCCACCTGGGTCTTGGCCCATTGATCCAAGGTTAAATGGATTTCCGGGCTACCCGGATCCGTTTGCCTGATTGCCCTTAAAATCAAATTAATGACATGAGAAGGCGGCTCAAGGTAGGATATATCATCAAATCTGCCCTGAACCTTTTGCCACTCATTGCGCTGCACCTGGGATAAGGTCGATGCATACTCGCTGAAGGCCTGGTGCAGGCAAACCCAGAGATAGGAAAAACTACTTTCTGCCAATGCCTGTAAAATAAAAATATCACCGTCCGACGGGTTGTGTGACATGAATTCCAGGTTTTTGCCAAACTCATCAACCACAATTAGCAATTTTTTCCCTGTAAGTTTTCCGGCCTGTTCCAGCAGAGACAGAACATCAGACGTTTGGATAATGTTTTCTGCCTTAGCCACTGAGATCCCCTGAATTAAGGAGGCTGGCCCTTTTCCGTCAATATTCTTAAAGGCATCTTCCAAGGACCTAAGCAATGTTTTGTTCAATGATTCATACCGGGACACTGCCCTCAGAGGAAGAAACCCTTTGAACTCCACAGCCTGTCTGGCATGTAAAAATTTTTTGTGTAAATCGGAATCAGTCTGCTGAAGATTTTCAAGAGCGGCCTTTCTCATTGAGGATCTGGAGCCAGCACATAATGCAAAAAGAAAATTACAAAAAGATGATTTTCCGGTGCCATAGGGGCCAGTTAAGGACCATGCCGCTTCAGGGTCTCCTTTCAAAGCGTTGATAAAGCGGTCAAGAACCTGACTGGCCATGCTTGTCACTTGGAATTGCCGGATTTGGTCTATATTTGAAGCATCCCGCTCCAGATTGACCGAGCGGGCGATTTTATTATCCACATTGATAAAGTCATTTAAGAACACTATCTACTCCTTATAATACTTTTCCAGGCATTCCCAATATCTGTCCATGGGGTCTCCTGTAAAATGTAATTGCCAGGTACCAGCAAATTCTACAAAATGAAGGGAATCAAAAAGCCCCACAGCCTGGTCAAGGAGTCTTCCACACTCGGTTTCAGATAGCTTAAATGCTATCCCAGGAGAATCGTTACCATACGTAATGGTATTCAGGTTGATGGTTTTTCCAGACAGCATTGAAACATTGGCAAAGGAAAAACAGGCAGCAAGAAATATCAGGGGCGGTAAATTATGACGTTCCCTGACAGCAAACCGAAAATGCCCTTTCTCCTGGGTTTCTTCAATCAACCCCAAGGCATTGAAGGGGCAATGGATTTCAGTATCTGTATCAGCTGGAGGTCGGTACATATGGATGATGCATGCTGCATCTTTGTTATAGGAATTTTGTGAAATTTTGCCCAAGCTATCATCATCAGCCGCAACATTAATAATCCCTGCCCCCAGTTCTTGCTGAGTAAAGGTCTGAAGTGATGTAAAATTAAATGCCAATGGCCAGGATACAGCCATTTCAGGATGTGTAAAGATCTGCCAATGCAACAACCAAAGACTGGCATCGTCTTCCAGATAAGGGTCCCAACCCTTGCCCCAGTCCATTCTTTTTTTTTCATCATCCCAAGGGCCTATCAAACGCTTTCCCAGTTCAGTTGAATGGAGCTTACCTTTTTCAACGACCTTGAGAAGCCCTAAGCAGAGAGTCCAGAATCGAATGGAGCGGACCATGTTTTTACCCACCCCCAAAGCGACTATATTATCTTTGCCCGTAAAGACACCTGGATCTTCAAGGCATTTTACATATCCTTTTGTAAGCCAACCATATCTGGGGATAAAGGTCTCATGCCGCCCTGCGGACCCCTTTGAATATTTATCTAAATGTTCTTTCATTTTAATTAGTTACATTACCTTTCAACAGACATTGTTTTTTAGCCCATAATCATGGACACATTTTTGGAACCTGTGAATATATAAACTACTTTGGAAAAGGCAACAAGGAAAGTTTCAATTTTTTAAATAACAATAAGCGTAACATCGCTTAGAGAACCTTCAAATCTTCGTCCAAAAAGCAGTTTGTCATGTATAATAATTGCAAAGAACACAAGCCTCACCAATCAATTTTTCCGAATACGCTTAAAAAAACATTAAAACTGTTGACATCTTAACTGTCAAGCAATATATTGCACAGCATGGAAATCAACAAACTGAAAAAACAATATCAAAATGAGAATTTTCGGATAAATGAGCTGCTGAATGTAGCAAACAATTTTACCTAATTTATATTTCCAACTGCTTCTTTTTTTTGAAATGCTATTATATAATTTTTGAACTTCAGGATTTTGATTCACATATTCATACTCCATGAAAAAATCAAGGTAATTTGCAGCTTCGGCATAGCGTTCTTCATTAACCATGATATAAACTTCAGGCAGGGGATCTATTCGTGAGAGTGCAAGAAATTCAAGTTTTTCAGCTTGATAAATCATAAATAAAGATATAATTGCGAATAACAAAAAAATGAATTTAACCAAAAATTTTATCATGGAGTCACCTGCTCATTGATTTAGGCTTCATTTGTTAATATCCATTTAAAAACCAAAATTAAATCATAATATTATGGTTTGTTTGAGTCAAAAATGAGTTCCCCGCTGGCTATCCAGAATGCTGTATTCAAAAGTAGGTAGTTTTATTCTTGTGAAGCCCCATACGCCGAGTTGTGCCATAGATTCCATTTCTCATATTGAATGAGCAAATATTTATTCATGACAAGCCAAATTTAGCGTTGCTACGTTAACACTATTTATCATGGTGGCAGAGAAAGAATTTTCCACGAATTTTGAACCCATCATTTAGTTTTTTCTGATGTCACACTGGTATCAAGTCGTTTATCATCGGCTTTTTCATATTTGTCTAAGTTCAGGCTATTATCTTGATCATCTGTGGCTTGAGGAGTTTCTTTTGAGGCTATAGTATGATTATTTTTTTTCAGTTGTATGTGTAAATTTTGGGTTTTCATGATATTTTTAGACGTATCATGAACATTTGTTATATGAATATTAAAAAAATTCTTTGGTTTTGAATTGATAAAGTCTAATAGATTTATTGACAGTGGGCAATCCCATTCCATATCATTTTTTAATACGCATTGATCGGTTGCAAGATTTATATCTTTAATTGGCGGGTTGATTATCATCTGTGGCAACATCTTATTGTCTAAAGGTTCATTAAACTTTAATTTTATCGATTTCAGAGTTTTAGAAATAGTAATCAAAGGGATTTGAGAGTTTTTATCAATTTTTATAGTTGTTGAGCCAGCAGTAATTCCAACGAGGTAAGGTTTATCCCGATCCTGAAAATAAAAATTAACAATAAAAAAAAATATGATTATTCCAAAAAAACCACCAATTTTATTAATTTGACTGATGCTTTTACCTATTAGTGTTTTTTTACTTCTTAAGTGTATTGTCTTTTTAAAATTTCTTAAATTTACCCCTTTATTTTTTGGAACGGATTCAGATAGGGTTAAAATAATTAAATGTTGATCTTTTTCAAATTGTTTATCAATATAAATTTTATCAGCAAATTTTGTAATTTGATCTATATTTACTCTAGCACTTGAAACGAGTACAAAAGAAGATTGTATAGATTTTTGTTTTGCAATATCGTTAATAAGGTAACGTGCCAGTTTTTTTCGATTTGAAAGGGTTGAAAACAAAGCAATGTTTTTTATATTTGTATTAAAACTTTCAATATCATAATTTTTCAACTCGTCATATGCAGGTAACTTGATATCTTGATGCTCCAATAAGTCAGCTAATACTTTAGCATCATCTTTGCATTTTAATAATTTTTCTGCATAATTTAATATCGGGCTAATGATTTTTTCATCATATTTACCCTCATTAAATTCCATTAATAACAATGCAGATACTGCATTGAATATCTCTTTTTTATATTTTGCATTCAATTCAAAGTAAATAGTATTACGAATTATTCGTCCAACATAATCCTGTCTGCTACTTTGAATTTCTGCTATAAGAAGCCCTATACGATTGTGTTGCTTATCTAAGTTACACACTATTCTTGGGGCATCACCCTGTCGATCCCTAAGTAAGTCTTTGTAAATATTTTTTACCTTCTCAAATAAACAAAAATCACCATTTTGTATATACCAATTATAGTCTAAATTGTGCTCTTTATATCTGCTACTTACAGCAACAGCTAAAATTGGTGGCATTTTCAAATTTCCTTTTTATTACGATTTATAGTAATAGAGAAGCATTGCCATATGTCTTAAAGTTTTTGTTTCTATTATCGGTGAATTGCTTTAAAGCTGGTAGAAAACGTTTGTTTTTCCCGGTAACTCTGTTTATTAATTTGGTGAAAATATTCATGTTTTGATATTGTTCTGATAATGCGAAAGCAAGTGCATAGCGAAGGGGTTGTTCAAGCTCTTCCGGTTTAAATAGAACTCCAGGCTTTTTTACAAAAACAATCTCTTCATCATCCCCTTCCTCATAATGATTTACCCTTGAAAATTCCACGCATCCAAGTGTTTTTACTGGTATTAACACGGCATATGAATTTTTATTAGGATTGTTTGAAATCACATTTAACACTTCTTTGTGACGTTTCTCAAATATTTGTTCAAGCTGTTTTCTACCGCTATCATTTTTCAACCATGTTTCACATTTGGTTATTACAAACAGAACAAGTTTATTCTTGACTTGTTTATCATCGATAATTTTCCCCAATAACTCAGAAAGAAGAAAAGGATTATTAATCTTTTCATTTAAAAATGTGCTTCCCTCCATTAAAGACGCACCGTCTATCACATTAATAATGACAAGGGAGTTGCGTAACAATGTCTTGACTCTTTCCACATCTGAATTATCTGAATTCTTAAGCTCCAACAATCCTCCAGCATAGTCATGAAATGAAAAATCAAATTCTTTTTTCCCTTCAAACAAAGTGGAAAACTTGCGCTCAGTAATCCCAGCAGTTCCCTCAAGTAATCTTTCAACTTTACTAAAATTTGACTCCCATATAATTTTTTGAAGTTTTAAAAAAGCTTCTTTCAAGTCTATTGCTGTATCATCTTCCGCTTGAAATCCAAATTGTGCTTGAGAATCCATTTTTTTAAGTTCCATGTACATTGTGGCAAGTAGTGTTGTTTTACCAACACCACTTGCTCCTAACATCATCATAGTCAACTCGGTGTCATTAACGCCCATTTATCATTGCTCCTCATTTACGCATAATAAATTGATAATATTAATATCAATTATTTCGTTTTACTTATATTTTTAAAAAATAATTGATAGGAACTACACACTTGTTTTTTAAGTACAAAAATACAGATAAGAGATGTTGCAAAAAGTTATAAGTATTTTGTGCATCCTTCATATCGCCATAAAAATACTTTACATTTTTGAAGAGCAATCCCTGAAAAATTGAACTCTGCCCCAGAAAGTGTAAAGTACTTTTGAAGGATCTCTCTTTTTTCAAATCCTTGAATCGCCTAACTTAAGACTCGTATGCTTCAATGACAAATTTTTAAGAGATTCAGCTTTATCTATTAAATCTTTCAAGGTCTTTTGCCATTCTCTCTGTAACCTGATGTGCTGATCAATTTTACCAAAAATATCTGGCCACAATAAGCCTTTATTCGCGAATAAGAAGCTGTCCCATTCATCATCAATACCTTGCTCAAAAGATAAACGATCACGAATCTCTTCGACTAAGGAAAAAATTGCATTAGAAGGGTCGTCTCGCATTTCATCCATAAATCGTCTTCTTACTTTATAAACTACTTCTTGATATTGATTCTCCAACCCCCTATGAATATCTTCAGCTATTTGAATGTCAGAAGAATCTTGAATATCATTTGGAATAAGCGCTTGTGTAAAATTATAAGCCATAGAATCTAAAAGAGTCATTTCTTGGCGTACCCGATGATGAAAATGACTATGATATGAAAATGTAAACGATAATAAATACTCGAACCCTTCTCTTAATTTTGACTGTCGCTCGGGGTCAAGTAATTCATAAAATTTTTTCAAACGGTGACGGGGTGTTTGATCAAGAACTTCTTTTGGAAGAAGCTTAAACAATGATTCCGGCAATATTTTTATCAGTATTTTTTCATAAATATCTTCTACCATAGTTTCAAGGTATTCATCTAATCCAGAAGCAAGATATTTAGCAAGATATGTACGAAGATAGTTCAAATGTTCCTGGGTTGCAGCAGGCCAACCATGCTTTCTTGTTATTAATGTTTTTAACTCTTCAGCGCTCGCAACTGGTGGATTTTGATCCGTTTCATCACAAACATTTTTTATTTTTTGTAAAAAATCATTTTGAATGCTCTTTGAATAATCATCACCTCGTACTGTCTCTACTAAATTTTTAAGCTGGGTTGTTAACTGCTCCATAAACTCTTTATAAGGTTTCCTAAAAGATTCTCTGGTTTCAATATCACTTTCAGGGACACTTAGCAAAGGTGACAATGGTTTTAATATTATTTCTAAATCTTCAACAATTAATTGGACTTCAACATATATTGTTTGCAAGTATTGTTGATCAATTTTATCCATATTTCTCTCAAGGTGAGTTAAAAGTACATTAAAAATTTTATCTTTAACCTCTTGAGAATTTTTGCAGTTTGCAATGAGCATGTTAGGGGTACTGTATCTAGTAAGGGGAGTTTCTACCAACATTTTAATTTGTTCACTATTTGATTGATCTTCGGTCTCATTAAACACTATAAAAAGTCGGTCAGACAATGCTATTTCTTTAATTGAGCTGGCAACCAAATCAATAACTGTATAGTCGCTTTCTTCCCATATAGCACGTTTTGATCGTGGCATCTTGAGAAAAATCATTGCGTCTATTTCACGTTTTAAAGACAACATAATTTTAGCTGCATGATCCTGTTCAGCTTCAAGCCCTGGAAGGTCAACAAGGCAAAGCCCTGTTACATCATGATTAGGAAATTTGACAAAAATATCAGCAGTACGAACAGCAATATAATTTTGATTACTTTGAGTTACATAATTACTAACTTCGTCTAAGCTAATCCTTTTTTTTGTTGCAAGACAATTTTGGAGAGCCGGAAGAGCTTTATAAATCTTTTTTAAATTTTCATAATGAGCAGTATCTTGATCAGGCTTATCAAGTTCACTTACTGGTAATTCAGCCAGAGGAGATTTCTGAAAGTCTTCCAGTGATATCGGGATAGGGGATAATTTTAAACGATCGTATTTAGGAATAATGATTTCCTGAAACATTTCCTCTTCAGTATAAAAATTAATATCTCCATGAGCTTCTCCTTCATAATGATAAATCCTGCTTCTTGCACCTGTGCATGCTAAACCAGATGAAGTTGGGACTTCATTATCCGATAAATTTGCAATGTTTTGCAACAAAGTACTTTTACCTTGCCCACTTGCTCCTGATATACCAATATTAATAGTAGCTTTACCAAAGCGCTCAGTGAGATCATGAAGTTTTCTGATTAACTCTGTAATATTGTTCTGTACACTATTTGTACTAATAGATAGTTCTTGGGCAGCATTACGCATCACTTGAGAGGCATCAACTGACTCATTCTCTACGCCAGTTGCCATACGTCGTATTTTTTTTACTTGACTTGAAAGATCTTCTAATTCTTGTTCAACTTTTTCAAGAAGTGGAACTTTTTGTTGTCGTTTTTTTATTATTGTACCAATAATCGTTTGAATTTTCATGCAGGTACCTCATTATTAGTCAGTGTTCTTTATTCTCAGTTATAAAGATTAATGAATTTCATACCCACTATCTGGAGTTTTCCATGCAAAAATGGGTAGTTTTATTATCATGAGCTCCCTTATATATAGCCCAGGAACACAATAATAAAGCATAATTAATAACAAATTTTAAGTTCACAATTTTCAATTCTTATTGGACTATCTTTTAAGATTTCTGTCTTTGTACCAGTTTTTAAATTTATCATAAAAAATTTACCTGACTCTACTGTTAATGTAGCTATTTTTTTTTCTATTATAATTTTATCTCCCTTTAAAAGAATGTCCATATCCGATGAATATCCTATTTGGATAGGCTCATTGCCAAGAGTTAAAGTGTACTTGTTCTTCTCTTTAGCTATGTTTATACCACTGCTCTTCAATACATGAGAATATTCGGTGACTTCAACCCAGCTTTTTCGCAAAATTTCTTCAGCCGAAGCGACAACTAAACCAATTGCCGCACCAGTTACAACAACACCTGTGATATACCCTAAATCTATATACGTCATGAGACATCCGATAGCTGCACCAATAGAACCTGCGATGATAGCGTAAATTTTATTCATATTGGGTACTTGTTTTGATACGACATACCCAGCAACAGCACCACTTATAGACCATCCGACAATCCGACCTATGTCGCCAGACGCTAATGTTATCATAACAATCAATGCAAGAAGACCACCACCAGCACCCAACAGAGCACCTACTTTTAATGACGTCATCATTTTACTAAAATTGAGAATTTTTTTTGTTTGATAGTAGGCTTGGCCGTATAGTATTAACGTACCTATAATCGCAGCATCTAAGGCCCCAGTTAGCACCCAACTTGTAAAAGGATTATCATTTAACGAAAAGCATATCGATAAAAAGCCACTTATAAAACCGCCTATACTGCCTGCTACTACAAACAGTATTTTTTTGTTACTAATTAAATTTGTTATCAAATTTTCTTTAGTTTCTTTCTCTTCTTTCACTACACCAACGCCAAGATTAGTTGCAAGAGGTCCCAAACCTCCAGTAAATCCTTGTCCAATTGCTCTAAACTTCCATTGTCCATTTCGTTTATACAGTTCTCCCAAAATGAGCGTTGTTTCTGAACGATCATGAGTAGATAGAGAAAAATTGGCTGTTTGAGAGACGGATATATTGACTTGATTGGCACCAGCAAAACTCGCATTTCCATGGATTGTAATAACAAAGGAAATTTTTTCAATATCATTTGGCAACGAATTTGTGTTAACAGTAAAGATATGTTTGCCAGCTGAAACAGCCAAACATAAACCTCCATTTGCTTCAGAAGATTGATTGGAAAAAATAAAATCTTCATCATTTCGAACTTTTCCAGAACTATTCAGCAAAAAAGCGGAAGCATCAACATCACATCCACTAATTTGGATGGGGCTCCAATTTATCTCTACAGTTACGGTGGAAGCCCCTAATGCCGTATTGCCTCCTGTTGTTAAGGATTTCATCTAATTCTCCATATTATTGATGGTTTTGATTTATTATATGCAAAAAGGAGATGCCATGAAACTAATAACCAAGCCTACGGCCCCCCAATAACGCCATGAAATACAATGGCTTACTCTGCGTTTCAGAATGCGGGTGCATTGTGATTGTAACCACACCTTGCGCTTGAATGATGAATAGTCCCCTGACAAAACAAACTCCTTAAAGATAGAAAGACTTGGTTCTATCAAGTCTCCTCTAATTTTACAAATATGATATAAGTAAAAAAATAAACCAATTCATTACTATAATAATGAAAATTTTGTGTCAATAATATTTCTTAAAATGCAAATACGACAACACGCTCCAAAGTCATACATGGCTTTCCGAGGATTGCAAAAACTGATGGGCCTCAATTTTACTCTCATAAATATGGGGGGCCAGGCCACGTTTTGCCAGGGAATCCCCCAGTTTCATGCGCAAAAAGGCACTGGTGGTATACCGAGTGACCTTGGAAAAATAATTTTGTGTTAAATAGGTCTGCATGGCGGTGTAATGTTCAATAAGGTCCGGATTAATATTAAACCCATCGTAGTTACCA
>Ga0208900_1001147_pt1 | contig 14871 bp, 12 predicted proteins | sample AntAceMetag02UKK_FD_184763 | JGI IMG/M metagenome (GOLD analysis project Ga0208900, IMG submission 184763) | Saline lake microbial communities from Ace Lake, Antarctica - Antarctic Ace Lake Metagenome 02UKK (SPAdes) (version 2) | ecosystem: Environmental > Aquatic > Non-marine Saline and... | reverse complement strand
ATGCCGCCCCTCCCCCGACGGGCAATGGGCCCGGCCGGAACCGTAGACGGCACAATTGGCCGGTTCCTATTACCCATCGGGGGAGGGGCTCTGCTGAGGTTGCCTGAAAGTTCTATTTTCTAATAAACTTAGGGGCTTGAACGATAATAAACTACCAAATTAAAATTTTTTATAATGCAATATCAGCGTATTAAGCTGGGCATAGTGGTTGCTTATTTTCGGGGAACTCCCTTATTCTGCGGCCATGAGAAATTTTTTTTGGATTTGGCCGTCAAGAATATGACCCTGGAAAATTTGACGGGTTTTTGTCGGGTCTAATTTACCGTATTGCACCTGGGTTTTTCCTTTTTCTTCAACGGTTATCATGGGCTCATCCTGGCATTTTCCCACACAGTCTGTAGCAATGACCATGATGTCTGATCGATCTGCATCTGCCCGGGCTTCAAGAAGAGCTGTCATTACCTCTCTTGACCCTGCTGCAATACCACAGTCTCCCATGTGAACATGGATGGTAACGGTGGCGTTTCCCTCCCGCTGGCCTACTATTCCGGCGGTTTTCTCTTTTATCTTTTTTAGATCTTCAATGGTAATTTTACCCATGTCTGTTTTCCTGTACACAATGATTCTTTTTAAACCTGAAGGCAGCAGGTTGAGCCGCCTTCAGGGGATATAAGGCTCTGAGTGATTCTACACAATCCCTATTTTTTATTTTTTTCCATGGCTTCCATTAACAGGCTACCCATGGTGCCAAGGCTCTTTTTTTCCGATGGTACAAAGGGTTTCCAATTTTCTTTTTCCCTGAGATCCGAGGGTGCCAGGCTGATCCTGCGGGCATCTTCATCGGTATTTTCCACCACCAGGGAGACCTTGTCCCCTGGTTTTAATCGATCAAAATCGGCGGATGTGGTGGATTTGCCCATGAGTGATGCGGGAAGAAGGGCTGTTACACCGGGTTCCAAATTAATGAATAGGCCAAATTGTTCTCTTTTTTCAACGGTTCCTTCCACGGGTTGACCGGGCTGATATTTTTCCGTCACTCCGGCCCAGGGGTCGTCCAGGGCATCCTTCATGCTCAGGGAAATCCGTTTCTGATCGGGGTTGATTTCTTTAACAACCACCTGGATTTGCTCTCCCTGGGACACGGCATCTTCTGCTTTGACAATGCGACGGGTGTGACTCATTTCACTCAAATGAACCAGACCGTCAACGCCAGGTTCTATTTCAACAAAGGCCCCAAAGGGTGCCAGTCTCACCACCTTGCCGGTGAATTGATCTCCCGGGCGGATGGTTTCCATGGCCCTTTCCCAAGGGTCTGAAGAGAGCTGTTTTAAAGAAAGGGAAATTTTGGGGCTGTCCTGGTCGTCTCTTTTCTCTATCTTCAACACTTTTACGGCGACGGTCTCATCCGGGGAGAGAACCTCTTCAGCCTTCTCCACCCGGGACCAGGAAAGTTCAGAAATGTGGGCCATACCTTCCACACCCGGGGAAAGTTCAATAAATGCACCGTAGGGCATGAGTTTTACCACACGGCCCTGGCAGGTATCACCTTCCTTGAGATCTTTTAAAAATTCTTCCCGGGATGCTTTGATTTCCCGGTTCAGAAGATCCCGTCGGGAGATCACAATATTGCGTCCTGATTCGGAAAACCGGGTGATGATAAATGTTAGTTGCTGTCCCACATAGTCTTCCGGTGTATCAACGTACCTGATGTCAATTTGACTGACCGGGCAAAAGGCTCTTTGTCCCATGACATCTACGCTGAATCCGCCCTTTATGGTTTCGGTAACTTTGCCTTCCACCGGGGTTTTAGTAAAGGATGCCTCTTCAAGCGCATCAAGGGTGCCAGCTCCGGAAAGGGCTTTGGACAGGATGATTTCACTTTCCGTCATGGAGACCACATAAAGTTCCAGGGTATCCCCCTCGGCAATGGGGAGTTCTCCATTTTCATCCAGGAGTTCTGCTTTATCCACCACACCGTCGCTTTTGGATCCGGTGCTGACATATACACTGTTTGTACCGATGGCAATTACCTTTCCCTGAATTTTATCACCCTGATGGACATCATGGCTGATATCTGAGCCAAAGGCTTCAAAAAGTTCGGCAAAGCTCTCTTCTTGGTCGGCGGACGCTTCTTTTTTTTCAACATCGTCTGTCATTACATATGCTCCTGGGCAAAATTAAGTGTAAAAAAATATTTTTAACTTGGTTAATATCCTCTCCGGCGGGAGGTGTAAAGATAAAAACAGTTATTTTCTATTCCTTTCAAAACGCAAAAGTGGTGAAATAGTCAAGTCTTTTGATAAATAAAGCTTGAAATCAGAATTCTCGACCCTTGTTTTCCTCTTGATTGGAGTTGTGCTATAAATGGCAAAATTGGGTTTTATTGCTCGTTTGATCACTCCGGCACAACAAAGATTCAAAGTGCTATAATGCCGCCCCCGGCAACTGCCCTGGCGGGAACGTCGGATGGAGTTTTTATAAGAAAGTCCCGGCAAATCAAAGGATGCTTTTAAGCTTCCTTGAGGGCAGGCAGAGACTATAATACGGTCTGACTGTGGCAGTTTTATATGAAAATGAAGTGTCCAAGTAGCCTCAGCAGAGCCCCCGGGGAGGGGTAATGGAACAGACCAATTGGGCTGTCTAACAGTTCCGGGTCGCTTCCATTACCCCTCCCCGGGGGCGGCATGATATCATTTTCAATATTTGTTGTGTCCGGCAGGATATGTGGGTTTCTATGAAAGTTTCAGCAATATGCTAAAATTATATGACTTTCGTTTTTCGTGTGGCTGGTTTTACAGCCATTTAGGTTTTTTTTATATGAAAGAGTAGACCTATCTAACATTCTTCTATGCTTGGTTGTGGGCAGGCCGGGGCCAGAATACGCTCTGCCCGTGGCAGCTATATGGGAAAGGAATAAATGCGATTTCTATTTATGGAGCCGTTTTTTGGTGGCTCCCACAAGTCATTTGCCCTGGGATGGCAGGCACATTCCAGGCATGACATTGAACTTTTGACCCTGCCGGACACGTTCTGGAAATGGCGCATGCGGGGGGCTGCCCTGCAATTTATCGAAAAGAAAAAAACATATGGGGCATATGATGGCATCATCACTTCGGACATGATGAACCTTGCAGATTTCATGGCCCTGGCGGAAAAATCCCTTCCCCCCTGCCTGGTCTATTTCCATGAGAACCAATTGACCTACCCCTTGTTTCAGGGAAAACAACGGGATGATTCCTTGGGGCTAATCAATATCACAACTGCCCTGGCAGCCCGGCGCATTGTGTTTAATTCCCGGTTCCATCGCCGGGATTTTCTGGAGGGTGCGTCTAAATTGTTAAACCGGATACCCGGGGAAAACATTACATGGTGTGAACATGCCCTTGCTGAAAAATCCGGTGTACTCCATCCCGGGTGTCCTTTTCCGGGGGGAGAGGCCATTCCCGGAGTACCCTGGCTGGATCCCCCTTTGGTTATATGGAATCACCGGTGGGAATTTGATAAAAATCCTGGCCCTTTTTTTAAAGCCCTGAAAATTTTAAAACTAAAGAAAATTCCTTTTCAACTGGCACTGCTGGGAGAAGGGGGTTCAAAGGTGCCTGCTGCTTTTGAATCGGCCCGGTTATTTTTCCAGAAAGAGATTGTTCACTGGGGGTATGTGGCATCCAGGGAGGCATATAAAACATGGCTGAGCCGGGGGGCCATTGTGGTAAGTACGGCCAATCAGGAAAATTTTGGTATTTCCGTGGTGGAAGCGGTGCGCCATGGTTGCATCCCTTTGTTGCCAGATCGCCTGGCCTATCCGGAAATTATACCCCATAAATTCCATAAAAATTTGATTTATCGAGAATACAAATATCTTCCCAGTATGCTTGAAAACATTATTGTCAATTACCCCCGTTTTGCCCCCTTGAGACAAGAACTGATCCAGGAGATGGGACAGCATGCCTGGGATCAGGTGATTGAAGCCTATGACTCAGAGCTGGATCTGCTGGTTGCAGCTCCTTAAATTATGGCTGCTAAGACGATTGATTTTAAAGGTTGTTCCACCTGAAGTAGGTGGGCTGAATTATAAGTACCCGGGCATATATTCCTCAAAACAAAACCTATAAATATCAATGATATATGACTTTAGAATACCGAAAAACATATGCCCGGGTACTTAAAGGTTGCAAAAAAAAGGGGGCAGGCGTAAATTTATCACTTATATTTAAAAATAGCCGGGGGTTCCATCCCCAGATGATGATAATTTTAAAAAATGACGTTTCAAGGGCATTGTTTATAAGGGTGTGGTAGGTCCAGGGAACCAAAGTAATGGAGTCTATAATGATCAAAAAAATTCATCCACCCCATCCAGATATTGATGGGGACATGTGGAAAAAAATCGATGGTATCATTGAAGCAGGCCAGGGGAAACCCGGGGCATTGATCACGGTGCTCCGGGAGTGCCAGGAGGTGGTACGCTATCTTCCCCGGGAGCTGTTATCCTATGTCGCTGTAGGACTTGATCTTCCCGTCAGCCAGATTTTTGGGGTGGCCACCTTTTATTCTTTTTTTTCCCTGACTCCCAAGGGGCGGCACATCATCAAGGCGTGCACCGGTACGGCCTGTTATGTCAAGGGAATCAAGGAGAGCCTCAATCGCATCCATGGCAAGTATAACCTCAAAGAAGGCGGCACCACAGCGGATCGTCGGTTTTCCCTGGAAGGGGTGCGGTGTCTGGGAGCATGTGGTCTGGCACCTGTGATGGTGGTGGATAAAGATATCCATGGCGCTGTTTCATCGGACAAGGTGATACAAATTTTGGAGAACTATAAATAGCCTCGGGCGAGATCAGGGAGATAAACATGAATAAAATTAGAATGCAGCTGATGCTCTGTGGCGGTACCGGGTGCGATGCCACCGGTAGTAATAAGGTGAGGGCAGCACTTCAAGAAGAGATTGAAAAACAGGGCTTAAGTGAAGAAGTTGCCATTGTTATCACCGGTTGCAATGGGTTTTGCGCGGTGGGGCCTGTGATGGTGGTTCAGCCCGAAGGGGTTTTTTACCAGAAGATACAACCCGAAGATGCAAAGGAACTGGTCACAGAACATTGTCTGCACGGACGTCCGGTGGAGCGGCTTTTTTATAAAAACCCCGCCACCAAGAAAAAAATTGCCCGGATGGCAGATATTCCCTTTTTTGCCAGCCAGGAGTTCAGGGCCATGCGAAACAAGGGGCTCATTGATCCTGAGTTGATTGATGAGGCCATTGCCAGGGATGGATATTTTGGTCTTGCCAAGGTGCTTTCCGAGATGAGCCCTGAAGATATCATTGATGAGATGATGGCATCAGGTCTCCGGGGACGGGGGGGGGCCGGTTTTCCTGCCGGAGCCAAATGGCGGTTTGCCAAATGGGCAGACGGGGATGAGAAATACGTGCTGTGCAATGCCGATGAGGGGGATCCCGGGGCGTTCATGGATCGAAGTATTTTAGAATCTGATCCCCATGCTGTGCTGGAGGGCATGGCCATTGCCGCCAGGGCCATCAATGCTCATAAAGGCTATATTTATTGCAGGAGCGAGTATCCCCTGGCCATTAAACGATTACACATTGCCATTGACCAGGCAAAGGCCTACGGCCTTCTTGGGGATGATATACTGGGATCAGGGTTTAATTTTGATGTGGAGGTGTACCAGGGGGCAGGGGCCTTTGTGTGCGGAGAGGAGACCGCCCTCATGCGCTCCATTGAAGGCAAAAGAGGGATGCCCATCCCCAGACCCCCCTTTCCGGCCCACAAGGGATTGTGGGGAAAGCCCACCATCTTGAACAATGTGGAAACCCTGGCCAATGTAGCCCAGATTATTTTAAATGGGGGGGCTTGGTATGCCAGTATTGGCACCGAGACCAGTAAGGGAACCAAGGTGTTTGCCCTGTCAGGGGATGTGGCGAACATCGGCCTTGTGGAAGTACCCATGGGAACCTCCCTTCGAAGCCTTGTGTATGATATCGGCGGTGGGGTGCCTGGCAAACGAACCTTTAAGGCCGTTCAGTTAGGGGGGCCTTCAGGTGGGTGTGTACCGGAGGAACACCTGGACACCCTCATTGATTATGAGGCCATTGCCAAGGTGGGGGCCATCATGGGATCTGGAGGGGCCATTGTCATGGACAACACCACCTGCATGGTGGATATGGCACGCTATTTCATGGATTTCATCCAGGATGAGTCCTGTGGTAAATGTACCCCCTGCCGGGAAGGCACCAAAAGGATTCTCACTATTTTGGAGGATATTTGTAAGGGAAAGGGCAAAAACGGGGACATTGAAGAACTTGAATCCCTGTGCCATGTGGTGGGGCACACAGCCCTTTGTGGCTTGGGGCAAACTGCTCCCAATCCGGTTTTGTCTACATTGCGGTATTTCAGGGATGAGTTTGAGGCTCATATCTATGACAAGACCTGTCCGGCAAAGACCTGTCCGGATTTGGTGAAATTTGAGGTTGATCCGGAGGCGTGCAAGCGGTGTGGGCTTTGTGCCAAGGGGTGCCCTGCCGATGCCATTACCTGGCATAAAAAAGAGGTGGCTGTCATTGATAAGGATAAGTGCATCAAGTGCATGAGTTGCTATGACCGCTGTAAATTTGATGCTATTCTATAACGGCCATGTCCTGCTGGACACAATGAAGATTGAAAATGGCATTATGCCGCCCCCCCCCCGACGGGCAATGGGCCCGGCCCGGAACCGTAGACGGCCCAATTGGCCGGTTCCTATTACCCATCGGGGGGGGGCTCTGCTGAGGCCACTTGGACACTTCATTTTTTATATAAAACTGCCGCGGGCAGACCGTATTCTGACCCCAGCCTTTTTTAATATGCCTCTTACACCAGTGCCATGAATTTTCTGGCAATGTCCATGAGGGCTTCGGGTGCTTTAGAAATATCTTCATAGGGTCGAACACCCTTGCGGTCTGCCATGGAGATTTCATCCATTTCCGGCAGGAATCCTATGATTTCATAGTCGGAAAGGGATTCTCGGATCAGGGCTTCATCTTCAGCAGACCCCACCCGATTCCCCAGTACCACCACCCGTTTGATACCAATGTCATGGCCCAGTTTCCTGATTTTCTGGGCAGCCACACAGCTTCTTTTCCCCGGGTTGACCACCACCACCAGAGCATCCATGGAGCCGGATGTGCCCCGGCCCAGGTGTTCCACTCCGGCTTCCATGTCCATGATCACAATTTCATTTCTTGCCAGAACCAGATGATTCATCAGGGCTTTTAAAATGGTGCTTTCCGGGCAGATGCACCCGGAACCGCCGCTTTGTACGGTGCCCATGACCAGCAGTTTGATTCCGTCTCTTTCCAGGGAAAAACGGTCTGGGATATCATCCACCTTGGGATTGATGGTGAAAAATCCCCCCATGGTTCCCGGTTTTGCACCGGTTCGTTCTGCAATGAGATCGGATAACTCAGAAATGGGGGTAATGGGGGTCTCTTCAGGGATACCTAAACCGGCAGCCAGATTGGCCACCGGATCGGCATCAATTGCAATGACGCTGTTATTTTGATCCAGATGTGCAATACATCTGGCAAGCAAAGATGTGATGGTGGTTTTACCAACGCCGCCCTTACCACCGATGGCCAGTTTTAAACTCATGAGTCTTTCCCCCTAACACAATTCCTGTTTGATGCGACTTTTATCGTCCATTAGAAACACTTTATAAGCATTTTTCTGGGCCTGATCCATGAGATCTTCTTTTAGCATGGCATGGATTTCATATTTTTGATTCATGATATCCTTGGGCATTATCAAAAAACAGGCCTGGGCTTCTTCCCGGGTGGCAAAGGCGGGAATAAAGGAATCAGGCATTTGTTCAGTGTTGTATCCCATGAGTGATTCTTCCGATGTTCCGGGGTTTTGAACCACCACATGAACCCATTGATCTTTGATTTTTTTATCCGGTTTCATAAGATTTCCCAAAAGTAAAGACCTCTCCCCAGTGACAGGGAAAGGTCTTGTCCTACATTTTTAATCAACTAAGGATTACAGCTCAAGCCATGAATCTGAATAAAGGGTGTTACCCAGAATGACGTTGACCGTTTTGGCATAATCAGCCAATTCTTTGCTGATGGCTGCCATATCTGGCTGAGTGCCGTCCATGATGCCATAAATAATGTCAACGATGTCCTGACGTTCTCCCTTGGCAATTTTGGTTAATTGCTCATCCAGGGGATCAGAAATAACAGAGGCCATGCCGTATTTTTGCAGCATGACCATGTAGGTCTGATTCAGGATGGGGCGCAGGTGATTTGGCGGGCCATTGGAGATATTGGACAGACCGCAGGTGCTTTTGGAACCTGGAGCAATGTCTTGCAGCATGCCCTGGAATTCCATGAGGCTTATGGCCTGGGGTTGCTGAATGTTCACAGGAGTAACAATACCATCCACCCAGATTTTTTCATTGGGAATGCCAGCTTCATTGGCAAAGTAGAGCAGCTCCACGGCAAGGGCTGCACGTTCGTTCTCATCCCTTGGGAGCCCATCTGGTCCCCACATCAATGCCACAAAGTCTGCATCATACTTTGCTGCCATGGGAACCATTGCTTCATATCTTTCTGGCCGTGCCATGATGGAGTTGACAATGTGGGGTTTATCAGCGGGTTTAGCCGCTTTAAGACCTGCTTCAATGGCATCAATGTTGGAAGAGTCCATTAATAAAGGCATTCCAGGAACTGCTTCTTGAACAACATTAACAACCCAGGGCATGAGCTCTGTACCGAATTTTTTTGCCGGTCCCAGGTTGATGTCAATGTAATCCATGCCCTTTTCCTTCTGCATGATGACCTCTTTCTGGATGGATTCAGGGTTCCGCTTGGCAGGATCTGCCTGTTTGAACTCTTTTCCGATGACAGTGGAGATAACATTCAGACTTTCTCCGAAAAGTATCATAGTGTCTTCCTTTCAGGTTTAAAAGTGATTTTTTCAGGTTAAAAAAATGGGTTATGACGGATCAACAGAATACATCAAAAGGGGAAAAAAGGGGATACTTTTTTCCCCCTTTTGATTTTATCCGGGGATTATTTGGTTTTAAGAAATGCAGGAAGATGGGCTGCTTCTCTGGGGCCAACGGTGATAGTCCATCCGGGGAGTTCTTCTTCAACATCACCGGCAATGGCTGCGGCATATCCGGGGATAATCAGCTCGGTGTGTTTTACCTTGTCCATAATACCGCATTTTTTAACGAACATGCCCACATCATCACCACCAAATTTACCGGCAGCCCAGGCAGTAAGAACGGAAAGACCTTCAGAATCTTTGATGAGCAGCCAGCAGGGAACCTTGCTGGCTTCAATTTCACCGGATACGATGAAATAGGTCAGGGCAAAGTTCGTTGTGATCACAACAGGTGAGTTCTCATCGGGGTTGCCGATCTCAAAGATACCTTCAGTGACGGTCATGGGACGCTGGGGATCAGTGAAGATATTGAGTCTTTCCAGAAGCAGTGGAAAAAGGGATTCTGTGGCAAAGGCAGACATGACCACAATTCCGCCGTATTTGGCCACAAACATGGCGGCAATGGCGGTTTCCATGTCAAGGTTGGAGGCCATTTCACAGGGAAAGGTAATGGTGGGAAAACCAAGAGCCTTGTTACCCGCCTTGAGGGCCGCACGACGGATACCCACTTGATCTTCCAGGGCCTGTTTGATCTCCCGGGCACCGGAGTCAATGACAAGGTCTTTTACTCCCATGGCGGTGAGTTTTTCCGTCAGGGGGATCAGGGCGTCAATGGAATCGGCTTTTACGGCCAGGGGCAGGTCGTTTTCTTTGGCAAGGGCACCCATGTCATCGGCATTGGCTTCTGTGGCCGCATAGAGCAGGGGGCGTTTGAAAGCGGTGGCTGCAACACCTGCCTTCATGACATCGAGATCTTCCGTCATGAGCACCAGGTTAAATTCTGATGTTTCTGCAATACATTTTGCCGTTGCAGCAAATGCGTCGGCACCTGCGCCTGCGTCTTTTACCACAAGCAGTTCGGGTCTTAGGTTCAGTCCCACCCGCTCATATTGAAAGGCGTTGTATGTTTTCAGTGTTTTTTCAAGGTCACCGGCGTCCACATCTGATGCCACGATGGCAGCAAGAATCGTCGGGTTGAAGAAAGTTTTTTCATGTCTGTAAAGAACGGTTTCTCCACCAGCTATGGTCTGGCGGACACCCTTACCCAGTTTGACAGGGCGGATGGGAGGAGCAGATGCTTCGGCCAGTTTTTCCCTTGCCTCGTCAGACACATAGGGGCAAGCGTCCAGTTCTGCCTTACCAGATGCCAAGTTCATGGCAAAGGCAAGGCAGGTGGGAACACCGCACTCCTTACAATTGGTCTTGGGAAGGAGTTTGAAGATCTGTATACCGGTTAATGCCATTGTTCTCTCCTTTTCTCAAAAAATATGTGTGTCCCTGCTACGGGCCATGGAGGAGCAGGCCCGCAGCAGGGTTATCTGTTGGTTAGTTATTTATCCTATCAGGGATTCCATGGTCAGCGCAGGATGTTCTTTTTCCTGGAGGAAGGGGAGAATCTCCTCTTCGGTGATACCCACGGTTTCATCGGCAATTCTATCATAGAGATCTGGACAACCCATGTCAGCGCCCCTGGCATCAATGCGATCCTTGAGTTCTTCCTTGAGCTGTTTGGGCATCCACACCATTCTTAAGAGACCACCGTCGCCAAGGATAAATTTACCCTGGGTGATATTGTGTTTGGAATGGCCCACAAAACCCGGAGAAGAGGCACCACCGCCCATGACACCGGCCAGGGTGGTGAACTTCATGCCACAGGGAGTCTCCCCTGCATAATCACGGCCAACGGTCATGACGCCATTGCAGGAAGGCAGCATGGCAGCGATACATTCGCAGCAACCGCAGGTGGTCATGGGATCGATTACCATGGAGTAGAAGTTGTAATGGGTAACCGCACCCCTGGATGCCTTGTTGACAAATTCATTGACACCCTTCCACTGACCCAGTTTGGGATCAATGCATTCACCCTTTTCAATGGGCTGGTTGGGACCTGTGGGATTGATCTCAAAGGCGGCCCTACAATCCATCCAGTTGTAGGCGCCACAGAGTCCGGTTCTTTCAGGACTTACGGAGCACACATGGTTGGGAGCAAAGGACTGGCAAAGAGTACAAGAGTAGAAGGTTTCTACATCCTCGTCGGTCATATTGTCAACGCGGGAGTCACGGGCAAGGTAGTTCTCTCTTGCCGTGGCCGTCATTTTATCCACATCCTCTTTTTTTGTGTACAGGGTGACTTGAACCTTGTCCACAATTTTCTGGAAATCCTGGTGGAACTTGGCATAGAGCACAGTACCGATATGTTTCAGGCTGAAGCCTTTTGCCATGGCGGCCTTGGAGACCCGAACCCAGGAAATATCCCGCTGTCCAATGTGCATGATGCCCTGGATATAGTTCACCAAGTGATGGATTTGACGCTCCATGATGGGTTCAAAATCATCCTGGAACTCACGACCGGCAATCTGAACATAGATACCAAGGGGAAAGGTTTCGCCTTCTTTAAGATCCATGACATCCGGACCTTCGAGGATAACCTTGCCGTCCTCAATCTCGTTCATCTCTGCTTTTTTCACAAGCTCGGTGCACTGGGTTTTACCCCCACCGCACTGGACATGGAGATCAGCGCCACGAACCCGCTCGCCCTCAAAAGCCGGACCAAATGACATGGGAATGTCAATTTCCGTGACATTAACCTTGAGACCACGGGTTTCAATGGACTTCTGACACATCTCGCTATGGGGAACGTTGGTAACCACATGCTCATAGGTACAGATACCCGTGGGCAGAATTTCCGGAATGTCAGTGTCAGCCAGAGTTGGGAAACCCCAGTTAACACAACCAGCTGCTGCCACACCCCATTCAGTACCGATATCGCCCAGTGCGTTCACAAAGGCAAAAATTCTCTCTTTGTTGTACATCAGGATCTTTCGGTAATCTCCGGGCTGAACGCCACCAAATGCCATGGCGGCCCTGTTGGCAAAACCAAGGGCAAATACGGCAGAAGAGATATCCGGACCAAAGGGAACGATACGGGTATTCCAGCCTACCTGAACACCGGCTTCAATGAGCTGCTCAATCACCGTCTGGCCGTTGTGGTTGGCAGCGCAGAAAATATAAAGGCTCTTCTTCTGGTAGTCTTCCACGATCATCTTGGCAATTTCAGGAGTGGGGGCAGCACCCACGATGGCGGCAAACCCGGGGGCAGAGCCATCCACAAATTCAACACCCCTTTTTCTAAGGATGGTATCATCGGCAGGGCCAGTCCAAATTTTACCGGCATCCAGATCTGGATCTTCATGGGGATAGTAGAAATCAGGATGTGTAACACTTCTTAAGGCCTCTTTGATTTCATAGGCAATAATACCCGCCATACCGGCATCCAGAAGGGGTCCAAGATAGGGAAGATGATTCTTGCTTTTCACATGGTTTGGCAAAAGGCTTCTGGCAAGATCCAGTGGTTCCTGGATATCTTCCAGCGTCTGCACCTTTATTCCCGTTAATGAGTAAATAACCGGCAGGAAATAACCGGTGTTGGGAAATTCAACCTTTGTATCGGCATTGTAGGTATGCAATGCCTTCTTGTAAATACCTTCAACTTCTGAAACGACTTTATATCCACCCTGAATAGCAGCAAAGGCTATTAATTTTGACATGTTTTCCTCCTTCGTTGAGGATTTAGCTTATGTTAATAACGAAATGGTTAATACTCTGTATGGATTACGCCTCAAGTGCCTGACGATCAGCCATATCCATGAGAACCCTTTCCCTTGCCTTATCAATTCCAAGTTCTTTACGTTTTTTATCGATATGGTTAATCATTTTCCAGGCATGTTTGATGGGATCTTCTTCCATATCCCACATGCCACCGTAAAGGTCTTCAAATTCTTTACAGATGTAATTGCTGAATACCGGCGCACCCGTGATGGGCAGGTTACTAAACACCGTATAAACACCGGATGCAACAAAGTAATGACCAATGGAAATCGCTTTCTCACTCATCCACTCAGGTGCACTTCCTGCCACAGGGAGATCACTGATATCATTGCCCAGTCCACCTGCCTTAACAACCTCTGTTGCAGCCAGAAGAATCCGGCTGTTGTCAACACAAGAGCCTAAGTGAAGAATGGGAGGAATACCCACTGTTTCGCAGACTTCGGCAAGACCGGCCCCTGCATAAATAGGTGCCGCCTCGGGCACAAGCAGTCCTTCAGTGGCACATGCGATGGCGGTACATCCGGTGGTGAGAACAATGACATCATTTTTGATCAGCTCTTTACAAATGGCAATGTGATCACGGTTATGTTTTGTTCGTGCGTTGTTACATCCTACAACACCGGCAATACCCCGGATACGTCCGTTGATGATGTTGTCGTTGAGGGTGTAGTAGGTTCCTCGGAATGATCCCCCAAGGTGATATTGAATGGATTCAACACCAAATCCGGCAATGACCGGTTGTTTGTGTTGTGGAATCATGACTTCTGCACCACGATTTTCAAAGTTGTCGATGGCCATCTTGAGAATCCGCTCGGCATCTTCTAATGCATGGTGTTCGTCAAACTCAATATGAATAACATTCTCGCCTTCATGCTGGGCTATTTTGTGGGTGGTAATAACCTTTGTATGGAAGCATTTTGCCACATTTCCAATGCTCTGCATGATGCACTGGATATCTACTACCATGGCATCACAGGCACCGGTTATAATGGCAAGCTCTTGTTGCAGAAAATTACCGCAAAGAGGTACACCATGGCGCTGGAGAATTTCATTGGCTGTACAGCAGATACCTGAAAGCTGGATACCCTTTGCACCCTTTGATTTGGCATACTCAATCATATCCTCTCTCTGGGCCACAGCTACGAGAATCTCTGCCATGATAGGTTCATGCCCGTGGATAATGACATTTACATGATCTTCTTTCATGACGCCCAGGTTGGCTTCTGATTGGAGCGGATAGGGGGTGCCAAAGAGAATGTCCTGGAGATCTGTTGCCAGCATGGAGCCACCCCATCCATCTGCCAGAGCTGCTCTTGTGCCTTGTTTCATGAGGTTCTTGTAATCCATGTCAACGCCCATGTGGGTACGGTGCATGATTTCAACAACTTCTCTGTCGATGTTTCTGGGGAGCACACCCATTTTTTTCCAGAGTTCATAACGAGCTTTGGGTGCCTTTTTGAGGCTGAGGATGTTTCCTTCTGCTTTGCCCCATTCGCCCAGGGCAATTTCTGCCGTCTCAAGGGCGATTTCATCCATATCTCTGTCAAGCTCTTCTCCGTCCACTTCCACAGTGGTGGCAACGCCAAGATATCCAGCCACTTCAAGAAGTTTGTCGAAATCTTTAATCTGGTAGGCATCGGTTTCTTTCTTTGCCACAGCCAGAAATACTTCGGCAACGCCTCTTCCATGATCGGAATGGGCGGATGCACCACCGGCTATCATTCGGATAAAGTTTCTTGCTGCGATGGTGTTAGCGGTTGCACCGCAAAGACCTTGTCTGGTGTCTTCTCCTTCAATCCCTGCTTTGGGAAGGGGGAGACGGCATGGACCCATGGAACAATTTTTACAGCAGGTGCCTTGAATTCCAATGGCACATTGTTTCATGGTAAGAGCTCTGTCGAAAATTGTTTCAACTCCGAGTTCATGGGATCGGGCTATCATCTCCTGTGACGCTACATCAATGGATGATGCAATTGGATCAGCTAATTTTGGCGCTTTTACCGCTTTTTTTTTGTCTTCTGCCACGTGAGGTTCCTCCTCATATTATTTAATTAACCCTTAACTAACGGATGAAGCATTCAGTCTTTTTTCAACATGGTTTAGATTTT
>Ga0208900_1001144_pt1 | contig 14886 bp, 13 predicted proteins | sample AntAceMetag02UKK_FD_184763 | JGI IMG/M metagenome (GOLD analysis project Ga0208900, IMG submission 184763) | Saline lake microbial communities from Ace Lake, Antarctica - Antarctic Ace Lake Metagenome 02UKK (SPAdes) (version 2) | ecosystem: Environmental > Aquatic > Non-marine Saline and... | reverse complement strand
TTGTATTGGCAATTTGATTTGATTGTTGCAGCTAAATAATTACGTTTCAGCTTATAATTCCGGCTAAAACTACTGTGCCACTTCCATAATTTTTTTCATCGGAATTTTTTCCAGCATGGCTGTAACTTCATCTTCGCTTTGCACGCCCGAGCAATTAAAGGCAAAAAGTGTGGAGCCAAAAGCCAGTTGAACATCATAACTTGCCGAGCCATCCTCGTTGGTATTTTTGGTGAGTAGGGCTTTTTGGCCGTCAACCTTTATCCGTTTTTGGTTGGGATCGGTAGCAAAAAATATCGGCATATTCAGCAAAACATTTATCCCGGTCAATAATGGAGAATCGCTCATAATTTCGATGGAAGCATCGCTGGTTTCGGCTGCATAGTTGCGGTGTACAAAAAGCCCGGCATAGCCTGTATTCATTCCTGTAACATTATCCTGGTCTTCGATTTTTTGCATGCCTGAAAGTTCATCGGGGAGCAAGTCTAAAATATCCCGGCCAATGGCCTGGTTAATTTCCTGAAGTACTTGTTGTAGTTCAAACCTGGCACTTTCGAGGTTCCCCGATTTATATTCCGAACCGGCTTTATCCAATAAAGCCTCAGCATCCTGTGCGTTGATATTTACGGCCAACATTAAAAAAGCGGCCAATAGTATAAACAGATTTTTCATTATTCTCCAAGCTCCTTTTTAATGGTATCGATATTAATTTTTTCGGCGGCACTCATCATTTCAGCTTCGTTTTCGAAGTTTATGCCTTCGGCAACCAAAACCGATGTTTGCCCGATGGGCACGCTAAGCTGGTAGCCCGAATATTCGTCATATTCAATTACTCCCCGGTATTCGCCCAGCGTTACATTTTTGTAATTCTGGTCGCTGGTGGTGGCATACGCTCCACTGGCAAGGTACATGTTGGCGGCGGTGAGCATGGCAGCATCGTTGCCGATGGTTACCTTGAATTGCTGGTCATCTTTACGGTAAACACGTTCGATTATCAGGCCAACAAAACCAATCCCGGTACTTGCCACCATGTCTTCATCTTTTATGTATGGCAAGCCGTCAATTTCTTCGGGCAGCCCTTCAAGCACGTTGTTTCCCATTTCGAGCTCGATACCGAGAATGGCCTGACGCACTGCAAATCGTGCGTCTGCATATTGCTTTTTATCGAAAGCATTGCCCGCGTTGTCGATGTTTTCGATAACATCAGGAGGGGTGGTTGTTAAGCCTTCGCCACGGTTGTTGGTGGGCGCATTTGGGTTTGAGCCTGAGTTGCCGGAGTTTGAGTACCCGTTGTTGTTGGCATTATTGGTGTTGTTGGCATCGTTGGTTTCTTCTCCAAACACCTTCTCGATGGCCTTGTCTTCTGCCTTGTTCTTCAACTTTCTTAAAAATTTTCCCTGGGCCATTAGCCCTTGCATGGGTATAATCCCGACAAGAAGGATCAAAATAAAATAGCGTATTGGTTTTTTCATAAAAATTAAATTTTTAATCTGCGAAAGTATAGAATTCTCTTACTCTAAGATAAAGTCTTGCGCTTTTTTTAATTGTGCCTTGATTTTTTTTTTGACGATTCTATGTCCTTTGGACGATAGAATGTCGGCGTGTAAATTTCCAACAACAGCCGACAGGCTGACATGGAAACGTGAAAACGAAAAAATGTCCTGCATTTAAATTAGAAGTTCGGTATTTCTCCACTCACCGACACTCACCCGTCATTCGCCGATTTCTGTTTGAAACAAACAAATTAGTAATCCTATTTTTGCCGGAATAAATAATTATTGTAAACCATTAAATCCTACAATTATGTCAACAGAAAACAGATCGAGAACATTAATTTTTGCGGTAATCATCATCGCTGCCGGTGCAATATTACTCTTACGAAGTATCGGGATTTTACCCTGGGAAATTAGCAACGTGCTAATTTCGTGGCAAATGCTCCTTATTGTCATTGGGGTTTTTAATATTTTTTCGGCCCAACACAAGGTAAGTGGGTACATTTTGCTTGGTATTGGCGGGTTTTTTATGCTGAATAAGTTCTATTACTGGGACATAAATTTTTGGCAGGTGTTTTGGCCGCTAATTTTGATTGGTATTGGAGTAGCTGTTTTGGTGAATCATCAAAAAAACCAGGGGCACGGATATCGTTTTAACCGTGTTGGCTCTAAATACTCAGGCAGTGATGACGGCGATTACATTGATGAAGTAACGATTTTTAGCGGCACCGAAAAAACGATTACGAGCCAGAATTTCAGGGGTGGGAAAATAACCAGCATCTTTGGTGGTTCCGAAATCAATCTTATGCAGGCTAACCTTTCAGACGAAAAAAACGATATTGAAGTCGTATCGATATTCGGTGGCTCAACCTTGATTGTTCCTGCCGATTGGGATGTAAAAGTGAATGTAACTGCTGTATTTGGCGGCTTTTCAGACAAACGCTATAAAAGAACCGGTGTGGATAAAGACCCCCAAAAAATGTTGATTGTTCAGGGTGTGGTAATTTTTGGTGGTGGCGAAATAAAAAGCTATTAGGTTACCAATGACAGGAATTTGTAAGAAGCGACAAATAGTAGCTTTTCATAACGCATTAGATATGAGTGGTAAAATAGATTTTTCCTGGCAGCACACCCCCGAAGGGTCGGGGCAGGCTATTTCGCTTTGTGTTTTGATACCAATGACATGTTTTTGCGAGCGTTTGGATACCAAGAGATTTCTCCCTTTGGTCGAAATGACACGGTCGACACTGGCAGAAGAGGGGGAAGGGAATCGGGTGCGAAGCACCCGATTCCCTTCCCCCCATATCAACCCATGGACGTGGTCATTTCGACCAAAAACCGCAGCGAAGCAAGTTTTGCCGGGAGAAATCTATTTTATAATGTCATGCCCTCCCTTCAACTCTACCCCTACCAATTTGTCACCTCAAAAGAGCGCAGTCCCGCACGTGCGGGAAGATGTCTGTCCAGCAACTTGTGCTTCGACTCTTTGTAAAAAGTTGTCATTAGAAGCACCGAATGAAAAAACATGTTTTTTTTAATAATAATCTTGATGGTGTCCACAAAAAAAGGTAGTAGAACCAAAACATTAACCGTTCTTTTCAAAAACACAAAATTATCGACCATTCTTTAACGTTTATTTAAATCAATTTAGATTATGCTTAACCCAATCGTTTCAAATAAAAAACACTTTTTTATATATGTCCTCTCGATGGGGTTTATTGTGATTGCTCATTTTAATATCCTATATTTCCCTTTTGATTTCCCAATAAAAATTGCTATTGCAGATGCCGGAATCTATACTGTTATGATTTTTCTGTTGGGAATTGGCATTTGGTATATTGTACAGTACTTATCAATAAGCGAGCAAAAATACCACCTCATCCTTGCCGACCACCTTGTTACCGGGGGTATGTTGGTTTTAATCTGGCTTTTCAGCGGGTATTATTCCCTTTCGTGGCTTTTCAGCGAAGAAAGCCGTTACATCAACTTCCTTAACGATTCGCTGCCCTGGCGCTTTGTGTATTTAATCATGGTTTACGCGCTGCTGGTTATGATTTATTACCTCATTAATTATTACAGGCAATACCATGAAAAGGTAATGCAGGAAGCCGAACTCAAACAAACCATTCAACAGTCGGAACTCAACATGCTGAAATCACAAATCAATCCCCACTTTCTATTCAATAGCTTAAATTCAATCCATTCACTCATAATGTCCGACTCAGAAAAAGCTGGTGAAATGCTCATGGAACTTTCTGAATTCCTCCGCTATACGGTTCGCAAAAACCACGATGAACAGGTAAGCCTTAGGAGCGAAATGGAAAACATTGAAAAATACCTCGACATCGAAAAAATAAGGTTTGGAAACCGGCTGGTAGTGGAAGAAGCTATTGATGAAGTTTGTTATGATTGCAAAATCCCAAATATGATTTTGCAGCCGATATACGAAAACGCCATTAAACACGGGGTAAACGAAAGTACCGATACAGTTACTATTACCACTAAATGCTCGCCTCACCATGGCGATTTACGCATCAGTATCGGGAATAATTACACACCCGGCAACCTCTCGAAACGCGGGCAGGGCCTGGGGCTGGAAAATATTAAAAAACGACTGAAACTACACTTTAAGCGCTCGGACCTGCTTTCGATCGAAAAGAGCAGTTTCTATTTTACCGTACACATTACCATACCAAAAGTTGAACAAGATAAAACCGGATCATAATTATGGAAAAAGCTACCATTAAAGCCGTCATCATTGATGATGAGGAGTTGGCCCGAAGAGTGATAATCAGGTACCTGGAAAAACATCCCGAAGTTGAAATTGTTGGGGAATGTGAAAATGGATTTACTGGTTTAAAAGCCATCAATGAAACTAAGCCCGACCTTGTTTTTCTCGACATCCAGATGCCAAAAATCTCCGGCTTTGAATTGCTGGAATTGCTTGACGAAAAACCTTTGATAATTTTTTCGACTGCCCACGATGAGTTTGCCATAAAAGCTTTCGAACACAGCGCCCTCGATTACCTGCTGAAACCCTATAGCCAGAAACGTTTTTCGGAGGCTGTTGCCAGGGCCGTGGAAAGAATAAATACAGGACAATCGCAATCATCATCCTACGAAAAGTTAAATGTTGAAAACGAAAATCGTGATGACTACCTCCACCGAATTGTGGTTAAAGACGGTAGCCAGGTTCACGTAATCCCAACCAACGACATTGTAAATATTGAGGCTGCCGATGACTACGTGGAAATCCACACGAAAAGCGAAAAATATTTGAAACAAAAACCCCTTACTTTTTTCGAAGCACGCCTCCACCCCGAGCAATTCGTTCGCGTACACCGCTCGGCAATAGTTGCCATATCAGAAATTTCAAAACTCGAACCTTATTCAAAAGATAGTTTCGTGCTGATATTAAAAAATGGCAAGGAAGTAAACGTGAGTAAATCGGGGATGAAATTGCTGAGGGAAAAACTTAATTTTTAACAACTTTTAAAAAAAAATGTACTTTTAGGGCGAAAAACCAAAATTAGTGAAATGTTTCGTCAAAAATTATTGTGCAGGATTTTCCTGTTGTTTGTAATGTTATTATTTTCAGGACAGCTCTTTTCGAATGTTCCTGATACCTTAAAATTTTCGGGTGATGCCAACTACCCTCCCTACAGTTTTATCAACGAATATGGCCTTCCTGATGGGTTTACCGTTGATATCATAAAAGAAATCGCCAGGAATCAAGGCCTGAGTATTCAGCTTGAACTTGCCGACTGGACGACTGCATATCAAAACCTGAAAGAACAAAAAATTGACGGCCTTTTGGGGATGCTTCGCTCCGGGGATCGCGAACCCTTTTTTTCCTTCTCCATTCCCCACAGCATGGTAAGCCAAATCATGTTAACAAGAAAATCATCCGGCTTTGATTCATTCGATCAACTTAAACACCATCAGGTTCTTGTAATAAAAGACGATGTAATGGATCACTATTTGAATAGGGATGGTAATGCGAATAGCGTAATTAGGGTGAAAGGGTTTAAAAACATTCTTTCACGGTTCGATAGTGGCGTTGGAGATGGATTGCTGATTTCGAGGTATCATGCAAATTATTTCCGCGGGTTTTACAATTTTGAAAATTATGCGGAAGTAAAAATTCCAAACAACCAGTTCCCTTTTTGTTTCGCAGTTCAAAAAGGCAATGGAGGATTACAGGCCGTTTTAAATGAAGGAATAAATTACCTGCACCAAACCGCCAAATATGACGAAATACACAACAAATGGTTTGGCAAAGAATTTTCAGAAACAATCCCGGGTTTTTTACCCAAATGGTGGAAGTACCTAACCATTATCCTGGTTATTGTTGCCATTGGGTTTATTGTTTGGAATAGCACACTTACGCGGAAGGTGAATACCCAGACCAACCAGCTTAAAAGCGAATTGAACGCCAAAACAATTGCCGGGAAACAATTGCGTACTGCATTGGAAAGACTTACCCTGGCCCAAAGATCGGCGGGTATTGGTATATGGGAACTCGACCTCAAAAACAATGATTTGTATTGGGACGAGGGAATGTTCGCCCTTTACGAACGAGACAGTCAAACTTTTAAAGCAAGCTACGATGATTGGGTGGCTTCACTCTACCCCGAAGATCAACAAGAAATGGTGAGCCAGTTCGAGACATGTATAAAAAACAAAAGTGATTACGAAGCAGTTTTTAGGATTTTGACACTCTCTGGCAAACAGAAATACATCCGGGCCTTTGCAAAAATAACTTGTGATAAAAATGGCATCCCTATAAAAGCAGTGGGCGTAAACTGGGATGTGTCCAAAACTAAGGAAGATGCCATTGTAAAAGATGTTCTCCATGCTATTTCGCAGGCTGCAATTTTTTCGGAAAACCTGGTGGGTTTTATGGAAAAAATTAGACAAGAATTGAGCCGGGTGGTTGATACAACAAACTTTTTTATTGGGCTATTGGAGGAAGGAACAGGGAATTTATACCTGCCCTACATGAAAGATAATGTGGAAGAATTTAAATATTTCCCCATTAAAAACAGCATCTCCAGTTATGTAATCATGCAAAAGAAAAGTATGCTCTTTTATGCTGAGGATCTAAACGATCTTCATAAAAAGGGTATTATCGAACGGGCAGGCGGTCAGGCAAAAGTATGGTTGGGTGTTCCGCTTCAAATCGAAAACCAGATTATAGGCCTGATTGTGCTGCAAAGCTATACCAATAAAAAGACCATCACCCTCGAACACACTAACCTTCTTGAGTATATTGCGCCGCAATTGAGCCTTTCCATTAAAAGAAAAAAAATCCAGGATGAGTTGGTAAAAAGTGAAGAAGCGCTGCGTATAATAACCAAACAACTAAAAGAGGCCCAGGTAATTGCCCAAATGGGTAATTTTGAGTGGGATGAAAAAACCCGGTTATTTACATTCTCCGATGAAATTTACCACATCTTCGGCATCGAAAAACAGGAGGCTAACTCCGATTTCGATACCTTCAAAACCCTAATTCATACCGAGGATTGTGATGACCTTTTTAAACTTATTAAAGAAGCCGGTAATAATCACACGGCCATTGAAACCGAATGTAGGCTATTCAACAAGATTAGCGGTGAACCCCGCATTATTGCAATTAAGGGTCAGTCGGTAATGAAAAATGAGAAATACACAGGATGCTTTTCCGGCATTTTGCAGGACATCACCGATCAAAAAGATATTGAATATGAGCTAATGGCTGCCAAAGAAAAAGCTGAACAATCAGATAAACTCAAATCTGCATTTCTGGCCAACATGAGCCACGAAATTAGAACCCCAATGAACAGCATTATCGGTTTTTCGCAAATACTTACCGAGGCCGAAAACACTGAAGAACTGGAAAAATATACCAATATAATCACGAAAAGCGGCGAACACCTGCTAAACCTGATAGACGATATTATTGATATTTCAAAAATTGAAGCCGGCTTATTAAAAGTCGAGAAACACGCCATAGATTTGGATTCGCTATGCGAAACCACCTTGTATCAATTTAACGAAAATAGAAAAGTAAAAGATGGCGCTATTAAACTGCGACTTGTTAAACCTGAAAATGAATCGGGATTTATTAATACGGATACGACCAAAACAAAACAGGTGCTTATCAATTTAATTTACAATGCTTTAAAGTTTACAAATTCAGGATTTATAGAACTTAAGTATAAGATTACAAAAAAAGGAACTGTTCAATTTAAAGTTGAAGATACGGGCATTGGTATTCCAAAAGATAAACTTGACGATATTTTCGACCGGTTTATGCAGGTAAACATTAATGGCGTTTCAGAAAGTTCGGGTGCCGGCCTGGGTTTGTCGCTTTGCAAGTCGTATGTTAAGCTCATGGGAGGCGAAATTTGGGTTAAGTCAATCCAGGGAAAAGGTTCAACCTTCGCGTTCGAAATACCTTATGAATCAACAAAAACTAATCTTGTTGAAGAAAAACAACCGATTACAAACATTTCCCCCTCAAAGTCAAAACCCACCATACTGATAGCTGAGGATGATAAGGATAGTTTTTTGTTTTTCGAAACCATCATGCAAAAATCCGGGTTTAGTTTTATTCATGTCGAAAATGGTGAAGATGCTGTTGCAAAAGCAAAATCCCATCCTGTTATCGACATTGTATTGATGGATATTCGGATGCCTTTATTGGATGGACTTAACGCTACCCGGATTATTAAATCGCTTAGGCCAAACTTGCCAATTATTGCACAAACGGCACACGCTATGGATGGCGACCGGCAAAAAGCTATGGATGCCGGATGCGATGATTATATTTCAAAACCCGTAAAACGCGAAGCCCTTCTCGATAAAATCAATAAACTTTTAGCAATTGCAAAAAAAGAAGATGCCTCCAGTTGATTTTAAATCACTTCCGGTAGTTATCATTCAAACTTACTTTTTGCCTATCTCAGGATGAATTATTTTGGCCTAGTACCAAAAATCAGTGGTTTGGGAAAATCACCTTCGGGAAGGACTATTGTAGCTTTTTAAACTGACCTCAAGGGTTATTTTACCCTTGTCCAATAGGTTGTTTTGCCAAGCAATGAAACACCAATATAACCCCTTACCTTTAGTTTGTCTTTTGTATCATCAGTAAAAACCATGTAGCAGCTATAGGTTTTGCCGCTCTTCGGGTCGTAAATATCGCCATCTTCCCACTCGTCATCACCATCAAATTCAAAAGCCGAAAGCAACTCAAGTCCCATAACCGGCCTTTGCTGCAATTCAGCATCAGGGTTTTCATCGTCAAGCTTTGGCAGGCCTGTATCTTCTTCGTTGGGCTCTTTGAGCCAAACAATATTACCAAAATACTTACCATCCCTGTTTTCGATTTTTATATGGGCATCCTCATCTTCGTTGAGCCATAAGCCTTTAATATCATCGCCTTTAATCTGCGCAGAGGCAGAAAGTGCGAAAAAAGCTACCATAAAAAGTGCTGCGAATACTGAATTGATTTTTACCATTTTATCTGTTTTATTAAAATTAGTTTGCAATAATATTTAATTTACTGATACCAATGCCGGAATTTGTGATTTTACTGATGGATTAGATTGGCGTGAAAAATACATCTTAGTGGCTCTTTGTGCCCTCAGTGCCTTAGTGGTAATCTTCAAAATTTCACCACTAAGACACTTAAATCACTAAGAACCAATAAGTAAAAAATACTTGAATTGGCGACACATTAAATTTCAATGCACAGATGTGTAACTTGCGTATCCTGGTTTTTAAACCCGCCAGTCAATTTCTTCGATGCCATGTTCCCTTAAATACTGGTTTGTTTTTGAAAAGTGTTTGCTGCCAAAAAAACCCCGGTGAACCGAAAAAGGCGATGGATGGGGTGAAGTCAGGATGAGATGGCGTGAGCTATCGATGAGTTCTTGTTTGGCGATGGCAAAATTTCCCCAAAGTAAAAACACAAGGTCAGCGCGTTCCTCCGACAACTTTTTAATGGCAGCATCGGTAAACTGCTCCCAACCTTTATTTTGATGCGACCCGGCCTGCCTGGCCCTAACGGTAAGCGTTGCATTGAGCAGCAACACTCCCTGCTGTGTCCATTTTTCCAAATTCCCGTGCTGTGGAATTGGAAACCCCAGGTCCTGATTTATTTCTTTGAAAATATTTTGAAGCGAGGGCGGTTGCCTTATCCCATCAGGTACCGAAAAGCTTAATCCGTGGGCTTGCCCGGGGCCATGGTAAGGATCTTGCCCAAGAATTACCACTTTAACTTTGATGAAAGGCGTAAAGTTGAAGGCATTAAAAATTTGTGAGCCGGGAGGAAAAACAGCGTGTGAGGATTTCTCTTCCACCAGGAATGCCTTCAGCTTTGAAAAATAAGCTGCGCTGAATTCATCCTCCAATTTCTCCTTCCAGCTTTCTTCGATAAGCGGATTTACTGATGCCATTTTTATATTTAGTTTTGTAGCCCGAATTCGATGGAATCGGCAATATAATGTTTAAAATTCAGTTAATTAGAAAATTTTGGCAGTGCTGTCCAACCTTTTGAACAGTTCTGCGTTAAACTATTTCAGAAGCGTAAAAATATGAAAAAAGTAATTAGAGTATTGGTTTTCGTTGCAGCAGTTGTATTATTCGGCTCGGCCATAAATTCGTGCAAATCAACACAGGGTTGCTCATCTTACGATGAGGTGAAGAAATTTCAGAAAGAAACACGCAGGTAATTCCGCACAGCCGGTTTTCTTTTTTTGAACATGAAACGTTCATTTTCCAAACATGATGAAGTATTTTCTCAAAATATCAATATTACTCCTCTTTATTGGGTCGGGCTATGCCAGTTTCGCCCAAAACGAGGAAGATGTTGCTTTTGAGGAAATCGATACCATCCTCAATAAAGTTATCCTTAAAAAAGAAATTTCGGGTGGGGTTATGCTCTATACCAGGGGTTTTGGGTTTTTATTCAGGAAAGGATTTAACGAAAATGCTTTCAGGAAAAACATCTTCGAGGTAGAAGCCTTCGGCATAAAAGGCGATAAGCAGGTACGCGTAAATTTTTACGGTGCATACTACAGCAATGCTAACAGCTATGTTTACGGTAAACTGAACAAGGTGTATAACCTGCATGCCGGACTTGGCCGCCAGCACCGGCTCAACAACAAACCCTACTGGGGAGGTGTTGAAGTTCGCTTTGCATATTACGGCGGCGTGAGCATCGGCATAGCCAAGCCCATTTATCTCTACATTATCAACCAAAACAATTATAATGATATCGAATCGGAAAAGTACGACCCCGAAAAGCACTTCATCGAAAACACTTATGGCCGGGCTCCCTTTTTGGATGGCATCGACGAAACCAAATTCTATCCCGGTTTATATGCAAAGGTTGGGCTTAACTTTGAGTTTGGTGAATACAAAACCAGCATCAAAGCGCTCGAAGCCGGTATAATGTTAGACGCTTATGCCATCCCCATCCCCATCATGGCCTTTCGCGACAAGCACTATTATTTCCTTAATTTTTACCTGAACTTTACTTTTGGAAAACGGTATAATAAGTTTTAATTTGTTTGATTGAAAGGTATCAAACCAAAAAGCTGTGGAACAAATTTGGGAAATATGCTTAGCCATACGACAGAAATATGATAACTACTTGATTTCTAAAAAATGGGTCAGGGGTTCTGAATCTTGGAACGAGAACAAATGCTTTAACTTGCCCTGTTAATTCCCCAATTCAATTACCGAAATAATATTTGAAAATTCTGCATTGAAATAAATCAAATGCGCAGCCTTAAGATCTTTAAGTATTTCCTTTAAGTGAAACTCTGTGATGCTGGGGAATGCTTTTTTGATGTCGGGATAGAGCCGGGAAAATGAACATACTTTTTGCTCAACAGCTTTCAAAACATGCCCATAAGAAGGGTTTCCAAAAACAATATTTTCAATTTCTACACCATTGCAATATTCGGTGTAGTAATAAACACCATTGTTCTCCTGGATAATATAGCTAAACTGATTGCTCTTGTAGTAGTCTTCGATGGCGATCAGCTTTTCCCACTCCCTGGTATTTGCTGGCACATTTTTCTTGTACCTGAATAAATGAAAGCGATTTTCATTGTCCGAAAAATAATCCGGCATTAAATAGGTAAGATCATCACAATCATAATTTCCCCTTTCATCTACAGGCATTGACGCGTAATATTTTGTCATCGACGAAAGCACCAAATCAACATATATATGCGAAAAGTCAACCGGGCTATCCTTGTAAAAGAACCTCAAAAAATGCAAGTTCTTTATACATTCCTGAACGTCATCTTCAGTTTCTCCAGGCATATACTTAATTACATTTACCACCGGATTAATTCCATTTTTAAGTGCGTATTTTACAAACAGGATATTGTCAGAAAAGCTATTGCTCTTACCCATTTTTTGCAACAATACATCGGAAAGCCCATCGTAGCCGATAAAAATATTTTTGAATCCGGCAATGGCCATTTTCTCCATCAGCCTTGCGTTAAAAAATTTATTTGGGATAATCTCTGCCCAAAACATGTAATCTTCTTCGCTACGGTACCTCAGGGCGATAATTAAATCGAGTAGCTCCCCGAAATGCTCCAGGGTCCCAAAGGTGTCGCTATCCACAAACGAAAATTGTGTAATGCCATATTCCCGATTAAGATGTTCGATTTCCCTAACAATACATTCGGGGCTGCGGGTTCTTAATTTATAGCCTTTGTTAAAATCACAAAACTTGCACTTTCCCCAATGGCATGAGCGAATGGTGTTAATTGGGAAGTTAATTTTATCTGTGTTTAAATGCTCCGGGAGGGTATTTACATAGTCATCATAGTCAGGGAAAATATAGTTATCAAAATCCAGATATTCACTTTTGTTTGTGGATGATGGTTTGATCTCGTCCGAATCATGGTACATCATGCGTGGAACACAGCTAAAATCAGGGGTTTCGTTTTGAAGTTGTTGTGCTAATTCTAACAGTTGATATTCACCTTCGCCCCAGCAACCAAAGTCGAAATGTGTACAAATCTTCATGGCTTCATGGGCAGCATTCTTGCTTCCAAATCCACCCACGACAATTTTTAATTTCGGGGCAATCTTTTTAATTTCTTCGGCCAGAATCATTCCCGGAATCCATTGGTAATACTTTGCACTGATACCGAAAAGTGAAACATCTTCAAAATCAATAAGCTTTAATTCCTTTTGAATGATCTCGGAAATTTGTTTCTTTTTGCTTTCTAAAAATGTTGAATAAAAATTTGGGTCGTCGATGATGTGCCCGGGGTCAAGTTTTTGGAGCAGTGAAAGAATTCGCTTATTGCCTTTCGGGTTATTATCGCGGTCGTTAATTATCGAAAGAAATGGCAATATCCTGATTTCGGTATCTTCGCTATCCTCATAATCCGACATCAACGACAACAAGAAATTCCAGTATTTAATTTCAGTCTGAAAACCATTATTAACCATAAATTTCTTAAGGATCGAAAGCGATATTGAGGGGCTGTTCGTGTCTGCCGGTGGTAAGCAATTCAGTAGTATTTTCATCTGTCGGCAAATGTAGTAATATGCATTAAGTGATTTGTGTTTTGCTACTTATCTTGTGTCAAGATTTTGTTTGATAATAAAAAAAATGTGAATAAAAATCCCCCGCCTAACCAACGAGGGATTCGAAAATAATATCCTACTCCTTTTTCTCCCTGTTTTTCAAACGGTACTCGTCTTTCTCCTTGCTTTCGTGAAGCATATCCTGCACATTATCAATCTGGGGAGATTCATCCAACGCTTTCCAGTCGAATTTTTCATCATACGGATCAAGCGCTTTTTGCGGATCGAAGGTGTGTTGGTCAACAGCCAGGGCATTATAAGTTGTAAAATCGGGAACAGAAGTAAAGAAGTCCGACAGATCGCTGGCCCCGGCATCATACTGATTCAGATAGGGCAAATCCAGAATATTCCAAAACGATTTGAACAGGCTGCCAAAACTATAATGCACATGGCTAACATAATCACTTTTCACCCAGGGAGAAATGAGCATGAGTACACTGCGGTGGGCATCAATATGGTCAACGCCATTTTGCGCATCATCTTCGGTAATTACAATCAACATATTTTTCCAATAAGGAGTTCGTGAAAGGTATTCAACAATCCTGCCCACTGCCAAATCGTTGTCGGCCATATAGCTTTCGCGGAATGGGTATCCGGCTTCGGGGCGATCGCCGGCACCATGATCGTTGGGGATGATAACAGTGATAAAGGCCGGTATATTTGTATTCGGATTTGTAAATAGCAGGCTCGAACATAATGCTGAAACCAAAGTTGTAGAAATCAATGTTGTGGCGCTCCAGGTGGTCCCACATCGAACCTGCTTCGTTGTAATCTTCAGGATAAATTGCTCCCGCCGAGCTATTCATGGCAAAAACACCGGGAGCTTCAGAGTTATCGCGATAATTTCGGTTTCCGCCATAGCTCGCCGCAGTGGCGGTTTCGCACCATTCGTTGGGGTAGGTGTTTACAAGCCAGCGGTGTCCATCGGCCGAAACATCAGCATCCACATAAAAGTTGTCTGAAACAGCAAATTGCCCGGCAAGGGTCAGATGGTTAGGCATGACGGTAATGTTTAAAACCGAATCCGTTTTTTCATAGTTGTAAAATGTTGCTCCTTTTCCGTATCGTGCAAGGCTTGGGTCGCCTTTAGCATTTTCGACTTGTCCGAATATTTCATCATAGGTCCTGTTTTCTTTCGAAATAAAAACAATGTGTTTTATGGGGCTTTCCTTTTCGCCCGGAAAAAGTGGCAGGGGATTATCCTTTTTTTTCCAAAAATTGAATCGCTTGATTTATTAAAACTGAAATTGTTGCCAATTACCCGGGCAGTGAATTCTTTTAATTGCTCGTCATCCGGAATTTCAACAACCTGAAGTGTTCCTTTCATTAATGAACCGATGTAGGTGCCTTCAGGTCCCGGCTCATAATTTGCACCTCCGTTTGGGCCGCTTCCAAAACCTTTTGCATTGGCAATAATCAGGTTTTTACCATCGCGACTTACTTCCACTTTCGATGGAAACCAGCCGGTTGGGATATGGCCTAAAACTTTAAAGTCGGGGATTGAAATCACGGCAACGGCATTGATCCCTGATTCGGCTACATAAAGCCGTTTTTGGTCAGGGCTCAGGGCCAGGCCAAAGGGAATTACACCCCGAAACTACCTTATCCTGAAATCAGGCTTTAGTATCTTTCAACTCAAGTTTTGCCAAAAAATGGCAAAACTTGAGTTGAAAGATACTTAACAACTTGGACAAGCCCCCCAAATAGCTGCACTACGGGGCAGGCAAAACCGGTGAAGTGCTACTAAATTTAGAAGCCTGTTTGGTTTTGGCTTGTCCAAGTTGGGTAA
>Ga0208900_1001143_pt1 | contig 14890 bp, 19 predicted proteins | sample AntAceMetag02UKK_FD_184763 | JGI IMG/M metagenome (GOLD analysis project Ga0208900, IMG submission 184763) | Saline lake microbial communities from Ace Lake, Antarctica - Antarctic Ace Lake Metagenome 02UKK (SPAdes) (version 2) | ecosystem: Environmental > Aquatic > Non-marine Saline and... | reverse complement strand
TCTTTTTTTTATACTTTAATTACAGATAATTAAGAATATTGATGTCCAATTATATTGCAACACCTATCAAAAGCAGTGTGTTTTAAGCATTTTGGAAAGTTTTAAGATTAACTGCTAACGAGGTCTGAAAACACATAAACAGAAGCATAAAAAAACATATTTTTCTCATAAAATTTTCCCTCCTTGTCAAGGATGCTATCAAATTGCTTTTTCAAGCATGGCGGCGGGAGGAGCCTCAAAATGGATTTTTCTCCTGCCCACAGGCCCGGACACAACCTGCATCGGACCTTGTTTATCATCCCGCCACTGGGCCACATTAATTTTTATCATACCTGAAAATCCAGTGGGAAACAATACTGCATGCCACCCAAAAATCCGATCCGATATCAATTTTCAGGAATGGTTGTTTGTGGCACCCAGCAATAATTGTACAAGACCATCTGCCTTTGAGTCCTGTGCATCCTTTAACCCGGCATCTGGAAGCCCAAGCTGGCGCCCGACAGAGAATCGCACCGCATCTGGATTCAGTGTTTCCCCTTCAATGGCTGATTTTTTTAATGCTTCTTCCACCAAGATATCAGCGCGGGGGTTTGCTGAATATCAAAACCCAGTTCCCTGACCTGGGCGATCAATGCCCCTTGATTGAATCGAACATCACCAAGCGGTTTTAACAAATTCACACTGTTCCATGTGAACTCAGGCCAGGCCTTTTTTTGCCAAATATATTCCATTGATGAATTCAATCCTTTTGATAAACGAATGGCCTTTGAGTCGTTTAATTAATCAGCTCAAATATTGAGTCGATTGTGGTGTCTATTCGACTCAAAGTCAATAAAAAAAAATGAATTTCCCGGTGTGGCATCCTTCATTTACCCGTTTACACTTGTTGGGGCAATAAGCCCATGTTTCCGGAATTATTTCCCCCAAAAGTGTAAAGTTATTTGGGGGTTATATGAAGGATGCCGATTATTCATACTATTTTTTTTCCTCACTGGTGGAGATCATTAGCTGTAGCAGATGCTATTTGGAATCCTGCCTTACGGGCCTCAGACAGAAGCGCTTGGTTTGAAAGGATATCATTGTGCTGTCTCGTTCCATTCGCAACTATGGTGCCCTGTACATCATAATGAAGAAAAGAAAACAGCTTTTCCATATGATCAAAGTATGCCTGGAATTTTTTCGTATCAGGGTTGCCTTGTGTATATACCAAGAGTAATTTCTTAGGCCCGTTGAGACGCGTGGAAAAGTCGGGTGCGATAAACGCGAGAAGCCTGTCCATGAAGCGTTTGAATATGGCATTGACTTGCCAGAAATAAACAGGTGATCCAAGAACAATAGCATCTGCTGCCTGTATGGCATCATATAGAATATGCATGTCATCATCAATTGCACAGACACCCTTTTTCTTGCACGAATAGCAACTGATACAATCATCAATGTTCATATCAGCCAGCTTGAAAAATTTAGTTGTGGCCCCGGCATCTGTAGCGCCTTCGAGTACTGTAGAAACGAGTTGTTCCGTGTTGCCTTTTTTTCTTGGGCTTCCTTCAATACCTATTACCAACATATTTTATCTCCTAATGTTTTTTCTTTTCAACGATGGAAAATAAATCCTCGTGGGTTTGGCCTTCTTTTCTGCCTGGATGTCTAACAGGATCACACTTAAAATTATTTAACAATCGTTCCATTGAGGTAGACATTTGATTCCATATCTGTCTCATTTTGAATACCCTCACCGGCAAAACACATGCTAAGAGCCTGTTTCGCATAATCCGTCGCAATATCTTTTGCTGCATCACTTTTCACAATAACTCTCGTGATGACATCATCGAGATGACCGGTCATGGTAGGCGTCATGAAATTATCCTGCCGGTAGTTAAACTGATGTTCAACTCTGAAATCATCGATATTGATGCCCTGTTTCTGGAAGTACATTTTATTTGCCGTAAGCTGGCTCATCAGGCAAAATGAAGTGCCAATGGTAAAATAATCTCTTGATGTGGGTGCCGTATCAATCCCCTCATATCCGTGGCTGTCATCGGTATAAAGTTCCCAGGTCTGGTAATTTTCGGTCAGGGATTTTGCTCTGATTTTATGCAGGTACGGACGTGCGGCATCATGTGCGGATTCTGCTATGGATATTTCACTGAATACAAACGGATTGGGGAAATGCCCCATGTCCAGACTAAAATCTTTTTCCACTTCAACTGTCTGCAGGTTCAGATCAGGTGTTACATTGGTGATCATGCGGCCATTATCGATGGAAATCGGTGACTGTACTTTACCGGGACGAGCCGCCAGGCCAGCCCAATCATCCGCATTGATAAGGATTCCTACATCAATGGGGGTTTTATTGGTGAGACCCTCTCCAATTGCCCAGGCTTTAAGCGCTTTCTCTTTTAATGTCTTTATCTTTTCAGGGGATTCATTACTTTTAATGAGAATGTTGGAGATCACTTTATCCGTATAACCAGACCATTTATCGGTCATCGGATCAGACCATTTGAAAAAAATTTTTGATTCTACTTTTACATCCTCAACGTCCAAATCCAATACCTGTATCAGTCTTTCAACCTGGGTCAATAAACTTGAGGAAGCCCCAGCCGCATAATAGGTCAAAGGGTTTGGGGCCGTCTGGATATGTCCTGAACCACCTTCATCACTTACAACCTCCCATGCACTGAATTGCTTTTCACCGACAGGTTTTACAAGACCTTTTTTAAGAAAATGTGCCTCTTTGTTGAGTATGTTTTGAGTAGTAGTAACAATATTTTCAGAAATAGCGCCATTGACAGGCATTGCTTTTGCCGGGGTAAATGTTGTTGGGCGCGTATAGCTATCCAGCCTCGTTTCAACTTGATAAACTTTTGAGTCTGGCTTTACATCATTTTGTGCATAAGCTGTAATTCCTGAAACAACGAGTGCTGCTATAATTGATAGTATGCTTAATTTAGGTTTCATTTTTTTTTATCCTTTTATTCGTAATTAATTTGTTTATGGAAAATTAAACCCATTGAATGGCTCGTTCATGGCATTGTTGGATGCACAGGCCGCATTCCACACAATTTTCAAAATTGACGGCAAAAGATTTTACCCGGCCTTTGATTTTTGTTTTAAATTTCCCTAAAAGCTTCAGGGAATCATACTCCTTTGTTGTTATTTCTCTAAGTTCAAAAACCTGGTTTGGACAATTGATTAAACAGGCGCCATCACCGTCGCACTTATTTATGTTGATATTAATTGTTTTATTCATCTCTGCTGAAGTCCCTTTGACAATTCATTTTCTTATCCATTGTACAAAATATATTTCCAAAGCAATTAAATAGCTGGCTATGTATATTGCATGGCCAGCTATCTATGTCAATGAGAAAATATCACTCTTTTTAAAGACTTCTTCAAAGAAGAGGGCAATATTGAAGAGTTAGTGAAATAGATAACAGGAGGGATATATTTAGAATGGGATGGTGGAATGGTTTATCTGAATTCTGGCGAGGGTTTATATGTGGTGGAGTGGCTGTTCCCCTTGGCATTGTGATCATTAAAATCATGGTAAAAATGTGCCTCAGAAGGGGGGCATGACCCGGCTGCTGCATCGATTGAACTACAAGGAGCTCTACCTTGAGTGGAAATAAGGATTAATGTTGACTTGAACCTCCGCACCAACAGCCCTCGCGGAAAGCGGCTCCCGTTCACGCAGTCGGGTCTACAGACCTGTTAGCCGACAATTTTTATTGACATCATTTTCATACAAAAGAACTGTCAAAGCTCTGCTTTGAATTCAATTTTTTCTTCACCGAATGTTGCTTCAATTATCCGATGAACTCCGTGTCCAGGATTTGATTCTTTAAAAATACTTATTAACTGGTATTTTGATAAAATTTTAAGATCATTATTCAAGCTCACCGGGCTTCTTCGCATATCTGATGCCAATTCAGAAAAAACAACTTTTCTTTTTGAACGCAAGTATTGAACTATTTTTACTCTTTCGGGCTTCAAAATAGCCATTAAGTCTGCCGGTTCTAACCAGATAATATTTTTTCTTGTGACTTTTTTACCTCGATCAATTTCTTTTGCCGTCTCTCTGGCAGAAGAAAAAAAATCAGATATTGAGCCAGCTTTGAATTCAACACTCATTTTATAAATTCCTTGATTTCTTTTTCAAAACGTTTAAGCAAATTTTCATAACTCACAAAATCATACACTTCAGATATTTCACCCAAATAGTGTTTGTGATGAAAGTTATGGGTATTGTCGTATCCGATAACTCGACCGTTGTCTCCAGAAAAAACCTGATGATTGATGTACGCCATACTGTACTTTACAATTTCATTGTTATCATTTTCCCAGGCTTCAATTTTGATAAGTACCCACACATATGTTTTTCGGTATTTCAGAGACATATACCATTGATATTTATGAGTTTTATTTTGAGGAATATATGCTCGGGTACTTAAGTCCCTCGCCTCTTTTATGCTTCACAGGGAACTGCTCAGAAACAACCTTTTTAAATTTGCTTCTTGCTCTTTTATCTTTCATACAACAAGCATATCAGTATTATAATATGCTGTAAAGCTGAAAACATAGCTCACTTTAGCATCTAACTAACTCTCAAAAAAAATTACGATATCGGCTAACCATCGACATCACCGGTGAAATCCGGTGCATGTTAATTGTTGAAATCTAAGGGCAATAATCAAGGAGTGACTCCATTTCGGCAACACCCCTGTGGCCATCATTGGGCTTGGCATTTCTACAGACGGTGCGACGATACAGATACCAGGCCCACACCTCCCAGGGAGCGCGTGCAAACATGGCCTGGGTGGCCATCTCTTCTGGACGATACTCTTTGGATCCCACGGTCCAGTACCCTTCCGGGCCCCTGAAGGTGGGGATATCGCTTTCCGCAGAGATGCCCGCCCCGGTCAGTACCGTCACCCGTCCGCCACTCTCCTTGAACTGTCTTAACAGTTTTTCTGACGTCACAATGTGCCTCCAATTTTTTTTTGATTACAACCAGCGTTCAAATTACCCGCTACATTTCAAATAAGTACCCATACATATGTTTTTCAATATTTAATGAACATAGGTCATTGATATCTCTATGTTTAATTTTGAAGAATATATGCTCGGGTACTTAGAACCAAGGCCCAAAGCCTACAGCATGCACATGGCCCCTCCTTATTCATCATCAAAGTCTTCATATTGTGAAGGGGGGGTGCCTGTCTTATCAATTAAGTTTGGAAACCCGTTTTCTCCTGGCACCATTTCTCGAATTTTTTCTACAGTAACTTTATGAACCAATTCGTCACCATAATCAAATAAATACCAGAATGAAAAATCCACTGACAGATCTAAATCACGCAATTCTGTATCAGCAGCAGATTTAGTTGATTGTCCAAAACTTGGATTATTATGTTCACCCAGTGGATTCCCTGAATACTCATTGGCCCTATCAAACAACTCCTCACCAAGATAGAAGGAAAACATATGATCATTATCCCATCCAAACAAATTTTGAACGGCCAGATGGAGATCATATAAAGTCTGTTTGTCATTAACTTCAATAACTCTTGAAATCTCTTCTTCGATAGTATCAAATGTCATACGAATTAAATCTATTTTAATTTGATAGATCAATGCTGGTTTGGTCAATATTGAAAACACCTCTTCATTTGTTTTTCCCATGGAAATTGCTCTTAATATTTCAGCGTTCTTAACTGAATCAAGATAACAACACTTCTTGTATTTTTTCCCACTCCCACACAAGCATTGATCATTCCGATTTAATTTTATCATCCTGCTTTAATCCCTCTCTTTTTACTTGATAATTTGATTTTTAACCTCCGGTTTGGTTAAACGACACCCTTTTTCCCTATCAAATAGCAGCGGATGCCCATAAAAACAACCCCGGTTCCACATTGAATTTGCTGGAACGGGTCAGGCATTGTCCTCACTTGGAAAGCCCAGAGAAGGTTGTCAAAATTCTGGAATGACTTCTGATGTCAGAATAATGGATGTTTTTGTGGGTGGCCCTCAACTGAACGAACAAAATAAGAAAAAAATAAGAGGTACCCCCCATAAGCCAAGCCTGACTCTCCCCCAATGTATCGTGTGTGCATAATACCCCACGGCATAATTAATTAATATCAACCATTGGGAATACTCCAGGAGGTTTCTTTCAATTTCGCTTTTTCAGGTCTTGTTCACCATGGAGGATTATTTGGGGTTTGCCATATTTTTATTGTAAAACGGGAAAAATATATGCATGGTGGCCAAATGATCAAGAACTTGTGAGAGGGTTCAAAATTCTAACAGGAGCAAAAATGGAAGCTATTATCAAAGAAGTACGCGAAATCCCAAAAGACCAGCTCATGGAATTATATAAACGTAATCAGTGGTCATCCGCAGAAAAACCAGACCTGCTTTACAAAGCCCTGATAAACTCCCATGCCCTTGTTTCGGCATGGGTGGGGGATCGCATGGTGGGAATTGCCAATGCCATATCCGATGGATGCCTGGTGGTCTATTATCCCCACATGCTGGTCCATCCAGAATATCAGGGAAAGGGGATCGGCCGTAAAATGATGGACGTCATGCAGAAAAAATATGGCAACTTCCACCAGCAGATGCTCACCGCTGACGTCAATGCAGTTCAGTTCTACAACAAGTGCGGCTTTAAAAAGGCGGGTAAAACGGTACCCATGTGGATCTACCAAGGGACGGATCATTAAACGGTGTCCCCCGATTTAAAACCGTGGTTTACGGATAATCCTGCCGCGTAGGCCTCACAACGATATCACAGACATGGACGTGCGGTGGCCGGGACACGATATAGTATACCGCATCGGCAATATCGTCCACTGCCGGGATCGGGCCGTATTTGTCTGCCATGTTCTTGATCATCTCATCTGGATATCCGGCAACAGACTGGAAACCGCTGAATACAAGCCCAGGTTCGACAAGGGAAACCCGGACACCCATAGGACTGACTTCGCGTCGAAGCCCTTCGGTTAAAGAATGAATGGCAAACTTGGATGCACCGTAAGCCGCGCTAAAGGGAGACACGTGCCTGCCTACGACAGATCCGGTGATTACAATGTCTGCTGCCGTCTCCGGAAACGATCCGGCCTGGGTCTCCACCATCCGCCTGGCAGCTTTCTGCATCAAAGTGAGGGCACCGGTCACATTGACCTGCATCATCTCCTGAAATTCCGAAAGATCAGCGTTTTTCACAGATCCACCAAGTCCCCGTCCTGCATTGGCTACCACGATATCGACATTTTTATTAAACTGTTTCTCAACAGTTACAAACAGATTTTCCAAAACAGTTTCATCGGCTGCATCTCCTACCACACCCCGGAATGTTTCACCCAGTTCCTTTTCAAGGCTTTCAAGTTTATTTGCATTTCTGGCGTTTCCCACGACTCCAAAACCTTTAGATATGAATTTTCTAACAATGGCCTCACCAATCCCGGACGAGGCACCGGTAACAATGGCAGTTCTTTTTGGGGTCTCTGTCATTGATCTTCTCCTTTAAGGTTGATGGTCTCGTAAAAAGTCCAAATCTCAATTTTAAACCACACCATGTGCTGCTTGAAGTGGACTTCAGAACGATATGATGTGGTTAAAAAATCATAGGCCGACTTTTTACAGGTTCATCAAGGTTAGCTTTTTTTATGGGGTGGATGGGGTCACAGCAGTGACCTGATACTTTGATCCAGGGGCCCAAACCGAAACATAAGTGCTGCTTCCATCAAGATTATCCAGGCGAAAGTAAAGACCGTGACTTTCTTCGGCCAGGATGGTGCCGCCGAAATCCTTTACGGCCTGCAAATAGTTATGGCGGATTTGAACACCGGAAAGCGCCTCGTCTTTTTTCCCCTTCTCGTTCAGCACTTGATAATACTGTCGGAATCCCGTGCCAATGATGGTTTGTTTCTGAACTCGTCCAGCAGAATCCCTCATGTAAATCTGCAATTTGTACTGAGCATTTTTTTTATCATATCCGGTGGCTTCACTGCCGGGATAGGGTTTGATGAGAGACATGACATCGCGCATCTGACCACCCGATAGTTTTTTCAGTTCCACTCTCCGGTTTGCAGATCTGCCGGCCTCGGTTTCATTTTCGCCCACAGGGTTTCCTTCTCCGTAACCCTTTGCTTTCAACCGTGACGGGTCGATGCCGGCCTTAGTGAGCCAATCTCTCACACTGGAGGCTCGGTCTTGGGAGAGCTTTTCATTGTCTGCCGCCTGACCTACATTGTCGGTGTGACCACCCACTTCCATAACCAAATCCGGATAGTCAGTCAAGAGCTTAAAAGCTGCCTGGAGCGCCTCGTTTGATTCCGCCCGAAGGCTTGCTTTGGCCGTGTCGAAAAAGATGCCCTCAAGGGTTAGCACACCCAGGGCGTCGAGCCGTGCCATCATGGTGTCGACGTCGAAAACCAACACTTGCTCCATGGCTTTTTCTTGGATGATTTTGATGGTGTATTTACCATCCTGGGGCCAGAGGGTGGCCCATAAGTGGCCAGCTACCTCATCCTCAAGATGGAAAACCAGCTGGCGGTCTTCTCCAGAAAGAACTTTTCCATTGGAAGCTATAACCGCCGCTCTCATGGTTTCATTGATATCAGCGGGGCTGACCCAATCCCGGGGCCGGCCTGGAATGTCTTTCATTTTTACTATTTTTTTCCAATAGCGTCCTTCAGCAGTTTTGTTAACCCACTGGCCGTCAATTTTGTATTTCAGCTTTAAGGTGTTAAAGTCGTTGTAGATAAAACTGGTGCATTGGGATTGCGGATAGTCACTAATCAACGGCGGTTCAGGGGAGCCGCTTTGAGCATCTGATTTTCGTGTTGCAAATATCCCATCACCAAAAATCACTTGGCTGTGCAAGGATGTGGGCCGAAGAATTTTCAGGGCATACTTACCCCCCTGGGCATGAAATTTCACATACACAGGGACTTCGGGAAAGTCGTAGCGAAAGTGGAGGTCATTGACACCGGGTTTTGACAATATAACCCCGTGTTCCTTGGCCATCTCCATATAATATGTCTTGATGGTTTGGTTTTCCTCGGGACAGGTGATCCACATCTCCCAACGATTGCCGTCCACTTTCAAATTTTTTTTTCCATCCAGGGCTGGATTGAGAGTGAGAGACAGGTGATTATAGAGACTGTAATCCATTGATCGAATGGTCGCATCAGGATAAAGGGGAATTGGGGAATGGGGAATTTCATTAGCAACAACTCCGGCCGGGAACAACCCAACCAGAAAAAAGAACATCAAACAGAACCATAAGTTTTTCAGCATCATCATCCCCTTCAGCGCAAGCCATCTGTTTACGTGGTCCATACAATTTTCAGTCAGGTTTCACAAGTATCAAAAATGGATTTCCATTGGCCTTTGGCTCCTGGCAGCTTAGGATTTCTCCTTATGAAGCCCAATTCCACTCTTTATAAAGGATCAAACATGAATATAGATAAGAGCTTGCTTTTAGTCAATACAAGATATGAGCCAGAAACAGTATCAGTATAGTTCCCCAACACTACTTAATCCGGCAGGATGCCCATGAAACCTTGGCCGGCTTTGCTCTGGCACAGTTTGCAGGCGCCGATTCACTCATCGCCCAGATGGGTATTTATGTCAGTCAAGGCCACGGACAGTTTGTGAAAAGCCTTGCGGAAGTGATGAGCATGTTTCCCTTTTGATTGGGATGACCATCCTTACACTTTGTGTCGTGATTCAGGCAAAGAGAAACACCTCTTTAATAAGATCGGCGGCATATAAGTACCCATGCATATGTTTTTCGGTATTCCACAGAGATATACCGTTGATATTTATGGATTTTATTTTGAGGAATATATACTCGGGTACTTACACCCATATATGGCCCCGTCCATGGACTGATCTATGGCACATAACGTTGCAGTGAGGCGCCACGCCAACAGCCTCCCGGAAAACGCCTCCCGTTCACGCAGTCGGTTCTACAGGCCTGTTAGCCGAACAGTATGTCGTCTTTTTTTATTGTATTGATATATCTTTTGGCAACTCATTTTTTAAATGTAAAGAGGAGGCTTCAGCCCTATCTTTGGCATTTACAAAAACCACTTTACCGTTTTTCCAAATTGGGATTTTCAGATTCTTACTGGCGAGCCTCATCCAGCACTTTTCGAACCGTTTTTGCCAACTCAGCCCTATCCAACGGTTTGAAGACCAACGCCTTTATACCGATTTTAGCGGCTGTCTGGGCAGAAATTCTTTTGCTATATCCAGTACAAACAATAACAGGTGTGTCTTGACGAATTTTCATCAGTTCAACCGCAAGCTTGTCACCGGTTAGTCCCGGCATGGTCATATCTGTGAAAACCAGATCAAAGGCATAAGCATTTGATTGAAACAGATTGAGCGCTTTTTTACTGCTGGTCATAATAGTGACAGAATATCCCAATTTTTCAAGATGTTGGCTCCCTATGTTGGCGATTGCGGCTTCGTCATCAATAAAAAGGATTCTTTCAGAGCCGATGGGCAGATCTTCTTTTGTATATGGCGGATTGGTTTGATTCACTTTCGTAGTCGGCAGGTAAATCGAAAATACAGATCCCTGTCCCAATTCACTGGAAACCTTAATGATGCCATCATATTTTTCAACAATGCCGTGAACCAGAGCCAGTCCCAGTCCCAGTCCCGTGCCTTCTCCGGGCCCTTTGTTGGTGTAATAGGGATCAAATATCGCCCCAATAACATCTGGCGATATACCGGTACCTGTGTCCGATATGCGCAATTTTATATAATCCCCTGGTTTTATTTGCTGTCCCTGAATGGTTTCATGTTTTTCAAATCTAACATCTTCCAGATCGACTCTCAGTAAACCGCCGCTTTCTTCCATCGCATGCGCGGCATTTGTACACAGGTTCATGATGATTTGGTGTAACTGGGTTGGATTTCCCATGATCAATGATTCGCTTGTTATATTTTGTTGTATTTCTATTGTCGTCGGGATGGATGATCTTAAAAAATTCAGCGCCTCTTTGATAATGGGTTTTACAGGTATCGGTTTTATTTCTTCATCCGATTTTCTTGCAATCGTCAAAATTTGTTTGACTAAATCTTTGGCCCTTTGTCCGGCCTTGTATACTTCCTGTAGGTTTTCTTCCAGTTTCGAGCCTTTTACAACATAATCCAAAGAAAGTTCTGTGTATCCTATGATTGCTGAGAGAATATTGTTAAAGTCGTGGGCGATTCCGCCTGCAAGCGTCCCGATTGATTCTATTTTTTGAGCTTGAAAAAGTTGATTCTGCATATCTTTTCTTTCAGCTTCAGCCACCTCTCTACTCTGAATCTCCGAAAGAAGTTGGCGGTTGGTTTTTTCAACCTCACCGGTTCGTTTGTCTATTTCTTTTTTCAGTCGATAGTTCCAGAACAAAAAAAGACCCATAACTACGAAAATAAAAGCAAGGCCTTGAAGAAAGTAACGAAATATCCTGCCAGGATCGAGACCAGGCTCATATTCGACATTGACCCACTTTTCCCGTATATTTTTTTGTTGCAATGACGTCAATGAGGCAAGTCCTTTTTCTACGATTCCGACTAATTCCGGTAAATTTTTGTGAACAGCAAAGTGAAGCTCCTCTGAAGCATAACTCACCGGCCCGGCAATCTTTAAATTGGTAAAATTTTCCTTTCTTATCCAAAAAATGGAGGAAGAGAGATTGCCGACCATGGCATCTGCGCTTCCCTCTGAAACAGCCTTTAATGTCTCCTGAAGCGTCGAATACAGGGTGGGTTGAACCTCCGTATTGTCCCTTAGATAGCCTTCGTGAGAAGTTTCTTTCTGCACAGCGACTTTCATGCGCTTAATGTCGTCAAGGGAAGATATAAACGGGGTGCCCGTCCTGGTGATGATCACCCGCTGATAATACATATACGGCTTGGAAAACAGGAGAAACTTCTGTCGTTCCGATGTTTTTCCGACACAGGGCAGCATATCAATGTCACCCTGCCTGACCTGTTCCACAGCCTCTTTCCAGGATAATCCGGGCGCCACCTTGAAGTTCAACCCGATCCGTTTTTCCAAAATATGGAGATACTCAGGAACAATAACCTTATATTGCCCCGTCTCATCGATAAACTCGAACGGAGCAAATTCAGGATCAACGCCCAGCAAGATCTCTCTGTGTTCTTTGACCCAGGCGGTCTCTTCGGCGGTGAGGGCATTCTTCTGCTGAAGCAGAGCCGGGCCCTCCAGCGAGGCAAGAGTCGAAATCCATGACTGGTGGAGTTCGAGCCGCTTTTTTTCAGTGATCGCACCCAATGCTTTATCCAGAATATTTGCAAGTTCAGGCCAGTCTTTCCGGGTGGCAATCCTCTCACCATACATCAGCATGTCATAGCGGGCGGCAATCTTGAGATTGGTAATCCCATTTACTCTGGATATATAGTCACATACACCAATGACGCCGATGTAGCAGTCAGCCATGCCTGTAGAGACTGCGGTTAATCCATCAAGCGGCGTTTGGATCATTACCGGGATAATATCCGGATGGTCCTGCAAGGTTATTTCGGCAGAATAATATCCATTCACCAGGGCCACCTTTTTACCTGTAAGACCCTCCGGACCCTGGATCTCCTGATTGTCCTACTTGGTCATTATCACCAGTGGCGTTGGTAAATACATATGGGTAAAGTTGAGAAACTCTCGCCTTTCCGGTGTCTCCACAGCGGTAAGAATTGCATCAAGCTTTCTCTGGCCGGCGTAATCAATGATTTGAGGCCAGTCCAACCCCTCGACGATATCGATCTTGACATCCAGATACTGAGCGACGAGATGAATGGTGTCGACAGCGATTCCTTGATAGTCACCCACCTCATTCCTGAAACTGTAAGGGGCATATCCCTATGATATCTAAGTCATTGCTTTCCAACCGCTCCAGGCACTCGTTCCAGGGGTATGATACAAATTCCAGTTCCCATTTTTCCCGATCCGCTATGATCTTGAGTATTTCCGGAAAGATGCCGGCTGCTTCCCCTGAATGGTTGGTATAGACCTTTGGAGGATTATCATATACCCCCACTCTGAACTTCTGCAAAGATTGGGATGCTCCCGCATTATCTTGAGCCGCGGGGAAGACTAAAATCAGCAAAGCAAACAACAACCATTGAAAACGGGTTATGAAAATAGTCATAAAATTTTCCTCTATATCGGGTACTCTTTTTTTGATTCAATCGGCATAAAATTTCACAATAAAATCAATCACACGGCATAAATTAGTCATAAGTCGTTCTCATCATAAATGGCCAAATCCGGATAATGTTTTTTTGCACATTCCTGGCAGATACCATGGCTGAATTTTGCTTCCGAATGTTCATAAATATAGGACTCTATTTGATTCCAATATCCTTTATCATCCCTAAATTTTTGGTAACGTAGAAAAAAAGAGATCTTCGGTTTAGGAGAGATGCTCCTTAAAAAATGAAACAGTACGTTGCCAAGCAATTTTTGCCTGTGCCTCGTTGTAGCGTGGTGTTGAGTTATTATGGAACCCGTGGCGGGTGCCTTCATACGTATACATGGCGAAGTTCTTATTATTTGCTTTCAACGCTTCTCGATAGCCTTCCTGAGAAGCATTCACCCTTGGATCATCTTCGGCATAATTTATCATTAGAGGCGTTTGGATTTCGGATACGTTTTCAAGGGTTGGCGCTACACCATAAAACGGAACCCCGGCATTCAAATCTGCACCCATAGTGACGGCAAGCTTATTGACAACACCACCGCCATAGCAGAAGCCAGTTGCACCCAATTTTCCATTGGATCCTTCATGATTCTTTAGAAACTTGGCACTGTTCAGCATATCCGTGAAAAGTTTTTCTTTGTCCAGGGATTTTTGCATGACCTTACCATCATCATCGTTACCGGGATAGCCCCCAATCGGCGCTAATCCGTCCGGTGCAAGCGATAAAAAACCCTCCACTGCAAATCTGCGGGCCACATCTTCTATATATGGGTTCAAACCTCTATTTTCATGAATAACCAAGACAACCGGAAAAGGACCTTTTCCAGCAGGCTTCACAAAATAACCACGCATCTTACCCGATGAGCCTCCCGGAGAGTCATAGTCAACGTATCTGGGTTTAATACGCTCATCAGTAAAAGAGATAGTTTGAGCTTGTGTATAGCTTGGTATCAGGGTTTCAGCCATCACAAGTCCAGACCCTGCAACAACAAGCACTGAAGCGTTTTTGAAGAAATCTCGCCGGGTCATCTGAGTGTGACAGTATTCATCGTATAAATCATACACCTTGGGATCAATCAATTCTTTTGTCATAACGTTTCTTCCTCCTGTTAATATCAGTTTTTCAATATGCCCTGAAAGCTGTCCCCCGACCCCCACTTCAGATTCATTTTAGTATGGTTTCCTTTTTAAGTTCATGATTGACGTCGATACACCCGATCACACTCTGGGTTGCCGGTCATATATATATAGTTATTAAAACATTTTGGCTCATCGCGGACAAGTATGAAAAATTTAACCAAGGCCAAATTTTTTCTTAAGAATACGATAAAGCAACCAGGTGGGCAACCATTTTTTCATCAGGGGCATGAGGGTGCTGACATTTCCAATACGAATGATCTCAGGTGGCCTATCAGCCATAAGGTTCTTTACCAGTTTACCTGAAATCGGGGGACACCTTGAAATCGGGGGAAAATCGGGGGACATAAAATCGGGGGACACCTTACTTATCTTTTCTTTTCTTTTCTTTTCTTTTCTTTTGGAGCCCGGTTTCTGAGGCCTAAGTTTCCGGTCCAAGGTATGCTCCAGGTTTTTAATAAAAGAACCTCACCCAGTGGACGTCTCGCTCGCTCATGAATCCTGAGAGTTTCTATTTC
>Ga0208900_1001142_pt1 | contig 14905 bp, 16 predicted proteins | sample AntAceMetag02UKK_FD_184763 | JGI IMG/M metagenome (GOLD analysis project Ga0208900, IMG submission 184763) | Saline lake microbial communities from Ace Lake, Antarctica - Antarctic Ace Lake Metagenome 02UKK (SPAdes) (version 2) | ecosystem: Environmental > Aquatic > Non-marine Saline and... | reverse complement strand
GCTCAATGCAATGCCTGCCGGTTCCGAAGTGTTGGTTTATGGCGGCCTTTCCGGAATGGCGGTTTCGGGCATCAATACACTCGATTTAATTTTCAAAAACAAAGTCCTGAGTGGATTCAACCTCAACGATTGGATTGCTGAAAAATCAAAAGAGGATTTCAGCAAAATCTCTGTCTATATTCAAATGTTGTTTATGGATAAAAAACTGGTAACCAAAATCCAAAATAGTTTTGGAATGGATGATTTTTACAATGCAATGCGAGCAAATCTTGCTGATATGAGTGCCGGAAAAGTGCTGTTGACGATGGGTGATTAAATGGTATTTCTATAATTCGGGCTTGCTGAAAAACTCACGCTGATAAATAATATATTAGTTGATGAATCTTAAATTTTTCGGTACTACTGCGGATTTGATGGATGATGAAGTGTTAATGGCTTTAAAATGCGTATTTTATTATTTTTCGTCAGAAAAATCCTCCGCGTCCTCCGCGCCCTTTGCGGTTATAAGACCAACCATAAAGCAGCAACGCCCACAGAAAAGAAGAAAACATTAATAGTTGCTCTCCAATAAAACTACTCCACCTATTTTTATCAATTTGATTTGTAGCCACTAAGTTTGCAGTATTATCAATTTTTCTTTAGAAAAATTCTTTGCGCCCTTTGCGTTTATTGAAGCCAACCGCGAAGCAAGCTAGGAAAAAGGAAATATGAATATTTCCTTTTAAATAGAATTACTAATTACTTGATTTCAAATTTAATTTATTAAAAGCAAAAATGTATTTTTATGATGAAAAATTCTACTTATTTCCTGCCATTATTAATCGTTGTATTGATGTTGACATCCTGCAAGCAAACACAAACCCAAAAAAGCAAAGCTATGGATAATCCCCCCGAATGGGCTAAAGAAATGATCTGGTACCAGGTTTTTGTTGAGCGTTTCAACAATGGAGACCCGACCAACAATCCCACACCCGAAACAATGTTCGCTTCCTCCGATTTCAATCAAATTCCAACCGATTGGACCCTTACGCCCTGGACGCAAAACTGGTACGAGCAGGAACAATGGGCTAAAAATATGGGGGTGAAATTCTACGATGGCCTCCAGCTCCGGCGCTTTGGCGGCGACCTCCAAGGGGTTTTGGATAAATTGGATTATTTGCAGGATTTGGGTATTACGGCACTTTACCTCAACCCCATCAACGATGCGCCCTCACTACATAAATACGATGCCCGAAACTGGCGGCATGTCGATGTTACCTTTGGCCCCGACCCCAGCGGTGATATGGAAATAATTGCCTCAGAAATCCCCGATGACCCGGCTACCTGGAAATGGACATCTGCCGATAAATTGTTCCTAAAACTTGTGGATGAACTTCACAAACGTGGAATGAGGATTATAATGGATTATTCGTGGAATCATACAGGTGTTGAATTCTGGGCCTGGCAGGATGTGCTGAAAATCAGGATAAATCAAAATACAAAGATTGGTACGAAATTAAAGGATATGACGATCCGGCTACTGCCGAAAATGAATTTCAATACCAGGGCTGGGCGAACTTGAATAGCTTGCCCGAAATAAAAAAAGTTGATATTGCCACCGAAAGGCATCATGGCCACCCATACGAAGGAAATATTCACCCGAGCCCAAAAGCACACATTTTTGCTGTTACGAAGCGCTGGCTGGCACCCGATGGCGATGTGTCGAAAGGCATTGATGGTTACCGACTGGATGTGGCCGATCAAATAGGGATGAAGTTTTGGCGCGAATGGCATGGCTATGTAAAATCAATCAACCCCGAGGCTTACCTTGTTGGCGAAATATGGTGGGAAGAATGGCCTGGAAAATTGATGGACCCTGCACCCTATACCCAGGGTGATATTTTTGATGCCGTAATGTTTTACCAGATTTACAGGCCGGCACGCTACTTTTTTGCTAAAACAAATTTTGAGATTGATGCTACACAATTGGTCGATAGTTTAAATTTTGAGTGGAATCGCCTGGGCGAGCCCTTTCGCTATGCCATGATGAACACCGCTGCAACCCACGATGCTCCGCGTTTGCTTACATCATTTTACAACCCCAACATGTATAAAAGTGCGGCCAAGCCCGGCGACGATCCCAATTATAAAACCGGTATTCCCGATAAGGAAACCTACCAACGGACGAAGCTTTACCTGATGCATCATTTTACCAACATCGGGGCACCGCAAATTTGGAATGGCGATGAAATGGGCATGACCGGTGCCGATGATCCTGACTGCCGCAAACCACTTTGGTGGCCTGAATTTGATTTTGAACCTGAATACGTCAATAATTTTCAGCCCGGTGAAAAGCAATTCGAAGAAGTAGGTTTTAATAAAGCCTGGTTTAATTTTTACAAACAAATTATAAAAATAAGGAAAGAGAACCCTGTTTTAAGCCACGGTGAATTAGGGTTTTTGGTAGCCAATGAAAAACACTTTTCATACAAAAGATTTGATGAAAATGATGAAATCATCGTGTTATTCAATCTTGATAAAGAACCCTTTTCATTTAAACTTCCTGCAAAAGCAACTTACCAGGATTTAATGAGCCAAAAAACATTTACAGGTAATCATATAGAAATTCAGGCCTTGGATGGGAAAATATTGAAGCGGGTGAATTAAGAAAAGTTTCTGTTGTTCAATAATATTTTCCATTAGTATCCGACAAAATGATAGAAAGAAAAAAAGATTCCTCTCCGTCAGCCGACGGATCGGAATGACAAGGCTTTAGCTATTCGAGTGGAGGGGGTGGGTGCGGCTTCGCCGCACCCACCCCCTCCACTCCTCTCATCTCTCCAATGTCTTGTCATTCCGATGCCGCACGTGCGGCAAGGAATCTGTTGAATTTACTCGGACAGTAGTGAATATTTTCATTGAATTTAGAAACACAAGGCAAATTTAGTCTTCTCCCTTTAGAAACACAAGGCATTTCCTAAAGAGGGTCTTTAGAAATACAAGCTCATTCATTTCTATGATGCTGATGAGTGGGAGCTTTATGATTTGGATAATGATCAGCAAGAGATGAAAAAGGGGGCTAACGAAGTGGAGTATCAGGAAATAAAAAATCAATTACTAACCCGATTAGATGAACTCAGAAAACAATATGGTGATTCGGATGCCTTGACCCAGGAGATCTATAACCGCCAATTTCGGCTCACATTCATCTTATTGGCAATTTCGGATGTTTTTATATATGGTGTATTAAAGATTATAGCCTCAATGATAAACCTTGCACTATACTACGACATGCAAAACTACCGTTTTCAATGTACTTTAGAGCTGGATATTTACTGCCGGTGTGTGAAATGTTAAAATATTTACAGACTGCAAAAATGGAGTATTATTAATAAAAAAATATAAATTTGCCATAACAACGAAATAAAACAATTAGCATGAACGAAAAAGAATTTTACATATATCTTGGCAGCAGATTAACGGACAGGATTAGGGTGAAATTCTCAAAAGATGGAGGGGTGATTTTAGATTTGGTAATTCAATATGAGGCATTTGTTAAAGAAAAGTGGCAAGCAATTATTAGATATGATTGTGCTCATGGATTCTTTCACAGAGACACTTTAAAGCCAAATGGAGAAAAAGAGAAAAAAGTTATTGAAATGCCTGACTTAAATTCAGCCTTTGCCTTTGCAAGACAGGATATTGAAGATAAGTGGAAATGGTATAAAGAACAGTATATTAAAAAATTAAGGTAATGCGAAATGATGAAATAATTAAAAGGGATTTGACTACAGGACTGGATTTTGTAGAAAGCATAATTCAAAATCCAGAACTATTAGATGATATCCCAAATGGCACCGCCATTAGTTTCCTGGATAATGCAATATCCAAAACAGAAACAAAGGAAGAGCAAAGAATGCAGCGTAAATATGTGAAAGTAAAACGTAAATTTGAATTATTATAAACAAGACACACAAATTGTGCGCCTTTACAATTGTGTTATTTAAACAGAACTTCTTCCATTTCCGTAATCTTTATATCCATTCCGGAAAAAAGATTTTGCTAAGTCTATCAATCTATTAAATGATTCAATGACTATTGAAGCAAGTAAACTTTTATTTTCCATAATTACTATCTTGCAGGCCAATTTTATTGAACGATTTAAACCCACAATACTATTATGAAACTTGATCTGGAATTTGTTCGCTCACAATTCCCCGCCTTTTCGGAACCTACGCTGCAAGGCTGGGCTTTTTTCGAAAATGCCGGGGGCTCTTACCCTTGTATTCAGTTCATCAATCGCCTCACCAGCTTTTACATGAAAAATAAGGTGCAGGTCAACTATCCTTATCCGGCCTCAACGTTGGCCGGCAAATTAATGGAAGCTTCGTATAAGCGCTTTGCCGATTACCTGAATGTTGATGAATCGGAGATCCATTTTGGCCCATCCACCACGCAAAATGTTTATGTGTTGGCCAACGCCATGAGGCCAATGTGGGAGGATGGTGACGAAATCATTGTTTCTTGTCAGGATCATGAAGCCAATGCAGGTGCCTGGAGAAAGTTGGCAGACCGGGGAATTAAAATCACCGAGTGGCACGTAAATTCCAAAACAGGATTGTTGAGCCTGGATGAGTTGGAAACTTTATTTACAGGCCGCACGAAAATGGTGGCTTTCCCGCATTGCTCCAATATTATCGGACACCTTAATCCCGTAAAGGAAATTACCCAAAAAGCACATCAACATGGGGCACTTTCGGTAGTTGACGGTGTGGCCATGGCACCCCATGGTTTCCCCGATTTAAAAGCACTGGGTGCAGATATTTACCTTTTCTCATTGTACAAAACCTACGGTTCGCATTTAGGATTAATGTATGTAAACAAAGATTTGATTGGCCGCATGGAAAACCAATCCCATTTTTTTAAGGAAGGCATCACCCGAAGTATGTTAACGCCTGCAGGGCCCGATCATGCACAAATCGCCGCCGCCAGTGGTGTCATTGATTATTTTGATGCAGTGTATGAGCATCATTTTAATGAAGATGCACAACCAGCCGAAAGAAACAGGAAGCTAAACAAGTTGTTCCTCGAGCATGAGGGGGAGTTGCTGGAGCACCTACTCGATTTTTTAAGATCGCGTGATGATCTTCAAATAGTTGGGCCTGATGTTGCCGAGGGAAGGGCGCCGACTGTTGCCATTATTCCCCTCAGGAAAAACCTTAAAAGGGTTTATGCAACCTTAGTCGAACATAAAATCATGCTTGGCATGGGTCATTTTTACGCTGTTCGTCCGCTCATGGATATGGATATTCCAACAGAACCTGGCGTGTTGAGGTTTTCATTTTTGCATTACACAAGTATCGATGAAGTTAACCAGCTCATTGAAGCGCTGAAAGTAGCTTTGGATAGATAGAATTATGGGCTATTTTTAGGCACACCAACTGAACCGAAAAATTGAAAGCTGACACTTTTAAAACTATGAAAACAATTAAAGCCATTTTCATTTTTGTAATAATACTTTCCAATACCCTACTCGTAGGCCAGGTAAAAAAGATACTTTTCCTCGGCAACAGCTATACTGCCGTAAATTCTTTGCCAGAGAAAGTTTCAAGTTTGGCCTTGTCGCTTGGCGATTCGGTTTATTTCGACAGCAATACACCCGGCGGATTCCGCCTGATGAACCATGCTACAAATACAACAACACTGGCAAAAATTAGTGACAGAAATTGGGATTTTGTAGTTATCCAGGCGCAAAGCCAGGAACCATCTTCACGCCCGGCAGAGCTTGCTACCGAAGTTTTGCCCTACGCAGCGATTTTAAACGACTCGATTAAATCGAACTTCGCCTGCACCGAAACCGTATTTTATATGACCTGGGGAAGAAAGTACGGCGATCAGCAAAATTGTGAAACATGGCCGCCCGTGTGTACATTTCTTGGTATGCAGCAAAGATTGATGGCCGGGTATATGGCTATGGCCGAACAAAACGGTTCAACCATTGCCCCGGTTGGCCTGGCGTGGAAACAAACCATGGATAACGATCCCGACAGCCTCATTAATTTGTACTCCACGGATAATAGCCACCCTTCGTTGGCGGGCACTTATTTAACGGCTTGTGTAATGTACGCCACCATATTTCAAAAGTCGCCGCTCGGCTCGCAATTTTTTGCCGGGCTTCCGGAAAATGAAGCCCTGTTTTTACAGCAAATGGCCGGGGATGTGGTTTTAAGCGAAACCTATAACTTTACTTTTTTTGATCCCTACACAAATATTAATTACGATCTGGGATGGGAAAACTGGTTTGATTATGGCAACATTGCTAAGGCAGGGTTTTCTTATTCCGCCATTGAAAATACATACAGCTTTTTTGACAATGCCTTAAACGCTGAAACATTTTTTTGGGATTTTGGGGATGGTGAAACTTCCTACCTTCAGAATCCAACACATGCCTACACCGAAAGCGGTAATTTTATCGTAAGCCAATCCATCGAAAATGACTGTTTTATCGACAATGCTTTCGATACAGTAAATGTAGTAATCAGTTCATCGGAAGATATCAGCAGGCAGCCAATTGTTGCTTTGTACCCAAACCCCGGAAATGGGATTTATCAAATAGCAATCAGCTCAAGTGAAAAACACCATCATCTTTTTTATCAAATCGTTGATGTAAATGGCAAATTGGTGGATGAAAGTAGAGTTTGCGGAGGAGGGAAATCGTTAACGTGGGCGCTGGATTTATCCGCAATGAAACCTGGCCATTACATATTAATCATTTATCTCAACGAAAAGGTAATCAATAAACCACTGATAATTCAATGATGAATTACTCCGAAGAAAAAGAAACTCAATACAGGCTAACATAAAACCTGAAACAAAATGACACCAAAGCAAATAGAAAGAGTCCAGAAAAAAATCAAAGCCATCAGGAAAGCCATTTATGATGAGAAACGGTTGTGGGGCGGGTATCACGATGGCCGGGGGCTGCGTTACGTTCCACCGCAGTATTATTTAAAAATTCAGGATTACAAAGGTGGGATGACCTATTTTAGGTGGTTCAACAAAAACTTCCCCGACGATGGAGGTGCGCCGGAATTTTTATTGGAATGGACAATTGTTCTCTTCAAAAATGGGAAATTAAAAGATGCAGAAACCAAAGCAATCCAAACCTATTTTGCGAACGAGTACCTCTTCGACAAATTCTTTGAAAGGCCAATAATACCCCTCGAACAGCATGAGGATTCCGACTTGTATAAAATTAAGTTTGCCGAGGACATGGTTTATGCCCATAATCAACCCGAATTGACCGAGTTTGCCGCCTGGCTGGCCAACGTCGAACAATCTGAAAGGTTCAAAAAAATAGCCTTAAAGTATTTGTGGTTGATTAAAACATTAAAATCAAAAACTGATAGAGAAGAAAGAAGCTATTTATCCCGGCAAATTTATCAATTGCGTGATGGCCGATTGCTGTAAATAAATCGGGTTTAGTTTTGGAAAATCCCCAAATGGAATTAGGTTTTTTATCCTAACACATCAATCTCCCCAAAATTTATACTCATTCTCATTAATTGTTTTCCTAAATTTGTAAGCCTAAAAAATAAACAATAATTGGGACGAGGATTCAGGAAATCATTTTGGCTTTTGAAACGCTCACAGAAAAACCTGCGTTAAGTTTAGGTTTTGGTAAAGGAGTTTTTTCACTCCTCAATTCGTTTAAGCATTATGAACCTACACAAGCAATTAGGAGAAACATGTTCAATAGATATTAAAACGGCCAAGTTGGGTTTCAAGTCTACTCTTTCAAAGGACATTGACGATTCTAAAGAGAGAGAATACAATCTTGGTCATAAGCAACTTGACAACAAAGCGGTTGGGACTATTAACGAGCATTTAATTGCTATAAAACTTCTGTTGGAAGGATTTGATGTGTTTTGGCCATTCATGAACAATCATAAAACTGATTTATTAGCTTTTTGGGATAACAAACCCATAAAGATTCAGGTTAAATCTGGCACCTATGAATCTAATTCAAAGCGGTTCAGAGTCAGTTTGACAACAAAAGACAAGGACCGAAATCACATTCAATATGATTCTAATGATGTCGACTTTTTCGTGATAAAATGCAATGGAATGGAAGAATACTATGTTATACCATTTGATGTAGCCATTAAACACCACTATGCCAATCTTTACCCTCACAGGATTAAGCAAGTACATAAAGGAAGAACAAACTGGGAAGCTTATAAAAACAACTTTGAATTAATGAAATTTTTAACCAAACGCTCAATACTATGAAAATTCAAAAAACTTTACTACTCGTTACTGTCTTAGCTTTGCTGGTGGCAACAATTTTTTCGTGTAAGCCAAGGGGAAATACAGCAAAGCATTAACTGTGTTCGTGGATATTTACCCAAGCCTGTGCGAAATGGCAGCGTTGCACGTGCCCCAACATTTGCAGGGAAAAAGGAAAACTGTGAAATAGCCGATGGTGCAGTAGGAAAGAATAAGGCAAGTCATCCGATGAATGCTTTTAAACAATTGAAATAAACTTTAGGAAATAGAAATACTTTCCAGGGCTATTCATCGGATGACTCTTTCAACCACTAACCCAAAAGCCTCCCTACATTTTGCAGGGAGGCTTTTGGGTTTCTATTGATTAAAAATCAAAGAGGGAGATTTTAAAGTTCAGACATTTCAAGATCAACATCTTTAAGGATTTTATTCAACAAGCCCGGCCCAATGGTTTCAGAACCATGTACAGGAACAACTGTTCTTCGGCTATCCTCATGCTTTAGAAAATGATGGCTTCCCTTTATTCTGGATACCACAAAACCATGGTTTGTTAATAATTTAATCAACTGCTTCCCGGTAAGTTTTGGATATGTTGTGCTCATTTTTTAAACAGCAATACGTTGGATGCCCACAAATTGATTCATTTTAGTTGGCGCATCATATTCAAGGAGACATAATTCGATGGCTTCTTTAATTCTTTCGTTCAATTGGTCGAAAGTCTTAGCTTGGGTATGACACCCAGGTATTTCAGGGACACTTGCAACAAGGAATCCTTCCGAATCTTTTTCGATAATTACAGTAAATTCGCCTTTCATAAATGAATTGTTTTAATATTGAATTAGTTTCACAAAAATAGTTATAAAAATAAGAACTAAGCAAAGTAACCACAAGCTGAAAATATCTCAAGGAGGACTACAAACCATGAAGAAGCTGGTCTTGCAATAGGCAATGAAGACCTAACAGGTTTCCCCCCAAAACAGACGTGTGCTTTTAAAAATAGTATTGCATACGTCTGGCATAAAAACCTGTTAGGTCTTACTGTTTGATTCCTAACAGGTTTCCCCCCAAAACAGACCCTTGCTTTTAAAAAATGTATTGCATACGTCTGGCGAAAAAACCTGTTAGGTCATGCCACCTAAAACTACTTTTCCCCCTTCCCCTTATTTTGAATTAAACTAAATTCCCCCTCCTTAGATGATTATTTGCCCGAATTCGTTTATTATTGAAGTTTGAAAATATGGAGGAAATAACATTTGAATTCAATAAACAAAAACTAACATAATAACTAATCGAAACTTAAAATGAAGAACTACTTTTTTACACTTGTCGCATTTTTTCTTTTAACCAATATTATTGCCCAGGAGGCGCAACAGTGGCGCGGGTCAAATCGCGATGGCATTTATCCCGAAACAGGGCTTTTAAAAGAATGGCCCGAAGACGGTCCTGAATTGCTCTGGCATTTTGACGAGTTGGGCGATGGGTTTTCATCGGTAGCCATTACCCCGGATGCTATCTACACTTCAGGCGCTGATGGCGATCAGGGTTATGTTCTCGCGTTTGATCATGATGGAAACCTGCTGTGGAAATCGCCGTACGGAAACGAATGGACCGAAAGTTACCCCGGTGCCAGGACAACCCCGCTTTTCCTCGATAACAAACTCTACATGATCAGTGGCATGGCCAAAATTTGCTGCATGAACGCTACCGATGGGAAAATGATTTGGGAAGCCGATCTTATCGAAAAATATGGGGCCATTAATATTAAATGGGGTGTAACCGAAAATCTGGCGTTTTTGGGAGATAAAATCTATTGTACACCGGGAGGGGAAAAACACAATGTGATTGCCCTTGACAAAAATACAGGCGAATTGATCTGGACTAGTGAAGGCCTGGGTGAAATAACAGCTTATTGCTCGCCAAATGTTGTTAATCACAATGGCCTGGATATGCTGATTACACAAACCCAAAACTCAATTCTGGGATTGGATGCCAATACCGGGATATTACTATGGAGTCATCCTCAACCTAATCAATGGTCGGTTCATGCCAATACGCCCTTTTACAGGGATGGCCGGGTTTACTGCGTGAGTGGCTATGGCAAAGGCGGAGTAATGGTTGAGTTGGCCGAAGATGGGAAAAGTGCTAATGAAATCTGGCGCGAGACCAATCTCGATGGCCGCATGGGAAGTTTCATTGTAATGGGCGATTTTATTTATGGACCCGCCGATCAGGGATTAAAATGGTACGGCTTAAATTGGGAAACCGGCGAAACCGTTTTCGGTGAAAGCATGATTAAAAAAGGGAATATCACTGCCGCCGATGGTATGCTCTACCTTTATGGAGAAGATGGCAAAGTAATGTTGGCCGAACCTGTGGAGGGGCAAATCATCGAGAAAAGCCAGTTTCGTGTTCCTTACGGAAGCGACCAACATTGGGCATTTCCTGTTTTTAAAGATAAAAAAATGTACCTGCGCCACGGCAACTCACTCATGGTGTATAATGTAGCTGCCGAATAATTTTCAAACCATAAAATGATCATAACTGTCTCGCTGTGTTATCAAACTCTGAGTAAAATGGTTACAACCATAGACCCCCTCTTCCCGATAGCTATCGGGATGCCCCTCAAGGGGGAGGATTCCTGCGCTCTGGCCGTTACTGTGGCTAGTGCGGCTGGCCTCCCTTCCCTTTAAGGGGAAGGGCTGGGGATGGGGTCATGATGGTTTGGAACTCAATAAAGCCTCCTAAATAATTATAAATGATCTTTATAAAAATCGAAAAATACTTTTTGCTGGTACTGATTCTTTCCGGGATTTCAGCGCTTATTTTTTGGTTTTTACACGATCCTGTTGATGATTTCGCCCTCAGTGTCCCCGGGCTCGACAATCGCCCTCCCAAAGATTCTTCATCGCTCGAGTTGGTTAATATTGGCGATAAGTTTACTTTTTATAGTGATTTTAATTCTAACCTAACCGGAAAATGGACCAGGTTTAGGGGCGCAGATTTCGATAACATCAACAAAGAAAATATTCCCCTCATCGATTCATGGAAAAATGCGGAACCAAAAGTTCTTTGGGAGGTCGAGCTTGGCGAAGGCCATGCCGCACCGGTAATTTACGATGGCCGGGTTTACATTTTAGATTATGATGAAACTAAAAAAGCCGATGCCCTGCGCTGCTTTGCGTTGGAAAGTGGTGAGCCCATCTGGAAACGCTGGTACAATGTACACATCAAGCGCAACCACGGCATGTCGCGCACCGTTCCGGCAGTAAACGAAAAATATGTGCTTACCATTGGCCCCCAGGGTCACGTTATGTGTACCGACCGAATTAGCGGGGATTTTATCTGGGGTCTTGATATGGTGAAAAATTACGGCTCCGAAATTCCATTCTGGTACACCGGGCAATGCCCATTAATTGATGAAAATATTGCGGTTCTGGCTCCCGGGGGTAGTTCTTTGATTATTGGTGTTGATTGCGATAATGGTGAGGTAGTTTGGGAAACCCCCAACCCCGGCTCATGGCAAATGTCGCACTCAAGTGTGATGCCCATGAATTTTGCAGGCAAGAAAATGTATGTGTATGCTGCAGTTGGAGGTATTTGTGGAGTTTCTGCCGAACTTGAAGATGCCGGTAAATTACTTTGGAAAACCACTGAGTTTGCGCCCTCGGTTATCGCCCCGTCACCTCTTGTTTTTGCTGATGGTAAAATATTTATGACCGCAGGATATGGTGCCGGTGGAGCCATGTTTCAATTAAAAAATATTAACAGGAATTTCACCATCAATTTACTTTACCAATACAAGCCCAAGGATGGGATGGCCAGCGAACAACAAACCCCGGTAGTATTGAATGGCTTGATGTATGGTGTTTTGCCCAAAGATGCCGGAAACGAAAGAAACCGTTTTGTGTGCTGCGACCCGCAAAATGTAAAAGCCTATCTTTGGGCGAGCGATAAATCCGAGCGTTTTGGCTTAGGGCCATACATTTACGCCGATGGAAAATTTTTTATTTTGGATGATGATGGCACACTCAACATAGCAAAAGCAGATAAAAGCGGGTTTAAAATACTGGATAAAAGGCGCATCATCGAAGGGCAGGATGCCTGGGGCCCAATAGCCATCGCAGACGGATATTTGCTCATGCGCGATTCCAAAAAAATGGTGTGTTTGGATATGAGACGATGAGAATCATAATCTTTCAAAATTATCCATGCATCAGCGCCAGCTGGCGGACAGGATGTGGCTAATTTTATACAACATTCAATATTATCCGTGCATTAGTGGCTAATTTCATAAATCTTTTAATATCATCCGTGCATTAGTGGCTAATTTCATAAATCTTTTAATATTATCCGTGCATTAGTGGCTAATTTCATAAATCATTCAATATAATCCGTGCATCAGTGGCTAATTTTTTACAATGAAACAAAAACTAACAATAAGCATAGCGGTAATCATGCTCCTCGCCATCATAAGTCTGATGGTTTGGGATTTTTACTACGAATCCAAACCCGCGGGAAATCCTTATGCCTACAATATCGAAAACCTGAGAAAAGTTGACGAAAGTGAGATTTGTTATAAAAAGGTGGGTGAAATCAATCCTCAAATAGAAGCACCTTACGGGATTGCTGTTGATGACCTCGACCAAATTTATGTTGCCGGAAAGGACAGGGTGAAAGTATTCGATAAAAATGGAAATCCCATTTCGAGCTTTGAGATTAGCGAACAGGCAAGATGTATAGCAGTAAGTCCTGACGGAGATATTTACCTTGGATTGAAAGATCATGTGGAGGTATTCGACTTGTCGGGAAATCTTTTAATGCAGTGGCCGCAAATCAACGAAAGTGCCTACATTACAAGTATTGCTGTCGAAGATGGGTCGGTGTTTGTTGCCGATGCCGGAAATAAATTGGTTTACCATTTCGACCAATCAGGCATCCTGAAAAACACCATCGGCGAAAAAAATAAGGAAACAGGCTTCTCAGGGTTTATCATTCCAAGCCCTTATTTCGACCTTGCTATCGGTCGTGAAGGGCAACTTTGGGTGGTAAACCCGGGCAAGCACGAATTTCTGGCTTTCAACAAAAACGGGGACCTTTTTTCCAGTTGGGCAAAAACGTCCATGCAACTCGATGGTTTCAGCGGTTGCTGCAACCCAGGGAATATTGCGCTGTTGCCGGACGGTTCTTTCGCTACAAGTGAAAAAGGAATTGAGCGGGTCAAAATTCATTCACCTTCGGGTAATTACAAATGTGTAGTCGCAGCCCCCAATAATTTTGAAGAAGGCACCGAGCACCTCGACCTTGCGGTAAATTCCGAAGGTCAGATTTTAGTGTTAGACACAAAAAAAGGAGTAATTAATATTTTTAGTTTGAAATAATGTAGGAAACCTAACAGGTCTGCCCCCCAAACAGATTTGATTTTTGCCATGAAGCAAAGTATAAACTTGGGCAGATTGTCCTGTTAGGTTTTTAAAACTCTGACAGGGTTTTAAACCCTGACAGGGTTAAATAAAACAGATATGAACACTCGCAGAAACTTTTTAAAAACTTTAGGTCGTAGCCTCACAGCCGGAGCAATCTTAGGCACAAGCGGCTATTTGCTGCTTAGGGAATCTTCTGAAGAAAGTTGCGATTTTGATTTTCCATGCAGCTCCTGCGAAAAGCTTTCATCATGCAAAGAACAAAAGGCTGCGGATTTTAAAAAGATAAAACAATAGCTATAATAAAACATGAGTAAAGCAGAAAAAGATAAAACCGGAAACCGCAGGGCTTTTATCCGCGATGGTATCAGGTATTCGCTCACATTTGGCGTTGTGGGGGTAGGGGCAATGCTGGCCTTTAAATCCACCTCCGGCGATACCGTTTGGCAGCTCGACCCTGCCAAATGTGTGCATTGCGGCAGGTGTGCCACCAGTTGTGTACTTTCACCCTCTGCTGTAAAATGTATTCATGTTTACGATGTGTGTGGCTATTGCGATTTGTGTGGAGGCTATTTTAAGCCGGGAACCAAAAACCTGAGCACCGCCGCCGAAAATCAGCTTTGCCCAACCGCAGCCATCGAAAGGAAATTTATTGAGGAGCCCTTTTTTGAATATCACATAAACCAGGACCTATGCATCGGATGTGCAAAATGTGTAAAAGGGTGCAGCGCCTTTGGTAACGGCTCACTGCAACTACAGGTAAGCCACGATATTTGTGTAAACTGCAACGAATGTGCCATCGCCCGCGATTGCCCTTCCGATGCTTTCAGTCGTGTTCCGGCAGATAAACCTTATTTGCTCAAAGGGTTTGAATAATAACTAATGAATTTATTGACCAGAAATTAATTTGAAAAGAAGGAAAATTGAAGATGTTACATTATAGTTTGGGTTATTTAAACAGATTCCTCCCTTTGGTACCAATGACATGTTTTTTCAAGCGCGTGGATATCAAGAGATTTCTTGCCGCACGTGCGGCAAGAAATCTCTTTAAACTTGTCATTCCGATCCGCTAGCCGCCGGACAGGAATTTATTTTTCTATCATTTTATCAGAAACTAATGAAAAGATTAATAACATACATTTTGCTGATTATTGGTTTGTTTATTCAAGCCCAAACCCTGTTTGCCCAGCAACGTTTCCCCAAGCCGGAATTTGAAT
>Ga0208900_1001141_pt1 | contig 14911 bp, 8 predicted proteins | sample AntAceMetag02UKK_FD_184763 | JGI IMG/M metagenome (GOLD analysis project Ga0208900, IMG submission 184763) | Saline lake microbial communities from Ace Lake, Antarctica - Antarctic Ace Lake Metagenome 02UKK (SPAdes) (version 2) | ecosystem: Environmental > Aquatic > Non-marine Saline and Alkaline... | reverse complement strand
CTCGGTTGGGGGGGGCTTGGCTAGGCTGTCGAAAATGCCCTCAAAGTGCTTTTTTGTCCTAATTTTTAAACACAGGATTTGGATTTTATATCTATGAATGTTATAGTGTTATTGATTTTTTAGAAATATTTTTTAGAAATTTTATTTTATAAATATCAATATTTTCAATATATTAGTTCGATTTGGTTCGAGAATTACTGACAACAACATGCAGGACATACCTGTGTGAATACCCCCAAAATATACGGAAAATAAGCATGCGAATGCTGCGTAATTTTTCAAACCATAAGCAAATAGTATGCCAAATAAAATATGAACAATATCAATAAGTTCGCATTTGATGATATTTGAGCTTAAATATAACTTATTGATATCATTAAATTATATAGTTTCGACAGCCTAGGCACAGCCCTGTGATGGGACTGTCTTTGGGTGGAAAGGTGAATCGATTTGTGTCAAGGGGCACATTGTCATGATGGCGGTTGGGGTGAAGTATGGTGACATTGCCGTCGCAGGAGATGCAGAAAATATAAAGATAGACCCCTTTTTCCGTATCGACCTTTATGACGGCGTCTTCACCGGGCCGGTAGCAGGCATTGGATCTGTCCAGGCGGGCGTTTAGAAAGGGTTTGTTTCCCCCTTTGCTGTTGTGGGTCCCCAGTGACTTGAACTCATTTTGAAACACATTGCCCAGGATCAGATCGTCCAGGGAGCGGGCTTCCTTTTTGTTCATGGTCAGGGAAAAAATATCTCCGTCGGCAAGTGAGGAGGTGGAAATGGCGTAGGCCTTGGTGTTGATACGTACGGCGACCTTTTGATCATTGTCCGGGTCTTCCGTAATGGTATAGGAGCCAGTGATGACATGCTCGGCCCCGACCTTTTCCCAGATTTTCTTTTCACTCTCCACATCACCGGATAATTCTGCATCATCAATGATCATAACAAGATCCTTGCGCGGCTTGATATCATATCCTCTGCTTTTAAGTGCAATCTCGATGTCGTCCCGGAACCGGTTGCCCAGCTGGGTGATATTGCCGGTGCTTTCCGAATGGATCAGTGACACCGCAACGGGCTTGTCGGTGGGGAGCTTGGATAAAATGGATACAGGGACCCGGAGTGGGCCGGAGGAAATACAGCCTGCCATTGTGATCAGCAATAAAAGAGGAGTAAGTGGGGCCAATAATCGTTTGAAAAATAATATCAGTGTCAAATTATCAATTCCTGATCTTGCGGTGGATGTGGCATAAATGCAACAACGGTATGGGCTAAATGGGGGACAGACCACGTTCTCTATAAATACTGGCCTGTCTCCTGCCTTACTTTCCTGTCACGCCTGTTTGATGGTTTTGTAAAAAGTCCACCTCTCATTTTTCAAAGACACCATGTAGCGTTTGAAATGCGTTGCGGCACCAAATATAGTGTGGTTAGAAATTCATGGGCCGTTTTTTTACAGGTACATCCTGTTTTATGAAGTGAGATCCTTGGGTGTGGAATGTATGAATTTATATCTCTTCATATCTTTTGACCAGCCAAAGGTCAAGGGTTCCTCGTTATTGCTGTCAGGAAAAATACGGTCTGTCCCCTATTCTTTTATTGTCATTATTTCAGTGTGACCAAGACCGTCTGCCCGTCCCCCATGATCAGGGGTGTCTGTATCCGGTTGGTCAGTTCACCTGCCTTTATCCGCACCTCTTCTGCCAGAAAGGTTCTCATCTCGTCAACGGTGATTCGCCTGTCCCTGTCAAGGTCTGCCTTTCCCTGGAGTCCTTTCATGAAATAATAGGTAAAAAGACTGTGTCGTTTTGCCGGATACCAGGTGGCCACCTGGTCCTTGTCCGCGGCGCAGAAAAGGGTGGCACCGGTCATCTGCCGGGCCGGGGAGGCAGTTTTGACCATGGCCGGGCTGATGTTCTTGAAAAGGGAGCCAGCCGCCGAATTGCCGGAAAAACAGGTGTCCAGCATCACGGTGAGTTTTTTAGCGCCAAGATTTTCAAGGATGTCGTAGAGAAGATCCAGGGGGTAACCGTTATTAGCGATGTAGTCCACCTGGGCATCGACGGGCACCAGGTAAGCGGTTTGCCCCTGGGGTCCGGGGCCTCCATGCCCGGAGTAGTAGATGAACACGTCGGATTTGCCTGGCCGGATGCGATTTTGGAGCATACCTTTGGGGATTTGGCGGGTGCCGAACAGATTTCTCAAATCTCCGGAGGTGACGTTTGTTTTGAGAATGATGTTTTCAGGGGAAAAGCCCAGGGTGGTTTCAAGGTATTTTTTCATGACCAAGGCATCGCGCTCGGCATAGGTTACATCTGACAGGCCCCGGTTCTGGGCCTTATAGCGCTGGTTGCCCACCACCACGGCAATGGCGTTGGGATTCCGGGTTTTACCCTGAGGGATGGATTCATCCACATCCACAATTAGTGCGTTTCCTGTGTTTGGGCGGTCGGTGCCATTGCCGATGGCTGCCAGCAGTGAATCCACACGCCCGCCTGCTGTCTGGGCAGGGACAGTGGTTGTTTGTGTCCGTTTCCCGGGAATTTTAACGGCCGCCACTGCATCGGCAATGTAGGCATTAAACAGGTCATCATAGGTTTTTTTCGCCTCTGGTGCATTGGGATATTGCTCGGAGAACTCCTTGGCTGCCTGGAGGGCCAGGGCCGGCTCGCCGTTTTTAAATTCCTGGTAGAACTGCTGGATTTTTCGGGCAAAGATTTCTTCATAGAGTTCGTTAAACCGGGAGACCCCGGAAAATGTCCGGCGGTAGTCTGCGACTGTATCCATTGCCGCATCCAGCCGGTTCAGCTGGACCAGCACCCGGCAATGGGTCACGGCAATCTCCGGTACATAGGCGCCCTGTTTCAGCCCCTCCACCCCCTGGGACACGCTGCCATCTTTAATCATTTTCAAAAAATAGGTAATATACGCGGTGGTGATCTCCTCCCGGGCCTTGGTGATCTTTGCTGCATGGGCAGATCCGGCCGGGGCCTGGGAGATTTGTTTCAACCCCGCCTGGAAGTTCCCCTGGGCCAGATAGGCCCGGGCAAGGGTGTCATGGGCCGGCTGGAAATTCGGATTCAGAGCCAGGGCTTTTTGGGCCATGGTAATACTCTGGCCGTTTTTGCCATTTTTTAGAAAGGTCCAGGCCAGATTGTTGGTCCAGGCCACCTTGTCCGTTTTTTGATTCACAGCCAGGGACAGGAATTGTTCCGCCTCCCGGAGGTGGCCGTACGCCAGGCATGCCATGCCCAGGTTGTACTGATGTTCGGGGTCCGGGCAGAGGGTGGCGGCCTTTAACAACAGTTTTATTCCCTTTGTAGGTGTGGTCTTAAAGGTGCTGATCCCCCTTTGGGCGATATCTGCAGCAACCTTGCACATTCCCCGTTTCTTTGTTTCTTTACCGGCGGCCAGTGCCTGAGAAAAGGCCTCTGTTAAACTGGTTTCAGTCCCATGATCGTGCGTATTTGAGGCAGTAAATTTGGCCTTGGGTTGTCGGGGAAGAGGGGCAGTTGCCTGTGGGTTGGTAACTGCGGGAGGGGTGACCGTTGTTCGGGATTCATCTATGAGAGTGCTCCGGCCCACCGCCGGTGCAGGGGGCGGGGAGGTGACGCAGCCGGAAATGCCAAGGCCAGCTAAAACAAGCACCAGGGTCAGGGTAACGCCTGTGATGTGGGAAGTCTGTTTTTTCATGTCAGAACGTATGCCTCCGGATGGATGGTAAAAAATGTCGCGGGCCGCGGGGCGGCCGTTTCTATGATTTTGGAGCCTTGAAAAGACAGGCTATCCAAAAGTCATGAAACGGCTTATCGCAAGCCTGGGGGGAATCGGCCAATTGAACGTCGGTGATGCACTTTATTTCGGGTGCAGTGGTTCATTGCCGTTTCAGGTATTATTCACAGACTGTGGGTCTGCATGCAGAAGGTAAAAAGGCTAAATGCTAATTGGTCCTGAGCAAACGAAAGCCCAAATCGTAGCTCCCACCGCCCTGGGTGAACCCGCCGCGTTTGGCGCAACTAAGGTTGGCTGGGAGGAGGTCGCAGCCGCCGCCGCGGGACACCCGGCTGGACCCGCTCTGTGTATATATGGGATTATTACTGCTATGTTCTTGATAGGCAACACTTGAATATATGTCTTCACACCACTCCCATACGTTGCCAAGCATATCATAAAGACCAAAGTCATTGGCTTGAAAACTTCCCACAGGGGCTGTGGCTGAAAAACCATCATCACAATTATGCACAGTCCAACTGGACCATTTCCGCTTTGCTGTTTGATCTGCGACATTGGCATATTTACAGGCATGGTCAGGACTATCTCCCCAAAACCTTTTCCCTGTTGAACCGGCCCTGCACGCATACTCCCACTGGGCCTCGGAGGGCAGGGCAAATGTGCGTTCTGTTTTTTTGTTCAGCCATTTTACAAACCCCTTAGCATCATCCCAACTTACATAGACAGCAGGCTGTCTGTCACCGTTCAGACTGTCACCATTATGGGATTTGCTTTCGTGACTGGCCTTAAATTTACGGTACTGGCCATTGGTCACCTCATATTTTTCCATCCAGAATCCGTCCAGGCATACCTTGTGGACCGGTTTTTCATCGGAGTTCCCGTCATTGCTGCCCATCATGAAGCACCCCTTGGGGATCCAGACAAACGTCATGCCTGTCACCGGCTCCCGCCAGTCCGGGCGATTAACATCACCGGGCTTGGATTCCGAATGGGCAAACAAAGGGGAGGAGGCAGAGGTGACCCCATTTCCTGTGACGGTTTGCCTGTTCCCATGCAAGACCGACGGCGGGTCAGTGCCGGGTGGTGGAGAAAACCTTGTTTCAAATCCATCAACCAGCCAGGCCCGGCACAGGCCCGGCAACAGCACCAGCATCGTCGTCACCGCTAAAATCAGAACAATAATATGTAACGCAGCATATCTTTTCAACATTTTTCTCCAGGCAGTCGATACGAATGTCAGTATGAAAAATAATTCAGGTCACTATTTACTTTATTTACTTCGCACAAAACAAGCAACCTTTCAATATTTTTTCCAAATGATAAATAGGGGGCACTGGTTCATCAGTTTAATATAAATAGGGGGCAGACCATACGTTATTCCTACCTGACATCCGACTATTGCAAATTTGCCTGTGTTTGGACAAAGATTGAATGATGGTATTCCGATGTCGTCCGGAGCAAGAGAGGAGGAATACCTGGTGCGACTACCCGCTCAAACTGCGGCTAAAACCGCACTCTATATTGCGGTTAAACGAAACGGTATTACAAAAGCGGAACTGGGGCGGCGCATGGGAATTAATGAAAGGGAAGTCCGACGTATGCTGGATCCCTGGCATCCCACCAAATTACCCAGGATTGAAGAGGCGCTTTCGATTTTGGGATATCACCTTTGCGTTTCGATGATGACTTCAGCCGTCTGATTCAGGAGAAATGGAGATAAAAATGAAAAATTTTATTTTGTAAACAGCGCAATGGAATCCCAGGTCAGAAAGTGACCACGCCGGGAGGCAAATTCAGAAAATCGGGTTTTCATCTCTTTCATGGGGATGTCCACCGTTTGAACGCCGTTGCCCACATCTGTCCCCGGCAGGTCCGGCAGGGGATGGTCCGATGCAAAGGCAAACACCATCTCGTTCCCCAGGTGCCCCTGAACTTGGAACTTGAATCCTTTGGCGTAATGAGTATCGGGGATAATGGCTACATTATCTGCCTGGATGCGGTTTCCGTTGGAAAAGGCATTGGGAAAGATACGGTAGATATCCCCGTTGGCATCCCGGTTGTAGAGATGAAGATAGATATCTTTATTGGTGTGCACATAAAAAATGATTTCCTCCCCGTTTCTGAACATCAGGTTTTCCCTGCCCTTCTGGGTAAACACCTCCAGCTTAAGGGCGGAGTTTTCTTTTACCGGCTCCACCAAGGCAAGTTCCTTGGTATACTGGGAGTGGATTTCCTGGGGAAGTTCAAAAAGGGCCGGATCCACCAGATTTTTATCGGTGATGATGGATTCGGAGCAGACGATGCTGCCGTCTATGGTGCTGATATTAATTTTCATATCGATCTGGTTGTTGTTCAGGGGCCAGTAACTGCCCTCTGTGTAATAGGCAGCCCCGGTGATGGCAGCCAACGGTTCGGGTTGTTTTTCGTTTGCAGCCACCGGAAATACCCCCCGGATGGTTCGTGTTGTTCCGTCCCTGAAATCCCTGAGTTTTTTTTCAGTGTCCTTAACCGGTGTGAACACCAGGGAGTTGGAAAAATATCCCACACTGTCTTTGTTCACATAATCACTGAAAGGACTGTAGAGGAGGGTATCCTTATATTTTATCTTTTTTACCAATACCTTGCTTTTTTCTTTTTCATTAAAGGGGATGCTTTTCAAACTTTTCCTTTCAAGCCGGTTCAGCAGGCAGTGGATCACCCCTTTTAAATCCTTCTGAAACCAGGCCGGATTGCATCTATTGACAGGAATGGTGCCGTTGACGCATGCCCGTTGGTTCAAGGCAATCCCAGTTTGACCAGCATCGGGATTTATTTGAAAAAGGGTGATGGTCATGGAAAGTATTTCACCATTTCGATTATAACTGCCGGCCAGGAGCCACCGGGTTTTCATATTCATCTGATTTCCCACGGCGCACTTGTTTTTTTCCATAATCACAGATGTGAGTCTCTGGGATATCTCCCTGGAAAAGGGGAGCACGGCATTTTCACGGGTGTCCAGAAACCAGCCCGGCTTGACCAGGAGGGTTTCTCCCTTGAGATCAACTCCGCTTTTTTCGCAGGTTTTTGAAAGGGATCGGCACAGGTCCGCTGCCAGGTCATCCAAGGAATGGATGGTGGATTCCATATATTCTTGTGGGATGTGGTGAAGGGGGATGTCATAGCTGGCTGAGGAGAGAAGGGTGTTGCCGGAACCGGTCAGGCTTAGCAGAATATTAAGGTTGTTCCCGGTGATGCCGTATCGGCCGGTAAGGGTGCCAGTGCTGCCAGTGGTGGGGAGGGTATTGCCGGTATCACATGAAAATATATCCGAATTAGTGAGGCTGTGCTCCAGAATCCTCTGTAGTTCTTCACCCACCACCATTTCATGGTTGGTGCCGGACGTCGGCACAGGTTTTTTCACCTTTATTTTTAATGAATTCAACCCTTGATAATTGTCTTCCAGCAGCATGACCAGGGTACTGCCGATGCGGGAAAATTGGGGTTCAAAAAGGCTGTTTTTTAAGCGGGAGCGCTCAATGTGGGTCTGGGCATGGGCAAGATCCCGAGAATTTTCGGTGCCCATTTCCCTCATTTTTACGGAGAGGATCACCTCTGTATTATCCACATGGTACGTGCCCATGACCCGTAGTGGCTTTTTTTCTATTTCCTGGGTGCTTAGAATGCCACCCCGGCTGACAATTTCATTGGAAATAAATTCGCTGACCTGTTCGGAAAAGGGAAGATTTAGCCGGGAGCCGCTTTGGCAGAAATTATCCGGGGTGATTTGGAATGTCTTTCCTTTGAGGGAATGGCTTTTATTCAGATCAGTGACGAGTTCCTTTGCCGCTTTTTCCATGGTTTCGTATGTGGTTTGGGGAGGCGGGGTGTTTGGGGCACCTTGGCTTGATGCCACGCATCCTGAAATAAGTAATGCCGTGAGAAGGATAGCGGCTAAATGTGTTAAAGGGAAAAATGTTTTAATTGCTTTTTTCAATATTGACTCCTTTTTGTTTCTGAAGGGTTGGGGCCATTGGAACATCATGACTCGCCACATACTATGATAAATTCATTATTTTTAAGCATCTTTCATATGGCCTCAAAAGTACTTGACACTTTTTTTAGAAAAAAACATCAAAACGGGACGGCTGCCCTGAAAAATATCAACTGGTAAATGAAAGATACTTGTTTTTGTTATGTCTTCTCTTCCGTTGTTTTCCATATGGATCGCTGTTCAGCCATATTTTGATCAACGATCCTCTGGTCCAATCCATACTTTAAACGGGACAGAATTTTGATTTTTTCGGCACATTGCCGGTCAAAATGGGTTTTGTTTACAATGGTTTTGATGCTGAAGGGCGAAGCGGCATTGTTCTTTTGGTGCATTCGGACATAAGCGTGCCAGTTGGGCAGGGAAATAATATCCTGTTTTCCGAAAAAAGGTTCAAAGGACGGAGCCATGGCATTGGCATCTTCAAGCCCAAGCCGGAAGGTGATGGTCTGCCCGACGTTGCCAGTCAGAGCTGACAAAAGATTATCTCTTGAATCCACACTGGTTTTGGTCAGTTGGGCCGCATACTGGGTGGCCAGGATAAGCCCTACATGATATTTTCGGGCTTCTGACAGCAGTTCCATGAAGTTTTCAGCGGGCAGGTTATGGGCTTCATCTATGTAGAGGAAAAAGTTTTTTCTGAGGTGGGGCTTAATATTTCCCCGTTGCAAGGTGGCCAGTTTCAACCGGGAAACAATTAAATTTGCAAGCAATGAAGATATTGCTTTTCCAAAACGGCCCTTGCCAAGTTTCACCAGAAAGATTTTTTTATTGTTTAGTATGTCATCAAAATTTAAGCTGCTGCGGGGCTGTCCCAAGATGCGTTTCAGAGTCGTATCCTGAAGTCTTGCCAATTTGGAGTTAATATAGGGGGCAATGTTGTCCATGCTGGCCTCCCCGCTCACCTTTCGGGCTTGATCAAGAAAGTCATGCAGTTGTGTATCTTCAACTGTACTCTTCAGGTATTCTCTGAATCTTCGATCCAGAAAAAACGGAAGTAAATCCAGCAGGGTGGGAATGAAATTCGGTCGTTTTTGATCCCCCATGAGCAGGCCCAGGGCGCCGCGGAAATAATATTCAAACATGGGCCCTCCCGTTTGTTTCAGATCATAGATCTGATGGATGATCTGAAATATCTCATCAATAATAAGGTCCCTTTCCTGGAGGGTCTGCCATTCAAGAACGTTGAATCCAATGGGTCTTTGCGTATCCAGGGGGTCAAAGACGATTACGTCTTCAATACGGTGTTCCGGGATCTGTCCCAGAATCTGATCCACCAGATCTCCATGGGGGTCGATGACGCCGACCCCTCTGCCGGCTTGGATGTCCTGGACGATCATATTTCCCATTAAGGTGGATTTCCCCGTGCCGGTCTGCCCTAATATAAAGCAATGTCTTAACCGACTCTCCATATCTATTTGCACTGGTTTTTCAATGCCCTTATGGATATTGTCTCCAAGGAATATTGGTGTTTCTCCTGTTGGCATGCTGCTGATGGTTGACAGAGCCGTTCGAAATTTTTTCACCGGTATCCCGGGGGGGGATTTCTTCAAAAGGGGGGCTTGGCAGGCGGAAGGCACAGGCTGCTTCCACTGCAGTAAACGGTTCTGTCTCATCGGGAAAATGCCGAATATCCACCGCTTTTTTGACGGTAGTCTTTGAAATTCGAAATCCACCTTCCCAAAAGGTCTCGGACTTCCCGTTGCTGCCGGTTCCGGTGATGGCGCAAGCCAGAATTGTTGCCAGAAATTCGCTGGCGGGATTAGTGGACAACAGATAAACCCCGACGTTGAAACCAGCTGTCATCAAGCCTGAAATCCGGGAAAGGGCCTGATTTTTAATGGACTGGGCCTGCTCTTTCTGGGTGGAGCCTTCAGGGCTTTTTGTCCCTAAAAATCGGTCACACACGGATACGGTCTGCCTTAAGTTTTCAACGGCATGCTTTATTGAGGCACTGCGATTTAATCGAATGATGACGCGATTGGCATCCAGCTGGTTCAACATCATGCCCATCAGGTCCGACCAGTCACTGCCGGAAGGTGTCCACTGAAAAATATGGCGGATATTGTTTTTTTGGGATTCAACTGTTTTTTCCCCGGTGTCTGAACCAAATCCGATGGGTTTATGAACAAATGGGAATTCCAGTTCGATTTCTGAAAATTTACGGTCAACGATAGTGGCGTATTTAAAATGTTGGTATGCTCTTAATGACTTCAGTTCTTTCAATTGAGTCACCGGCTGAAAATCCGCTTCGGGAAAAAGGGTTCCAAGGGCGGGTTTGATGTTGAGGAAAGCGGCAATCAGCTTTTCTTTTAATTGTGTTTTAGATGACGATTCACCGCAGATAAACAGAGTGATGTCCAGCCTGTTTTTGGTCGGGTGGACCAGGCTGGGAAAGGCTGTCATATAAATCTCAAGTGTTAATGCGGTATCCAGACCGGAAAGAGCCGTCACAAAAGCGGTTCTGTGGTTTTGAAGTACACCGGGATTCATGGGATTGAGCGCGGGAATTTTTGAAGCCCGCCCACTGGAATTTTTCATCATCAACTCGCCCTGGAGGATGGATTTAAGCTTCAGTGCGGCAACCCCTTTGCAGGTATGCTTTAATCGCTGAGTGGATATGGTCGGAAAGTATTTCAGATGCTTCAACCGTCGGTTCTCCCAGTGATAATATTCAACTGCCTTGAGATGGCTTTTTCAGTCAATCCCAGGCTTCTCAGTTCCTCTGCCATGGCCAGTTTGATGGATGTGTTGTTTGTTGTTTCTTGTTCCATTCCATGGAGGAACTCTTTGCTGTCCTCATGGGATATCTCTCTGGTGAACTCCAGACGTTCGGGATCGGGTACTGCATTGTGCATGGCTTTGGTCATTCAATCACTCCATTCTTTGAAATTGAATTGTTGTTAAAGTGCAATTTCACTGAAAAGCAATTTTTAGTTGATGTTCTTTTTGCCGCAAGTCGGTTCAACTGTTGGTATATGTTATCTCGAAGCAAAAAAATAATTTTCAAAATAAAAAAGAAAAATATTGCCTTTAGCGTGTAATGGATGTGGTCTAAGGTGCCGGTATTTTATTGTAAAAAAGACTTCTGGATAATTTTTTGTTTTCATCTAAAAAGATGTCATCAAGGCATGATATTTAAGGTCCATCCGAATTTTGCGTACTTACCTTGATAGCAGGGCTATTTTGGCGTCATAGGAAAATGAAAATCATTTTTCCCATTTCAAAATAACCCTCCTGCATTGGGTGAGAGGGCTTATTTCAAAACGGAAAAAATGATTGAGGGAAAGGACCTGGTTACCATGCAGACCTCATGAATTTAAGGCCGTTCCCCAAAAGTACGCGATTTCCTGATGATCCTAAAAATTCATGGGCTCTAAGTTTGATTTACATCACACAAATTATTTTTCTACGATTATCAATACTTTCATCATATGTTCTATTTCTTTTCGGATTGTACTGTTTATTAGTCTTGCCCGATTTAATATTTGAATGAAATCCCTCGTTAGGTAAATCGAAATTTCGATTCATTCCAGGGATAGTATTATCATAAAGGCTTTGCAATTCATTTATTGAAGGGAGTCTCCATCCCTTAAAACCTCCAGCCTGGAAATCTTTTAATAGAGTATTTGCCTCACGCCATGTCATTGTATTTGCTAATGGTTTTGCTAACCAAATAATTTTATTGTAATTATCAAATAGCATTGATGAACCAAGGCTTATAAAACGATTAGAAAAAATATCATTGCTATTCGCGTATTGCCCTATTGCCCTAACGGATAAGAAATCTCTATGTAGGCCCCTACTCTCAGAATATGTCTTATTTCTTATAAAATTATGTTGTTTGTCAGTAGTGTTTCCTGATAATGTTCCTGTGTGCATTCCATGGTTGCCAAAACCAAAATAGTGTCTAAAATACTTACCATGTAAACTTGTTAATTCTATAAGCGTAGGCTGTCTCCAATCGGATATTCCGCGGTAATTCAAATTATTCAAATATTTTTCCACGCCTTGCCATGACAACTTCCTTCCGCGAATCTTAGTTAACCAAATTATTTTATTTTTGGTGTCAATAGTCATTCTGTTGCCAATATTAATATATGGCGATCTAAAAAGATCATATTTGTTATCGTCAGATTCATCTATCACAATAGCACTATTTACTAAACTCAAATCTTTAGAAACTGCACGAACCTTTAACTCGGCAGTAATAAATTTATTCAGGTAATTTTGTTTGAATTTTCTTGCTTTTCCTCTGGGTACATGCAATTTCCCATTAACTATAAAATTATTTGCGTTTAGTTCACTTAAATAATCATCAACTTTAGTTGATATACCGATACGACCTTTCTGTAATGTAAAAGGTATTAATTTACCATCCCGATCAATTTCTATTTTGACATTATTTGTAACTACGGTTTGTTTCAGTTGATTCCAGTCAACATTAGGAGGAACAATTATATTATTGTACTTAAAGATCATGTCGCCTTTTTTGATGCCAATTTTTTTTGCCTGTCTGCTTGAGTCCTGTACAAACAAAAAACGACCGTTGGAATATATGGGGCGTTTAATGTTTTTTGATCCAACTGAGATATTGAATGTTTCATCCTCGGCATTGTATTTGCCCAGTTTAATTTGAAGAGCGTCATGTCCATAAAATGTGTAAATATTTTTTGAAATTTCTGACTGTTGAGTCAATAAGGGGGCGACCTGGCTATCATAGCTGTCTTTTATTAATTTCATAGCTTCTGCAAATTTCTGATGGTTGTGGCTACTATCAGCACCCAGGCTATTAGCTAAACGTGCTTGGTATTCAGATTCAGTTTCAAATTCATCTTTTTGCAAGGTTTTAGTCGAAAAATTTTCGCTATGCGTACTTGCAATATTTATAATCCTTTTTTTTAGATCTTCTAAATATTTATTTTTTATATTATTTATCTCTTTGTCTGATGCTTGCATTTCTTTAACAGCTTCATCAAGGGATGAGACCATTGAAGTTTTATATTGTTTTCTTTTCTTTTCTACTTCTTGTTGTATGGCGGTTAGCCTGGCATTCTCCTCTGCTTCTTTTTTCTTTTGATCGGCGAGTTCTTTTATCCGTTCCTTTTCCTTCTTTTCTTTCTCAATTTTTTCTTGGTTTAATCTTGATCCTTCTATTTTTTTTGCTTCCAATTTTGCTTCAGCGACTTTGCGCTTACGCTCTGCCTCTCGCAAAGCTGCTTTATCTTTTTGCTGGTTCGCTATTATTTCAATTTGATTCAATTCTTGTAATTCTTTTTCCAGTCCTGATATTTGTTGTTCGATACTGCCAAGTTTTTTTGTCAAAGAGGGCATGAAAATAAAATCACCTAAACCGAATAACTCTCCAGATTTGGGTGTTTGTATGTGATTTCTGGCTTGAGCATCTGAAAAAACCCTTTCCTTAACAAGGGTACTAATTTCAGTCGCTGTGATAAAATCATCAGCTTCATCTAAGATTTCTAAAAACCTGCCAGCAAAAACAGAATGGCCTCCTGGACCTCCGTCTAAAACTGCTTGATTTGCACTTCCAGCAGTGAGAACCTGCCTTACTTGTTCTTTCGCAATCTGTTGTAAGTAGGCTATATCTCGGCGTGTCTCCTTTGAAGTTGCACCTCTTTTTGTTACAAGGATTCCGCTGTAACAAGAATCCATTGTGTAGAAAACATGCTTTGCACGTATTCGTTTTGATATATCATCACGGATAGTAGACATTGAAATAACTTTTCGCATATCAGAGAAATTACCGTCTTGAGGGACAATAAAACCCAATGGACCAAAATCGGTTTGCTCTTGACCTCCATGACCAGCAAAGAACACGAACACAGCGTCATCTTTTGATATTTTCGATAATTTGTTTAGTAGTAAATCTAAGATATTACTTTTCGTCGCTTGCTCATTATACAGCGTGTAAATTTTGTTAAAGAGAAATTTGCTCCGCAACATTCTTTCTATCGCTTTAGCATCTGAAACAGCATAGGACAATTGGAACTCAGGTGATAATTTTGGATAATTGTCAATACCTATAATGACGGCATAAGTTTTGTTGTATAGCGGTATTTCCTTCCATTCTTTTGTTGCTTTATCTATCGCAACAACTTTAATTCCTCTTGATTGAGAAAATGCCATTGAGGGAATTAAGCAAAGTATGACCAGAATGGTAAAAAAATACGATAAAGGACAAATTTTTTCTTTTAATTTTTTCATGTATTAATATTTCCTTTCAATTTGAATTTCTCCTGCATTATAATCGCGGTGCTGACCGGCACCGTACGCCGATCAAGCAGACGTAGTCTGATTGATCGGTGTGCGATGTCCGGTCCAGTACCTTGTTCAGGCGCAGAGCGCCGGGACAAGGTACTATGCAGTCAGCACCGCGAAACGGGTCAGAGGGAGCCCATCGCCGTCTTATCCTGCAATCTGGAAAGGATTGATTCCCGCAGGCGGATGGAGTCATCGTCCATCAGAGGAAACAAAAAATCCCCATCTCCTTCAATCAATCCATACTGGGGATTTTGTTCATTTTCTGTTTCCAGGGCCACCTTTTGGGCCACATACCGTCCCAGTTCTGAAGCCTGGACAATGCCGTCTTTTGGCGAGGCATCTGCAGCGCCTGCAATGGCGTCCAGAAAATGTAATGTAAAAAGGCCATGCCCCTGGTATTCCCTTGCTACTTCAGAGGCTCTGCATGCTGTCACCATGTAGACGGCCCGTTTTCCGGAAATGGTTTCAAGATGATTTTGCAGGTTCTGCTTCTCTCCGGAATAGACTGCAGAACGGGTTAAGCCCAGCCCGGAATAGCTGGAATCAAAGGCAAACAGAATGTGCCTTGCTGGAATTCGTGCAGTTAAAGCCCTCAACTCTTTCATGGATATGGCTGTTGAGTAGAGGTCTTTGACATTGACATCAACGGGAAGAATGTAACCAGCCACTTTATTGGCATGGAGTTTTTCAGTTACGCCGTGTCCTGCGAAATAAATCACCACCTGATCCTGGGGTTTTGACAAGGCCAATTTTGTGCCCAGTTCATGGCGGATATTCTTTAGCGTCGCCTTGTGGTCCAGCAGGGTGGTGACCTGGAAGTTCAGTTCGGAAAGACGCTGTGAGACTGCGTTGGCATCGTTGACTGCCGCTTCCAGA
>Ga0208900_1001140_pt1 | contig 14916 bp, 12 predicted proteins | sample AntAceMetag02UKK_FD_184763 | JGI IMG/M metagenome (GOLD analysis project Ga0208900, IMG submission 184763) | Saline lake microbial communities from Ace Lake, Antarctica - Antarctic Ace Lake Metagenome 02UKK (SPAdes) (version 2) | ecosystem: Environmental > Aquatic > Non-marine Saline and... | reverse complement strand
GAGATCCGTTCCCCAAACGTAGCGATCATATCCTGCATTCTGGGAGTCGCTTCCCGGGTAAAATTGATCCCATAGTAATATCGTTCCAGCTTTTTATAAACATCGCCTAAACTTTTGGACAATTGTTTTTTAGGGATCTCTTCCTGGATGATTTTTTTTATAATATGGTTGTGCCGGGTTCTCAGGGTGTTGATAATCAGCGGAATATTTTCTTCCGATTCAAGGGCTCGATCAATGCCTGAAATCAGGATGTCGGTTACCCCGTAAAAAGCAGAAAGGACAAAAACATCCCCTTTTCCCCTTTTGGCAATCAATTCAATAATAAGGTTTGCAGCCGGACCGTCTTTGAGGCAGCCGCCACCAATTTTTATAACTTTCATGGGCGGCAACCTAACATAAAACCAAGTGCAGTTTCAAGGGATTCGATAGGGGGAAAGAGCTTAAATCCAAATATTTCATAAAAAATCCAATTCAAGTAAATGAACAACGTTTATTTATTTTATTTTTCCCTTGACAAAAACATGGTTTTCTTTCTATCAAGATCACGAAGTATCTCTTTTAATCATAAACAGCAGCAAAGGAGATGATCTTGTCTGATCAAAGCGTTTATTCAAAAAAAAACTGGTTGAGTTCCTATGAACAGGGCATCAAGGAAAATATTGAATTCAACGATGTCCTGGTTCCTCAGTACCTTGAAGAATCCACAAAAAATTTCCCTGATAACCCAGCCCTAATTTTCCAGGGATATCCCCTTAGTTTCACGGAACTCAGTGAAATGGTGGCACGATTTGCGGCTGCACTCAAAAGTTTTGGGATACAAAAAGGAGACAGTGTTGCCATCCTGCTTCCCAATGTAATTCCCTGTGTCGTGGCCTATTATGCAACCCTTAAAATCGGCGGGATTGTCGTGCTTAACAATCCGCTCTATTCGGACAGGGAACTTGAGCACCAGTTCACAGACTCAGACTCAAAATTTTTAATCACCCTTGATCTTTTGGCCAACCGCATGGTAAAACTCCGGGAAAAGACCAATATACGCACCATTGTATACACCTCCATCGGTGACTATCTTCCCTTTGTCAAGCGATTGCTCTTCCCCCTGGTTGCCAAAAAAAAGGGGTTGGCAGCCGACGTAACCCCGGCAAAAGATCTGTATAAATTCAAGGATGTCATTGCCAAAAATGCACCAGATTACACCCAGGCCGATATCGGGATAGATGATGTAGCCATGTACCAGTACACCGGCGGCACCACCGGCGTATCCAAGGGAGTGATGCTCACCCACAAAAATCTTTCCTACCAGATCCAGCAGTTGGAATCATGGTTTCCCGGATTTGACAAGGGGGCCGAGGTCATGCTGGGGGCTCTTCCCATTTTCCATGTATTTGGCATGTCCGTGTCCATGAATTTTGCCATCCGCATGGGCTGGTCCAATGTTCTGGTCCCCAAACCCCAGCCGGAACCTTTGCTGGAAGCCATCAGCAAATTCAAGGTTACCTTTGCTCCCCTGGTCCCCACCATGTACATCGGCATGCTGGATCATCCGGATATGGAACATACGGATCTGACCTCTGTCAAAGGATGTTTTTCCGGCAGTGCGCCCCTGCCCATAGATGTCATTAACGATTTCCAGGAAAAAACAGGTTCCATTATTGTGGAAGGTTTTGGCTTGACGGAATCAACCCCTGTCACCCATGTCAACCCATTTAACGGAAAACGAAAACAGGGAAGTATCGGTATCCCCATTCCCAATACAGAATGTAAAATCGTGGACCTTGAGGACATTACCAAAGAAATGCCCTTGGGAAAGCCTGGTGAACTACTCATGCGCGGTCCCCAGATCATGAAGGGGTATCTTGGCAAACCAGATGAGACCGAAAAGACCATGACCGAGGACGGATTTCTTCGAACCGGTGATGTGGCAACAATGGATGAAGACGGATACTTTTATATTGTTGACCGGATCAAGGATATGATCCTGTCCGGTGGCTTCAATGTTTATCCACGGGACATTGACGAAGTATTATTTGAGCACCCGAAAATCCTGGAAGCCTGCGCCATTGGCATCCCCCATCCCAAACGCGGGGAAGCAGTCAAGGCCTTTGTCATTCTGAAAGAAGGCCAGGAGATGACCGCCAAAGAAGTCATTGACTATTGCGAGACAAAGCTTGCCAAGTATAAACTGCCCGTGGAAATTGAATTTCGCCAGGAACTGCCCAAATCAAATGTGGGTAAAGTCCTGAGAAAAGATTTACGGATCCAGGAAGAAGCAAAATAAGGTGAGGCCAAACCCTATACAATAATATCTGCTATATCGCCATTGCCCTTGCAATGGCTAAAACAAGTTTTTCAGGATGGATCGGTTTTGTTAAAAACTGATCCATTCCTGCTTTTAAGCACTGCCTTTCATCTTCCTTCATGGCAAAGCCGATAATTATCGTCCATTATAGTCTTTTATTAAAAATTCTGGAAATTGCAACTTGATCTATTGATTGTTTAATATTATCCTATAAATTCTAACTGTTCAAGAATCCAAAAAGAGAATCCAAGGAGCCTGCATGACCACACATCATATCAAAGAGACCCTGTCATTTCAGAACAAGGATTACATCATCCATAACATCCAATCACTCGAAGAAAAGGGATTGGCAAAAATCAGTTCCCTCCCCTTTGCCGCAAGGGTGCTGATTGAGAATCTTGCAAGAAATATGGGGTCCGGCACCATTTCCTGGGACGATGTTGTGGGGGCTGCGCAATTTTATGAAAGTCGTTCCAAAGCTTCAAATCTGGTTGCCTTTTATCCTAGTCGGGTACTAATGCAGGATTTTACAGGGGTTCCGGCTGTGGTTGATTTTGCTGCCATGCGGGATGCCGTCCATTCAGCAGGTCTTGACCCAAAGGGAATAAACCCGCTGGTTCCGGTGGACCTTGTCATTGACCATTCCATCCAGGTGGATCATTTTAAGGAAAAAAATGCCTTTTTCCTCAATGCAAAAAAAGAATATGAGAGGAATGCGGAGCGGTATAAATTGTTAAAGTGGGCCCAGAAAAGCTTTGACAATTTCAGGGTGGTGCCTCCGGAATCGGGTATCTGCCACCAGATCAATCTTGAGTATCTGGCAACCGTGGTAGCAACAAAGGAAACACCCGAAGGAACCCTGGCCTTTCCCGACACCCTGGTGGGAACCGATTCCCATACCACCATGATCAACGCCCTGGGCGTCCTTGGCTGGGGGGTGGGCGGGATTGAGGCGGAAGCGGTCATGCTCGGCCAGCCCTATTACATGAACCTGCCCCAAATTGTCGGGGTTAATTTTGTGGGCAAACCCAAACGACAGATTACCGCCACGGATATTGCCCTGTATGTGACCCATATCCTGCGCAAAGAAAATGTGGTGGAAAAAATAGTCGAATATACGGGTGAGGGCCTTAAAAATCTTACCCTCACCGACCGGGCCACCATCTCCAACATGTCTCCGGAATATGGCGCCACATCAGGCTTTTTCCCCGTGGACACCCAGACCCTTAATTACCTGGTCAAGACCAATCGATCGGAAACCGCGGCCCTGGTGGAAGCCTATACCAAAACCTGCGGTCTGTTCAACACCCATGACACGTTGCCTAATTTTTCCAAGCTCATTGAGGTGGATCTGTCGGTCATGGAAACCTCCATTGCCGGCCCCAGCCGCCCCCAGGACAGAATTCCCCTGTCCAAGGTAAAAGAAAAAACCGCTGCCATTTATCACCTTAAAGATCGCAAGGATATTCAAATCACCCAAAAGGACCCGGAAAATAAGGAGAATAAGGAAAACCCGCCAAAGGTTTTGACCAACGGCAGTGTGGTCATTGCTGCCATCACCTCCTGCACCAACACCTCTAATCCGTATACCATGATCGGGGCTGGGCTTGTGGCCCAAAAAGCGGTTGAACGAGGGCTGAGTATTCCCTGGTATGTGAAAACCTCCCTATCGCCGGGCTCCCGGGTGGTTTTGGATTATCTCAATGGATCCGGACTCATGCGCTATTTTGAGGCCCTGAATTTTAACAATACCGGGTTCGGGTGCATGACCTGTATCGGCAACAGCGGCCCTCTGGATCCCTCGATTGAAGAAGCCATTAAAACCAATCGCCTGGATGTCACCTCGGTGCTGTCGGGAAACAGGAACTTTGAAGCCAGAATCCACCAGGAGGTAAAGGGTAATTTTCTCATGTCTCCGCTTTTGGTGGTCATCTATGCCATTGCTGGCAGGATCGACATCGATTTTGACACAGAGCCCCTTGGATTCTCAGAGGACAACACCCCGGTTTTCATGAAGGATATCTGGCCGGATCCCCAGGAGATAAATCAATTTGTGGAAACCCATGTACAGGAACGATTTTTCAAAGAACAATATACCCATATTTTCAAAGGCGACAAACTCTGGCAGGATTTAGAGGTCGCGGAAACAACCACCTTCAACTTTGATGAAGACTCCACCTATATTCGCAAGCCCCCCTTTTTCAAAGACTTCTCCCGGACGATTCCGCCGCTGTCGGATCTGAAAGGGGCCAAGGCCCTGCTGGTGCTGGGAGACTCCGTAACCACCGATCATATTTCCCCTGCCGGGGCGATCCCTGTGGAATATCCAGCCGGCAAATACCTGACGGACAATGGTGTAAAACCCTGGGAGTTTAATTCCTACGGATCCCGAAGGGGAAACCATGAAGTCATGATGCGGGGAACCTTTGCCAATATCCGGATCAAAAACTATCTGGCTGGTAAACCAGGTGGTTTTACCGTTAAATTTCCGGAACAAAAAGAGGGATATGTCTTTGATACCGCCCAAAAATACCAGGCTGAAAATACCGAGTTAGTGATTTTTGGCGGCAAAGAGTATGGTACCGGCTCCTCCCGGGACTGGGCAGCCAAGGGCACCTGTCTCCTCGGGGCCAGGGTTGTCATTGCCGAATCCTTTGAAAGAATCCACCGTTCCAATTTGGTGGGCATGGGGGTCTTGCCCCTGGTTTTTCGAGAAGGGGAGTCCTTTGAAGGCTTTGGCCTTAAAGGAGATGAAACCTTTGAAATCACCGGATTAAACGATATCAAACCCAATGGTCTCCTGACGGTAACCGCGACCAGGGATAGCCAAACAACATCCTTCCAGGTCATTGTTAAACTCAACACAGATATTGAAATCGACTATATTAAAAACAAAGGGATCTTGCACTATGTACTGAGAAATATGATCTCTGCCTGATCGCAAATTTTTGTCCAAAAGGCCCGTCCAAAAGAACTGTGTTGGTTCTGCCATCACAGTTTTTTTGGACGGGCCTTTTTTTTCTTTTTAATCCCAGCCCCAACTTGTTTGATTTGTGCCATATGATCCAACAGCATTGTCCGGCATAAACATATTTCAGCGAATGAAAATAATTCATTTCCATTCGCTTAGTTATATTTTTCTGATATAATAAAAAAATTGTTTCTTGGATTTTTTAACATTGTTGTAGATTTAAATATTGTTGTAGATTTAACATTAGAACTAAAATTAAGGGAAAATTGTAGTCATGGAAATTAATCATTACGAATTTGAGTACGGCGAGTATGGTCAAACAACAGGGGTCTCTATCAACCTAAAAGGATTTGATATTCTGCGTTTTAACAATATTAGTAAAGGTACAGCCTTCACCATTGATGAACGACGCAAACTCAAATTGAGCGGTTATCTGCCGCCACGGGTCAAAACCCTTGAAGAACAGGTTGCATCAAGCTTAGAAATTATTGATAAAAAAGAAACCGATATTGAAAAATTTATTTATATCAGAAGCCTCTATGACAGGAATGTGATTCTTGCCCATGCTGTTATCGCCAAAGATATCCCCAAATTTATGCCCATCATTTATACACCGACGGTGGGGCTTGCCTGCCAGCAGTATTCCTCCATGTTTAGAAAAGCCAACGGGATTCATCTTTACCCGGGCAACATTGACTATGCCGAATATATTCTGAGAAATTATACGGACAAGGATATCCGGGTAGCGGTTGTCACGGATAACCAGGGAATCTTAGGTATCGGCGACCAAGGTGCTGGCGGGATTCCCATCTGTCTAGGCAAATTAATGCTCTATACCCAGGGAGCCGGCATTGCCCCCTGGCATTGTCTGCCCATCTCCCTTGACGTGGGAACCGACAACAAAGAATTGATAGCTGACCCCAATTACCTGGGCTGGCGGCATGAACGCCTCCGGGGCGACGAATACTATGCCTTCATTGAAAAATTTGTGACGGCCTTTAAGAAAAGATTTCCCAAAGCCCTTTGCCAATGGGAAGATTTTTCAAAGCAGACCGCCTTTACGGTCCGGGATAAATATCTCAAAGAGGTTATCTCCTTTAACGACGATATCCAGGGAACCGGATCCGTTGCCCTGGCCGGTATTCTTGCCGCCATGAAGGTGAAAAATGAAAAAATGACCGATCAGGTCTATCTGATTAATGGCGCCGGTGCTGGCGGTATCGGTATTGCTCAACAGATCCAGGTCGAACTTATGGAGCAGGGAATGGCCGAAGCCGATGCCATTGCCAAAATCTTCACCCTGGATTCCAGGGGAGTGGTAACCTCTGACCGGGATCTGGAACACTACAAGCAAACTCTTGCCAAAGACCCAAACAGCATGGAATGGCTGAAGACCCCGGCGGACAATACTCTGTTGAATGTGATTAAAAATGAAAAGGTGACCGTTCTCATCGGCACCTCGGGACAAGGGGGCTCCTTTACCAAAGAAATTGTGGATGCCATGGGCCAGAACTCAGACCGGCCGGTGATCCTTCCCCTGAGCAATCCCACCACCAAGGCAGAAGCCCTGCCCAAGGACATTTATGAATGGACCAATGGACGAGCCCTTGTGGCAACCGGTTCTCCCTTTGCAGATGTGGTTCACAACGGCAAGTCCTATCGCATCGGCCAGATGAACAATGCCTTTATCTTTCCGGGAGTGGGATTGGGAATCATTGCTTCCGGCGCTTCCGAGGTATTACCGGTATTCTTTTCAGCCGCAGCCCATGCCATGGCAGAATTTGTCAGTGAAGAAGATCTCAACGATGGCATCCTGTTTCCTCCCCTGGCTCAGCTAAGGGAAGTCTCCCTTGAAGTGGCAAAACGGGTAGGAGCAGAGGCCATTAAGGCCAATGTCACCGGAAACAATTGTGCTGTTTCCACATTCAAGCATAATAATGATGTGGAAAGACTCAATACATTGATTGAAAACATGTGCTGGACTCCCGAATATAATTAAAGGACCCCAGAGCTACTTTAAAGCACGACACGGGCCATTTGGAGAATTTTCCAAATGGCCCGTGTTATTTTCTTTCAATAGCAAATCCAAACATCGTTAACAGATGTCAGCAAGCAGCCGCAACTGAATTACAGCTGCTTGAAGAGCCATCAGGCAACTTGCACAAAAAGCTTCTGTTTTACGCCACAAACGGGGCACTTCTCCGGTGCTGCTCCCAACTCAATGTAACCGCAGACCGGACAAAGATAAAAGTCGGTCACATCCAGGTCAACACCTTTTTTAACAGCTTCCAGTGCCTTGGTATATATCTGGGCGTGAACCGCTTCCGCCTCAACTGCAAATTGAAACATGGTCTTGGCTTTATGACCGTCTGCAATAGCCCTTTCAACCATTGGAGGGTACATATTGGTAAATTCATCTGTCTCGCCTTCAATGGCGGACTGAAGGTTATCTGCCGTTGAAGCAATCATGTCCAGCGCTTTCAGATGTCCTTCGGCATGAATCCGCTCGGCTTCTGCCGTGGTCAAAAACAACTTGGCAATATTTGCAAACCCATCTTTTTGGGCTTTTTTTGCAAAGGCTTTATATTTTTGGTTGGCCTGACTTTCTCCTGCAAAGGCTTCTTTCAGATTGTCGTTGGTTGTTGCCATGTTTTCCTCCTTATATAAATTAAAAAAATCCCTACTTAAAAATGCCATATGTCCAATGAAGAGTACCGAATCTCTTGAATATTTATTAACAGTTTTTTGTGATCAATTTTTTGGTCATCTTCCATACAAAGGGTTATACCAAAATTATTCCTGCTTAAAAAGCGTCTATTTAATATCTGGCTGAAAACCTTGTATTTAGCTCTGTACCTAAACAATACCAACTGACCCAGGCCAACGGTGCTGCCATGTCCATGGAAGAAAAAAACCGCAGCATTTTCCTCCCGGACAAATCAGGTTTGCATCTCCTTGTCTCAACAAAGCTTTCAGTTTTGCAACCAACCCATATAAATCAGTCTCATTTTTGCGCCATACGGGATTGATCAAAATAAATAAAATACCTGAAATGCTATCCTATAAGTTGTTTCCACATATCCTATTAATGCAACTCACCTGGCACGCCCATTGCTTTCTATTCACTTATAATTGAACCAATAGGTTGCAAACTTGCAAACAATAGCGTAAACTATAAAAAATAATAATAAATTTTGGGACGCTTACCATATGCAAAAAAATAAAATATTTGGCCCTCTTGAAGAAGATACCATGAAGGGCATACTCGATTGTATATCCGACGGTGTTTTTACCATTGATTACAACTGGGAAATCACTTCTTTTAACCGGGCCGCTGAAGAAATAACCGGCATTTCCAAAAAAGAAGCCATGGGCCGGCATTGCTGGGAAGTTTTCAGGTCCAATATGTGTGAAGAGGATTGTGCCTTAAAAAAAACAATGGAAGAGGGAAAGCCATTTATCAGCACATCCGCCTATATCATAAACGCCGACAAAAAAAAGATTCCCATTACCGCCTCCACCTCCCTGCTGCTTGATGGGAAAGGAGATGTGATCGGCGGAGTTGAATCATTCCGAGACCATTCTTTGGTCGAAGAATTGAGAAAAGAACTCTCCAGTAATTTTCAAGTGGAAGACATTGTCAGCAATTCATCTGCCATGAGAAGCATCTTTAATATCCTGCCCCAGATTGCGGACTCTGATTCCTCCGTATTAATTGAAGGAGAGACCGGCACGGGCAAAGAACTGATGGCACGGGCTATTCACAACATGAGTCACCGAAAGGAGAAGCCGTTTATCGCTATCAACTGCGGTGCGCTTCCCGACACCCTGCTGGAATCTGAATTGTTTGGATACAAGAAAGGAGCCTTTACCAATGCCGTGAAGGATAAACCCGGACAATTCAGCCTGGCCGACGGGGGAACTGTTTTTTTAGATGAAATCGGCGAAACCAGTCCTGCCTTCCAGGTCAGCATGTTACGGGTCCTCCAGGAACATGAATATACCCCTCTAGGGGGAATTGCCAAAGAAAAAACAAATATTCGAATCATTGCAGCCACCAACCTGAACCTGGCTGACCAGGTTGAGGGAAATCAGTTCCGTCAGGATCTGTACTACAGAATCAATGTTATCCGCCTTACCCTGCCCCCCCTACGGCAGCGAATGGAAGATATTCCCCTACTGGTGGAGCGGTTTATCTCCAAATTAAACCTGCGCCAGGGTAAATTAATACAGGGCATCAACCAAAACGTGCTCTCCTCATTCATGGCCCATGATTTTCCCGGTAATATCCGGGAGCTGGAAAATATTATTGAACATGCCTTTGTGCTCTGCTCAGAAGGGATTATAACCCCCCAGCACCTGCCTGGTTTTTTATCCCAAACCATTGATCTTAAATGCGAGCAAAATGACGACCCGGTCAAATCCGCCCAGACCAAGTTGATTATCGACGCACTTACCCGGAATAATTACAATAGAAATGCGGCTGCCCGATCCCTAGGAATTCACAAAAGTACCCTTTTCCGGCGAATTAAAAAACTGGGAATAACCTTGTAAGGGATAGCAATCGCAACCCATTTCCCCAGGAGTTGTCTTATTTTTGCGACTCCCCTGGAAACCGACACCCCATTCCCAAAACCGGAAAGAGCTCCCAACCTGCTTATTTTATTTAATAATTTATCATATTACCGAAACATCATCAACCCGGCACAGGCCTTGCAAATTAATAATGTCAGAAATATCCGTGCACCATTGGGCAAATTAAAAGAATAGGAGGTTGTCTGTGAAAATAGCCATTACCATATGGGGAAACCGAATTTCCCCTGTTTTTGACGCTGCCCATACCCTTCTGACGGCCCAGATCGAAAACAGGAGGATCCTCAACAAAACCTATGAACCCTTTGACCCGGACTCCCCCCAGGAATTGATTCGAATTCTTAAAAGAATGAAAGTCACCACTTTAATCTGCGGTGCCATCTCCACAAAACCTGCAGATTTCATTGTGGAAAACGATATCAAACTCATCTCTTTTGTGACAGGAAATGCCTTGGATTTCCTTGACAGTTTTGCCACCCGACAGACCATTGAAAAGATAAATATGATGCCAGGGTGCAGTATTGATTATTGCCGGCGCCAAAAATCAAAACGATGTCTGGGATTGCCCTAATTTCACTGGCTTTTCTTGCTGGTTGACAAAATGGGCAAATAATTATTAAATTGCCCATGGTATCATTTGTATTTTCCCCTGACATTTCCATGGAAATCCATTAAACACCGCAACCATTACGGCATAAGGGATATATGACAGTAAAGCCCACCTATGAAGAACTTGAAGTGCGTATCAAAAGCCTTGAAAAGGAAGCTGATCTCAGACTTTCCCTGGGGGAAAAAGACAAAACCGCGCGGAAAAATTATACCCGATTCTTAAAATTTCTTCCCTACCCGGTCCTGATCCGGGATGAAAAAGGGCTGGTCACCTATCTTAACCCCGCCTTTACTCAAACCTTTGGATGGACACTTGAAGAGCTGAAAGGGAAAAAGGGTCGGCAATATATTCCCAAACCATTACAAGATGAGCTGTCTATTAAAATAATGGACCTGCCGCCTAAAAAAAATGTAATCAAATTAAACACAAAACGGCTGACCCGGGAAGGAAGAATACTGGATGTCGCCATGCGGGTGGGGATTGAGCGGAATAAAAAAAATAAGCCAACCAGTATGATTATCGTTCTCAGGGATGTGACCATGGAAAAACGGATCAAGCGGATCCGAAATACCATGAACCGCATCAGCCAGGTATTGCCCCAATACCCGGAACTGAGCAAAATCATGCAATATGTGAGTGTGGAAATAAAAGAACTGCTGGGGACCGAAGGTGCCAATGTCATTTTACTGGATGAGAGCCGGAAAGAATTTTATTTTTTAAGCGTGGTCCACGATGATCCCGGCACCCAAGAGCGGATCAAAAAAATTCGGTTCCCCGTGGATGAACTCATCTCGGGCCAGGTGGTCAAAACCGGAAATCCCGTCATCATGACCTCCCTGCCGGACGACCATCGCCTTCATCAAAACCGGGATGAAAAGATTGGACACAGGGTCAAAAATGTCATGGTAGTTCCTTTGCGGACCAAAGAACACATCATCGGGACCATCACGGCAGACAATAAAAAAGAGGGTGAATTTGATAAAACAGACCTGGAAATATTAAATACCATTGCTACCACTGTGGCACTTTCCATTGAGAATGCAGGTGTTTCAGAGGAACTGAGAAAGGCCAATGAAGAACTAAAAGGGCTGAATGCAGCAAAAGACAAAATGATCAGCCACCTGTCCCATGAACTAAAAACACCGGTAGCTATCCTGCTCAGTTCCTTTAAAATCCTGTCCAAAAAATTAGATTTTCTGCCGGAGAAAAACTGGGAGCCTACCATGGAAAGGATCAGCAGGAACCTGGACCGGATTCTCGGTATTGAAGATGAAGTTTACGACATCGTCGAAAAAAAATCCTTTATACACGAAAACATATTTTCCCTTATTTTTGAGCAATGTGAAGACACCATGGAAGCCTTGATTGCTGAAGAAATCGGGGAACGAGGTGTGATTGCAAAAGTTCGAACGAGACTGGATGATATTTTTTCTTCAAGGGATCTTGTGGTACAAAAGGTCTACTTGAACCAATTTGTTGAAGCCAGGATTGAACAACTTGCACCCCTGTTTGCCCATCGGGATGTAAACACCTCTGTCCACCTCAAGGCATCTGCCCCCATCAGGATGCCCCTGGACCCCTTAAAAAAAACCATTGACGGGCTGATCCGGAATGCAGTTGAAAACACCCCGGACGGGGGAAAAATAGAGATACTGGTCCACGCCAGGGGAAAGGGGGTTGAATTCATTGTCCAGGACCAGGGAGTCGGATTAACACAGGAAGCCCAAAAAAGGATATTTGAAGGATTTTTTACCCCCCAGGCCACCCTGAACTACTCGTCTAAACGACCCTACGATTTTGGAGCCGGAGGGAAAGGCGCAGACCTGCTCCGGATGAAAATTTTTTCTGAACGACACCATTTTAAAATCAAAATGACATCCAAGCGCTGCAGCCGCCTGTCAAAGGACACAGACAGCTGTCCCGGCAGTATTGAAGCCTGCACACAAAGAACAGATCCCCCATGTGATGGTCACACAACGGTCTCTGTTATATTTCCGTTTTCCGGACTCTGAAACAAACCCAGTTAAATTTTCTGTTCATGGCCCATAAAACATGGGATACAAAGATCCATTCCGCCAAACCGTCTCAGCCGGGATTCCATGACCTTTTCCCCACATTCCTGGCAGGTGATGCTTTCTAGGATTCTTGCAGGTCTAACCGGCGGAAGGGCAATCGCTTTTACCTCAAACACATCATGGATATCAGCCGCCATGATGTGAAAAATTTTGGCATCTTTCCCGGAAAGCCCATCCGGGTCCGGCAGATCCTTGATGGCATCATCCAGAAAAACCGCACGAAATCCCTTGTCTGCTTTTCTGTCAAAGAAAGTAAACCCGGCTTTTCCAAAGTCTTTGTGCACCAGATTTCCCTTGCCATAGGTACATCCGGTTAAAAACTGAATCCCATCAACCGCACACATATCGGTTTCCACCACACAGACAATGGATGAATCAGGGGTAATCTTCAGCTCTTGAATGGCAAGCTCTGCTGTCCGGATGCCAATGGCAAGTCCGGGGCATGAATGCCCATGGAATAAAATGGTTCGTTCAATTAAGTGTTTGTCCAGCTGACACGTCATCATCGACTCCTTTTTCTAAAGTTTTATTGGTTAAAATTTTATTGGTTAAGATTTTATCGTTTGTCCTGCCTGTCATCCCCAGATAGATGGCCGCCAGAACGATGGCCACCCCTGCCCAGCCAGCAATGCCGGTCTGCCGGTTAAAAAAGAGCACATCCCAGAAGAAGGAAAGTGCTGGCTGGAGCAACAGGATCAACCCGGCCCGGGAGGCGGCTATCCTTGGCAGGGAATTAGAAATCAGCGCCCAGGCAAAGGCCTGGCCGAAAAACCCCAGCCCCAGCAACGAAAGAAGCGAAGCGGTCCCTGGAATACTAAAGGAATGGCCTGAAGCCAATATGGCAACGCCCAGAAAGAAGGAACAAGAAGCTGTCAGCACCATCTGATAGTAGAAAACAGATCCTCCAGCCCCTTTTGCCGATTGGTCATCTGCCTGGACATACCGAAGCAGCAGCAGAAAAACACTATAACAGACAGCCGTGAGCCCCCCAAAGAGAACCCCCACGAGATAATCCGAATTCAAATGATCCATATCCAGCCCGATCACCATGAAAAGTCCTGCGAATGCCAGGGGGATGGAAAAGACAAACCAGGTGCCCAACCGTTCTTTAAAAACCAGCCACCCAAAAATTGCCAGCACAAACACCTGACAGTTCCCCAAGATGGTGGCAAGGCCGGGGCCTACATAGTGGATACTCATATGCCAGCAAAAAAGATCCAGGCTGAATACCAGGCCGCAGAGGATGGCCAGCAAATTCTTTTTCAGGCTTTTTGCTTTAAATTCTCTTTTTACCCAGCAGGCACAGGTCAGAAACAGACAGCCAAAAAAGACCCTGTAAAAAGCAGAAACCAGGGGATACACCTGGGAAGTCTTAACAAAGACACCGGAAAAGCTGATGATAATGGCACCGAAAATTAAAACCACCACCGGGTGTTTATAAAACTTGTGAACTGACATGGCCTTTTCCTTTTACATAAAAATGGAAGGTAAAGATTTATCAGGCCCGGGTCAAGGGAAAAGATTTGATTTACACGACTAAATGGAATAGGTTGCCAAACCAGAACCTTTAAAAAGGACCGAATCCATGCTCAAGGATATGATAAAAAGACAGTCTAAAATCCACACAAGAAATATCAGTCTGACCACCTATCCTTGCACCAAAGACCGTGTGCTGGTGCAAGGAATTCTAAAGGAACAGCGGTATATTCGTGTATTTGATGTAACCGGCAAGGCAAGGGCCCCGGGAACGGTCCATAACATGTCTGTCACCTTGTTAATTGCCCCAAACCCTTTGACAATCGTCCAGGCCGAGGCTGAAATGCTCACCGTTCCCATGGCAGAATGCCCGGCCACACTTGACCTTGTAGAACAGCTTATCGGGGTTGAAATAAAATCCGGATTTTCAAGCCAAATCCGGAAAATCATGGGCGGCAACAAAGGCTGTACCCATCTTTGCACCCTTGTTGTTGCCATGGGCCAGGAAATTTTCCAGGGATGGCTGGCCCAAAAAAGATCCAAAAAAGCGCCTCTCCCCGTCTCACTGGATGCTGTAGAAGAGAAAGAATTCCTCATCGATTCCTGCCGAATGTGGAAAAAAGACGGGCCGAAAATGCGAGAGATGCAGCTGGCCATTGAAAAAAAAAGAGAACAATAGGGCCTCCGGCATCCTCCCATTTCAATCAGATGGGGCCTGCCACAGGCATTTTTTCAAATCGATGGTATGAAAAGGAGAAAAACACACCCCTTCAGATTCAAGCAATGCCCTTTGAAGTTCATACCCCCTGCCCCGGGGCAGGGAAATCTTTCCCCGACAATTAACCACCCTGTGCCAGGGCAGATCATGCTTGCCGGACATACTGTGGAGTAT
>Ga0208900_1001138_pt1 | contig 14942 bp, 12 predicted proteins | sample AntAceMetag02UKK_FD_184763 | JGI IMG/M metagenome (GOLD analysis project Ga0208900, IMG submission 184763) | Saline lake microbial communities from Ace Lake, Antarctica - Antarctic Ace Lake Metagenome 02UKK (SPAdes) (version 2) | ecosystem: Environmental > Aquatic > Non-marine Saline and... | reverse complement strand
CATATTTATAGTTGCCAAGGTTGATGTGATCGTTGAGCTTTACATATTTCAGCCCATGCTGCACGGCCACGGAGAGATATTCCCAGGCATAGTCCATGTTGCCGGTTTTCAACAGATTCACCAGCTCTACGGATTTGGGACGGACATTTTTCATGGGACGGTTGGCAAGGAGTTCTTCGTAAAGTCCCGGGATGTTGTAAAATTTTTCTGCCAACTGCAATACCATGAGACTTCGATAGCCGCAGGGGTCCAGGTTGGGATCGGAATGGCCCCAGACCACGCCTTTTTCCTTTAGAATTTCGTGCCAATTTTCCGCTGAAACGGTGTCGCTATGTTTGCTCTGGTCTGTGTAGCACAATACCAGTTGGTTGGTGGCAAAGCGGATGTTCCAGTCTGCAAAATCCGGCATGAGGGTGTTATCTATGACCTTATAGTCGGCTGATGCCATGATGTCTGCGGATTTTCCCACCTCTGAGATGAGTCTTGCCATTTTGGTGCTGCCCCCTGCTTCCCGGAGAACGTCGACTTCTGGGAATTGTGTTTCAAATGCTTTTTCCATGGCGGCAAAGGGAACAGAAAGACTGCCGGCATGGAAAATGATCAGCTTACCGTTGGGAGCGGCATAAAGAGAGGCTGCCTGGAGTACCAACAGCAGGGACAGGGTTATTTTAAAAATTAATGAGTTAATGGAACGTTTTGATTTCATTAGAATCCTCTTTGATTCACCGTTTTATTGCGGGCATTAACGCCATGGTGGTATGGACATCAATATGAGTAAATACTCATCTATCTAATGGTCGTATGGATTAAAGTCAAGACTGTTTTTTGAATTTAACGATTTTGGGTAAGAGAATGACGAATATCAACTATAATTAACTTTTGAGGGGGGCAGAGAGGGGCAGAGGGGGGTGCTAATGTTTTAACGGGCTTCGCAATTACGGATCTATCGGCGGGAGGCCAGGCCCTGAAAGAATCAAGGCCTGATCATCGAGTTAAAGGGCTACGGTTGTTCCCAACCCCATGCCTTTTGCCTTTTCAAGGATAAGGGTGGCCACGGCCAGATCCTGAACAGCATTACCCACGGATTTAAAGAAGGTGATGTCATTGGGGGTCAACCTTCCCGCTTTTTTACCTGGCACCAGCTCCCCCAATTCTGCAATTATATGGTCTTCGGTGATGATACCTGCGGTGATGGGCTGGATAAGATCCCCGGCTTCGGCGCAGCACCCGGCTTTTTGATCCACAAAAACCCGGGCCCGTTTCACCGTTTCTGAAGGCACTTCACACATGTCCGGCCGATAGGAACCCACGCCATTGATGTGGGTGCCCGGTGTGATCATGGCAGCTTCAAACACCGGTGTTAAGGAGGTGGTGGCTGTACAGATCACCTGGGATGCGGCCAAGGCCGTGGCAGGGTCAGTCACTGAAACCTCAATGGACAATTTTTTCGCCATCTCTTTTGCAAATATCTGGGCATTCTGGCTGGATCGACTGATGACATGGGCCGTTTTAATGGGCCTCACCGCGCATACCGCCTCTAACTGGGTTCGTCCTTGGATGCCGGCACCGATAATGGTGACGGTGTGGGCATCTTCATGGGCCAGAAGATCCGTTGCCAGACCACTACCAGCCCCGGTGCGTATGGCTGTCAAGATCTCTCCGTCCATGATGGCCAGGGGTTTTCCGGTTTCGGCATCCAGTATCTGCATCATGGCATGGATCAGCGGCAGATTCTTCTGGGGGTTGTTTTCAAAGACAGTAACAGTTTTAAGACCGATGTGGTGGTTTTGGGGAAGATACACCGGCATGAACAATGCGGTTCCCCGGGCCTCCGGGATGGGCATTTGCGTTCTTAACGGCACCTGGGCTTCATGGGAGGATAATTGGGTAAACGCCCTTTTCATGGCCTCAATGGCCGATGGCATATCAAGACAGATGGCGACTTCTTTCGCCGATAGAATTAGAATTTTATTTGGGTTCAAATTACGCTCCTTTTCCGGTGATGGAATGAACAAAATGCTTGTTTAAGATATCAGAAAAAAGAGGGACAGGCCACGGTTTCTCTGTTATGGTCGAAAAAATTGGGGTCTGTCCCCCCAATTAATTCAAAGGATATTTTTAAAATTGAATCTGACTTCCAATGAGAAGAGAACCTTTTCTCTTCATCTGACCTACTCCCTTCTCAATGGGGTGATTATGGGAGTGCTTGCCCTGAATGAATTTGTTTTTATCAAAAGCCTCCATGGCTCCAACTTTCAACTGGGCTTCCTCTTTCAGTTCAGTGTGGTGGTGTTTGCCTTTCTGTTCATCTTAAATGAGTTTTTAAAGCGTATCTCCAACAAGAAAAAGCTTCTAAAGGTAGTGGGGATCATCACCCATCTCCCCATGGCCCTGCTTGTCTTTTTCCCCCATGCCAGCCCGGCACCCATTTATAATTATCTTTTTATGGCGATATTTCTCATTTATTTCATGGGCTGGCCGGTGACCCTTCCTTTGATTAACCTGTTTTTAAAGAACAGTTATTCCCATGCCCATTTTTCAACCCTGTACAGCTATGCCACCTCGGTGAGCAAGGTGACCATGCTGGTGGTCACCTTTGGCTATGGCCTGCTCCTGGACTTGGACAACTATGTCTTCACCTGGATTTTCCCCTGGGTTTCTTTGCTGGGCATCGGGGGTATTTATCTGTTAACCCGCATTGAATACCGGCAACCGCCCCCTCCGGCAGAAATCCTTCGCCATGGGGTGATGGCATCCATCCGGCAATCCATTCAAAATATGATGGATATTTTAAAAGGTAATACCCCTTACCGACACTTTGAGATTGGATTTATGCTGTATGGCATTGCCTTTATGATATCCATCACGGTGATAACTATTTTTTTTAATGACTCCCTGCATCTCAACTACGCCAGTGTGGCATTTTATAAAAACGGATACAATGTGGTGGCCATCTTATTGTTGCCCCTGTGTGGGCGGCTTCTGGGTAAGATGGATCCACGGATTTTTGCCGGGTTCACCTATCTGTCCATGTTTTTTTATATCGTGTCCGTTGCACTGACACAATTTTTACCGGTTAATTTTGAGATATGGGACATCCAGGTCTATTATCTGCTGTTGCCGTACATGGTTTTCAACGGGATGTTTGTGGCGGGCATGGCTCTTTTGTGGACCATTGGGTCTGCGTATTTCTGTAGTGATGAAGACACGGCAGAGTACCAGTCCCTGCATCTTTCCCTGGTGGGTGTCCGGGCATTGTTTGCCCCCCTTGCAGGTGTCTGGCTCTATGAGATGATTGGCTTTGCCGGAACCTTTTCCATTGCTGCTGGTTTGCTGGTGCTGGCCATGGGGGTTATGGGCTGGTCTTACAAAAAACAGGGAACAGACAATGTGTCATAAAATTTCGCATCATTAAAATTGGCTGATTATCTTGTGTTCATATCTATCCCCCCCGTCTTTAAGTAGATGTATGGCATTTTCACCAGTGCATATAAAAAAATGGTTTTTGTAAGGGATTTATTGAGGGCGTTTCAACAGCCAAAAGCTCCTGTCCGACGATATGCTCTGCTGTTTTATGCTTTAATTTGAAGAGAAAGGATTTCTTTCATTAAGTGGAAATGATTATCCAGAGAATAAATTTCACAACTATTTTGTTTTGCATTTTGTGCTATCAAAAGATCTGGAATACCAACTCCATTCAACCCATTTTTTAGACACTTATACTGATAATCTATGATTTGATTCCAGTTAACAGACAAAACTAATTGATTAATGTTATAAATTAAATTGATGATTTTTTTCTGATTTTGGATTCTGAGATATGGAATTAATTCCGCCAGAATGAGATCGTTGGTTACAAGAAGATTTTCATCAATTAAGAAATCTAAATGTCCTGAATCATTCCCTCCTCTGAAATAATAAATCCATACTGAGGTGTCGACTAAGACCTTCATTGACGTCCTCTGATATCGTCCAAATTAATATCCAAACTAATTTTCCCTTTAAAATTTTTAATCTCCGATAATTTTGATTTTCTAATTAACTCTTCCAAAGCTGTAATTATTACTTTCGTTTTTGTTTTTATGTGAGTAATTTTCATAGCTTCTATCACTAAATTATCAGGTAAATCAAGTGTTGTTCTCATGTTCCACCTCCTTTATAACTTATGCATAAAATTACCTTACAATGCATATAAAGTCAATTCCTACCCCTTATCTGTAAGTTTCAAAAATCTGTTGAAGTGTCTGGTTTCCCGGACACAGCTCCTCTTGTGTCAAAGCGTTCAGGGGTTTGTCCGTTGTCTCGATAATATCATGGGTGTCCATCAAGGTCTCGTTGATATGAAGGATTCCCGTGAGGATCTGTCCCTTTTCCCGGTGGTCCTCAATTGCATTAATAGCAGAGCGTCTTTTAGTGACGTCAAAGGAGTTGTCGCTTTTGTGGATCTGGATGACGGTGCCGTCATGCAGGGCCACGGACTGGGTTGTCCCTTCCTCATAGCGCGTGGTGATTTCCTCTCTTTCGGGGATGAAATCAAAGGTGCCTGAGGCCTCCATATGGTCACGGACCCAGTGGTAACTCTTGGTGGAACTTGGGGTATTGTTAAAGGTAACGCAAGGGGAAACCACATCCAGAAGGGCAAATCCCTTGTGCCGCATGGCCGCCTTTAAAAGCGGGACCAATTGTTCTTTGTCCCCTGAAAATCCCCTGGCCACAAAACCGGCCCCCAGCTGAACCGCCATTTCGCAAAGATCAATGGCGTCAAATGGATTTGGCCGTCCTTTTTTGCTGGCGGATCCCTTGTCTGCAGTTGCCGAATCCTGGCCCTTGGTGAGACCGTAACAGCCGTTGTTCATGACGATATAAACCATGTTCAGGTTTCGCCGGACAACGTGCACAAATTGCCCCATGCCGATGGAGGCGGTATCTCCGTCACCGGAAACACCAATGTACAACAGATCCTTATTGGCCATGTTGGCACCGGTGGCAATGGATGCCATGCGGCCGTGGACTGAGTTGAACCCGTGGGATTTGTTAAGGAAATAGGCTGGCGTCTTGGAGGAACACCCAATCCCGGACAGCTTGGCCACCCGGTGGGGTTCAATGGAAAGCTCAAAACAGGCCTGGATAATGCCATTGGTAACGGAATCATGGCCACAACCGGCGCACAGGGTGGAGTCTAACCCTTCATAATATCTTCGGGTATACCCCAGATCGTTTTTCGGCAGGCCGGGATGACGGAACACAGGTTTGCGGGAATTCATGCGGCACCTCCTTTGTGGGGCAACGGCGTTTCCAATAGCGCTTCAATGGACTGGCAGATAGATCTTGCATCAATGGGCGTCCCATCGATATGGGTGATGGAAGCAAGTTTATCTGGAACAAAATTTAGTTCATTCATCAAAAGGGTGCGCATCTGGCCGTCCCGATTCTGTTCGATGACAAAGAGCTTCTCGTGCCGGTCAATAAAATCTTCGACCTCATTCTGGAAGGGAAAGCCTCTCAAACGCATGGTGTCCAGAGCAAGCCCTTTTTTATCAAGCATCTCCACAGCCTCATAGGTAGCGTGTGCACTGGTGCCGTAGAAAATCAGGCCGATGGCAGAGGTCTTATCATGTGTTTTAATATGGGGACCAGGCACAAGGGTTTTAGCGGTCTGCCATTTTTTTAACAGCCGCTGCATGCAGCGTTTATAGGTGTCGTTGTCTTCTGTATAAGCGGCATATGGGTCATGGGAAGACCCCCGGGTAAAAAAGGCACCCTTTGAAGGATGGGTTCCCGGGTATGTCCGGTAGCAGATGCCGTCGCCGTCTATATCCAGGTATCTACCCCAGTCCTGGGTCAGATTTTCCAGCTGTTCTCGGTCAAGTACTTTTCCCCGGCGATATTGGCGATTGTCATCCCACGCCATGGGCAGGCAGACATGATCATTCATACCCAAGTCCAGGTCACTCATGAGGATCACCGGGGTCTGAAGTGTTTCCGCCAAATCAAAGCTATCTGCGGCCATTTCAAAACATTCTGTTGGGCTACAGGGAAACAGCAGCACATGTTTGGTGTCACCGTGGGAGGCATAGGCACAGGCCAGGATGTCTGACTGCTGGGTCCGTGTGGGCATGCCCGTACTTGGACCGGCCCGCTGGACATTCACCAGAACCACGGGGATTTCTGCGAAATAAGCCAGGCCCAAAAGCTCGCTCATCAGCGAAACCCCTGGCCCTGAAGTGGCGGTAAAGGACCGAACCCCGTTCCAGGAGGCGCCCAGGGCAATCCCCAGGGCAGACAGTTCATCTTCTGCCTGGATAATGGCGGACTTTCTTTTTCCGGATTCATCCAACCGGTATTGACGGGTAAATTTGTCAAAGGCTTCGATCACCGAGGTGGACGGGGTGATGGGATACCACCCGGCAACGGTTGCGCCCCCGTAAAGTGCCCCCAGGGCTGTGGCGCTGTTGCCATCCATCAGGATGTGGGAGTCAAGTTTGTTGCTGCGCTTTACCGAAAGAGTGCAGACATCTTTAAAATGGCTTGATGCATAGTCAAATCCCAATTCCAGGCAGCGGATATTGGGTGCGGCCAGTTTGGGTTTTTTGATGAATTGTTTTGTGATGGAATCGGTGAGAACAGAAAAGTCCATATCCAAAAGAAAGGCAATTGCCCCCACATAGAGGATGTTTTTAAGCAGGGGCCGGAGCTTGGGATTTTCTATTTCCCGGTTGCAGATATCGGTTAAGGGAATTCCGATGGGGGTGATATCAGTTCTATTGAAATGTTCAGACAAGGTCCTTGTGGAATCGTACAAAAAATATCCGCCGGGCAGCAGATCGTCGTAATCCTTTTCAAGGGTCTGGCCGTTGATGGCAACAATAAAATCATACCCCCCCCGGCGCCCCAGGTAGCCTTGTTCACTGACCCGGACCTCATACCAGGTGGGCAGGCCCTGAATGTTGGACGGAAAAATATTTTTCGGGCTTACGGGGACGCCCAGCCTGAAGACCACCTTTGCAAAAAGGTTGTTTGCGCTGGCAGAACCGGATCCGTTCACATTGGCAAACCGGATAACAAACTCATTTACACTGGTCAGTTTCTTCATCGTTGTCCTGCCTTTGAAGGATTATAGGTGTATTTTTGCATGTCCCAGGCAGATGTGGGACACCTTTCCGCGCACAGTCCGCAATGAAGGCACAGATCTTCATCTTTTACCATTACCCTTCCGGTGGGAAGAAGATCAGAGACATAGAGGGGTTGAGACGTGTTTTTTGCCGGGACTAAAAGGCGGGATCTTAACGCCTGTTCGTCACCATTTTTAATAAAATTAATGCAGGTTGTGGGGCAGACATCCACACAGGCATCGCATTCGATACACTCCTCCACCGTGAAGACCGTCTGGATATCGCAATTAAGACAGCGATGGGCTTCCTTAAATCCTATTTTTGGATTGAATCCCAGCTCGACTTCCATGAGGCGGTCCTTGATGGATTTAACCTTTGACACCATGGGAACATTCTGCCGGATCTCATCAGAGACTTGGCTGTGGTACATCCAGTCTCTGAGCCCCATTTTTTGACCAGCACGTGTGGTAAAGGGCAGGGGCCTCTTGGTAAGGTCTTTTCCGTTGCAGAACATATCAATGGAAATGGCGGCCTGGTGCCCGTGGGCCACTGCGGTAATCACATTTTTGGGCCCAAAGGCGGCATCCCCGCCGAAAAAAACATGTTCAAGATCAGACTGAAAGGTGGTTTCATCCACCCGAGGCATGCCTTTTTCATTAAACGTAAGGCCGATATCTGTTTCAATCCATGGGAAGGCATTCTGCTGGCCCACGGCCAGCAGGACCTCGTCACAGGGAATGAAAATGGTTCCCTGGTCCGTTTTGCTGCCCTGCAATTGTTGAAAGTTAATCCCTTTCAGGCGGTCCCCTTCCAGGATAAATTCAACTGGAGATAGGTGCTCTAAAATCGGGATATCCTCCCTGACGGCATCTTCAATCTCCCAGGGGGATGCTTTCATGGCGTCACGCGCCCCACGAATAATGACTTTCACATGTTTCCCCCCAAGTCTTCGGGCGGTCCTGCAGCAGTCCATGGCGGTATTCCCCCCACCGATCACCAGGGTTGTTTTACCGGTTTTTTGGGTATGCCCGTACTGGACACCTGCCAGCCATTCAATGCCGACGTGGACAAATGCGTTTGCAGCCTGTCTGCCTGGAAGGTCAAGATCTCCGCCCCTTGGGGCTCCGGTGCCGACAAAGATGGCATCATACCCCTTGGTGAGAAATTCTTTCATGCTGGAGATATAGGTGTTTAAATGGGTAGTAACCCCCATGGAAAGGATGGTGTTCACCTCTTCGTCCAGCACTTTTTTGGGCAGCCGGAACGAGGGCACCTGACTTCGAACAAACCCGCCGGCCTCCATCTGGTCATCATACAGGTCAATGGTGTAGCCAAGGCGCAAAAGATCCCTGGCCACTGTCAAAGATGCCGGTCCCCCACCGATAAGGGCTATTTTTTTTCCGTTTTTCTCTAAAGAAGGCCCGGGCAAAAGGTGTGAGACGTCCCCTTTATTATCCGCACAAACCCGTTTAAGGCGGCAGATGGCAACGGCCTTCTCTTCCACCCGTCCCCTTCTACAGGCGGGTTCGCAGGGCCTGTCACACACCCGGCCTAAAATCCCCGGAAAAACATTGGATTCCCAGTTGATCCTATAGGCTTGGGCATATTTTTTTTCAGCAATAAGTCTGATGTATTCCGGTACCGGGGTATGGGCCGGACATGCTAACTGGCAATCGATTACGCGATGGAAATATTCAGGGTCATTAATATCAGTTGGATTCAAGCTTTTTCTCCCGCCAAAGGTGTTTTAATCAGTCCACAAACCGGGTGTCAGATTTCATGTTCCGGGCTTTTTCCTGTGTTTTTTCCAGCCAGCCTGTGGAGGTGACAGTTTTGGTGTCGAATCCAGGTACATAGGGTTTGATATCAATGAGAGGGGTATTGTCAAGCACATCAATATCCTGTATTTCCAGTATATTGCCTTTCCGGGATATGAGCCGGACGATGGACAGGCCGATGGCGTTGGGGCGCCTTGGTGCCCGGGTGGCAAACACCCCCCTCTGGGTCTTGTCAAGAAAAGGGGTGACCATGAGGTCAAATCCTTTTGATTTATGGAAATGGTAAAGCAGGATGAGGTGGGAGAATCCGTCGATGTCTGCCAGGCCTTGTTCATAGGCTGGATCAATATGTATCCTGCCCTTGATGTCTTTGGCCCCCGAGGGTTGAATGGGCATGCCTTCCCTGTCTTTGAACGGTGTTTCAATGGTGCCGATGGGTGAAAATTCCATGCTAATCTCCAATTTAGTTTTTCCTGTTTCATTCAATTTTGATATAGATGAATCAAAAAGTAAAGTCCAGAATAATAAAGGAAAAAGAGGATATCAGCGTAAATATTCGGCCAGCACCCCATCTTCACTCATTTGGGCCTGCTCACATAGCAATCGTATGCTACGCAGTCCCAACTAAGCGAATATGGGGCACTGGCCAAACAGTTACAGAACCAACCCGAATATTTACATATCAGCATACTGGCCGGGCCTTTGTCTTTTGTGGCCCGGCCGGGTTGAATAAGTACCCGAGCAAATGTTCTTCGGGATCAAATATAGGTATATCAACGGCATATGCTCATAGAATACTGAAAAACATATGTGTGGGTACTTATATTCTGCATATCAGAGTATTCAAGTTAGATTATGGATTTAATTTTAAATATCATGGGCTTCATGGCACTGTAGGCAGTCCATTTTGCCTCGTGTATTTTGTCCTGCGCCACAATCTTTACCTTTGAAGTGACATTTTCTGCATCCGGCTACTTCTTCTGAAAATGCATAAGTTGACTTAAATTTACCGTCCGCATCCAGGTTTAATAGTTCTACTGCATGGGCTGCTACATCTCCTGCAAGGCGTGCACAGCGTTCACTTCGTTCTTTAGAACCCGAAGCATGGCCCGAGGCTTTGCACCAGTCAGTAACTGAAGCATGGCAAAGGGGACTCTTTGCAATACTTTTTGCCAAGACTTTATCACTTTTATATTTTTCTACCAAAAATTGATGCTTACTTGCATATTCATTGGATTGGTCACTTGGGAAGCTCTCCTCCTCGTACCAGCCGAAGAGCTCATTTATTATGGGTTTGGGATTCTTTGACACCAGATTAATTGCTGCACATGCACCATTTAACGCACCGCATAAAGTAGCCCAGCCTGCTACACCACCCGCCCCAAACGACATTATATTGGGTGGCTCTATGGGAAAGGTGTCGTATGGGTGACCAATTTTTTCTTTTAAGGGCCAGAGTATCCCATAAAAAGTCCCAGCGCTGCATTCGTTCTTGTAATACCCCAAATGTCCCAGTTTCCTTGCCATTTCAACATCCAATTTCGTGTATGGCCATGGCAGGGGAAGGGGCTCTACCTGAGTTGCTTTCGCATTAGCGGATACAATCCCGGTTCCCCCGATTCCAAGGGCAACCCCAGTTGCTAATACACCAGACTGTTTGAAAAAACTTCTTCTTGATAAATGGGTTTCATTCTCTTTTTGCATTACTTGAAATTCCTCCTTTTTAATTAATTAACATTCTGGTTCTGAATAAAAGCAAATTCTGTACCATTGTCACAGCTTTTTCAAGTTATTGATATTAAAGGATTTATAAAATTTTACGATTAGCAGTTGTAAACTTAAGTTTACATCTATGTGTTTTTAAGGATTCACTACCAATGGAATGTCTTGCCATTTGCAGAAAGAGTCTATATTTTAATATCTGAAATATAAAATGGAGAATAACAAATGGCCTTACATAAATTTAACCTGAGATTCAAATTCATCACAGGGCTTGTGTTGTTTGCCCTGGCTTTAGGACTCTGTATTACGATTATTATCTATTTTCATTTCAACTCCATACTGAAATCAGAAATCAGCCAGAGATCAAAATTGCTTTTAGCCATGTCCGACGCAGTTCAGGATTATGTCAAAACTGAATTAAGGCCGGAAATGTTTAAAACACTTCCCAAGGGCCGGTTTATTTTAAAAGCCATGTCATCTTCCTATATTTCAAACCAGATTATGGCCCGCCTGAATATCCAGGAAACATTCAGTTACTACCATTACAGGCGTGTTGCCCAAAAATCCAGGAACCCGGATTCTAAAGCCGATGCCTTTGAGGCAGGATTGATCGAGATTTTTAATAAAAATAAAAATTTAAAACTTTGGGAAAATGATGCAAAAGTAGGTAACAGACAATATCATCTGGTTGCACGGCCGGTTATATATTCCGACTCCTGCATGCAATGCCATGGAGACCCGGATGATGCGCCCAGAGAATTGATTGATCTTTACGGAGATACCAATGGATTCCATCACCTGGCCGGTGAGGTTGGCGGTGTGGTGGTTGCCGGCTTTCCCATCGATATGATCAAAACCCCGGTCATGAATGTCACGCTTAACTACCTGGGCTTTTATCTTTTAGGCATCCTCTTGTTTGCAGGGCTTATCAGTCTTTTTTTTGATCGTCTTGTTATGAAAAATCTCCATGGGCTTACCCAGATTTTTAAAACGCAGTTTTCAGGCGACCAGGAACAGAGCATCATTCACAATCTCAGTCAAAAAGATGAGATTGAAGGGCTGATTGAAGGGGTTGCCGAACTTGCCATCTGCCTGGCCGGGGCCCGAAATGAATTAGAGGACTATGCCCTTAACCTTGAAAAGAAAGTGGAAGAAAGAACGCTAAGACTTCATACGGAAGCTGAAAAACACCTTTGGGATGTTCAACTTTTTGTCAGTCTGCTTTCAAATTTCAGCAGTTCGCAAAACGCCAGGCAATTAATCTTTGATGTTGTTGAATGCGTTGGAAAAAGGTTTGATGCAGACCAAGTTGTCTATCATTGTCTTGTCTCTTCAGAAGATCATTATGCCTGGAAAGAAGATCAGACCATCACCCGACTTGAAAAAAGAATTCAAGATATTTTATGGAAAGATGAGGTACTTTTTGAAAACCTTAACCTGTACATTCCTGTAAAAGCCCCTGAAAGCCATTGGGGTATTCTTTGTGTTTCATGGATTTCCCCCCCCAATGCCCAGGATTTTGATCGGGTCTTTCTTTTGGCTCTGGGACATCAGCTGGCAATTCTTATTGAAAATATCCAGGCTTTTTCAAATATGCAGTTTCAGAATGATATGCTTCAATCCATTATTGAAGGCATTTCAGATCCACTGCTGTTGATTAATAATAAATGTCACATCCTCCTTGCCAATAAGGGCAGTGAGTATATTTTGGCCAATACGGGTCGGAGAAACCAGGAAAAAAAATTAAAAGCCTTTCTCTGCCAGGGATCTTCTTCGATGACAGGTTGCGATATTCTTGACTGGATAGCAGAGAAAGGCAGGCCCATCAACAAGGAGATCAAAACACCAGACAACAGATGTTTTGCTGTTGATCTATATCCATTGCCAAGGCAGGAGCATCTGGACTTAAAAATTGTTGTCTATGCCAGAGACATTACCCTGGAAAAGCAAATGATCGAAAAAATGCAGCAGACGGAACGATTGAGCGCCATTGGTAAAATGGCAGCTGGCATTGCCCATGAGATCAACAATCCTTTGGGTGTTATTCAATGTTATACTGAGCTTGTAAAAGATGCCATAGATGATCCTGATACCCAAAATGATATGGATGTCATTTCAAAACATACCAGAACGGTTCAAAAGATTATTCAAAACCTATTAAACTTGTCCAGGCCCCAGAAGATCATCACAGGCAAATGCAGTATTAACACTGTGGTGGCAAATACCCTGGAGGTGTTTAAGACCCAGGGGGCATCCAAAAACATCTCTATATCATCAAATTTGGAAGACAGGTTACCCGATATTAAATGCGATGCAACAATCCTTGAACAGATCTTGACAAATCTCTGGCTGAATGCCTTTGATTCCCTCGATGAACAGGGCGGGAAAATTCATATATCCACTCACCTGTCGCAAAACAAACAGATCGTACTCTGTATTGAAGACAATGGTCCGGGAATACCCAAAAATATCATTTCTCATATATTTGATCCCTTTTATACCACAAAAGAAGTGGGAAAAGGAACAGGGCTCGGCCTCTCTGTGATCTATGGGTTTATCAATGAATTAGGGGGAGATATCGAGGTGCAAAGCGATGATACCACCCGTTTTTACATATCGTTCCCCTGTGCTGAATATTAAATATAAGAGGGTTTTGCAGAAAAAACTTTTCGGCCCATAGTAATACGATGTATTGATGCGTGCGAGAACACAATACCTACATGTAGTATAGAGAGCCTGAATGTTTTTGTTTTTGCAAGCGGCTCATAAGGATAAAATTGATGAAACATTTTCCCATACTGGTTGTTGATGATGACAAGGATTTTCTCAAAGGAATCATCCGGAACCTTAAAAAAGAATTCACCTTGACAGATATTATAGGGGCTTCCTCCGGGGAGCAGGCACTTGCGCTGCTTGAAAAGAAAGAGATTGGTGTAATGCTGTCGGACCTTCGTATGCCAGGAATCTCAGGCCATGAGTTACTGGTGAAAGGACTGTCACTAAATCCCTATCTGGCTGTCATCATGATCACCGGGTATGGAACGATTGAAAACGCGGTTGAGGCATTAAAAAAGGGGGCCTGGGACTTTATAACCAAACCTGTGGAACGTGAGACCTTATACCATACGGTGAAAAAAGCGTTGAAACAGTACAGTCTTGCCAGGGAAAATATCCGGCTCCAAAGCATTATCAAGACCCTGAGTTCAGACCGGATGATCCACTGGGAAAGCGAAGCAATGAAAAAACTTGAGGAAAAAATTGTTGCCATCGCCATTACAGATTATACTGTTCTTGTTGCCGGTGAGTCCGGCTCTGGAAAGGAATATATTGCAAAATCCATACATAATGCATCCAAAAGGAAACATACTGCCTGCCACATGCTGAACTGTCCCGCCATACCCGCACAATTGCTCGAGAGTGAGCTCTTTGGCCATGTGAAAGGTGCATTTACAGGAGCGGAAAGAAACCGTGAAGGATTTTTCATGGCAGCCGACAAAGGCACACTGATTCTGGACGAAATTGGCGATATCGATCCTTCGATTCAGGTTAAACTGCTTAAATTCCTGCAGGACAAGGAGGTAAAACCTGTGGGCAGCAACAGATCAAAAACGACTGATGTAAGGATCATTGCATTAACCAACCAGAATCTTGAACAAAAAATACTCGATTCAAGCTTCAGACAAGATCTGTATTACCGGTTAAATGTCCTTTCCGTAAAGGTTCCGCCCCTAAGGGAGAGAAAAAAAGATATTCCCATACTCATAAAGAAGTTTATTTCAGAAACCTGCAAGGAAATGGATATCTTACCCATGGAAATTGATCCAATGGCATTGGGCTTACTTTCCAGAAAATCCTGGCCCGGTAATGTAAGGGAACTTTTAAATTATGTCCGTCGCCTGGTGGTTTTTTCTAATGGCAATACCATTGATCTTGCACTGATCAACCTTGTTGAAGATAACTTGGACACCCCCTCCCTGCCCAGCGGTCACATCCTGTATAAGGATGCAAAAAAAGAAGTGCTGGATATTTTTTCTAAAAACTATCTCACCACTCTTTTTGAACAGACCCGGGGTAATATCTCAAAAACATCTCGAATCAGTGGTCTTGAAAGGGCATCCATCCAGAAAATCATCACGCGCCTCAATATTGACATATCCCAATTCAGGCGGTGAGCCATTGTCTTTTTTTTCAAGGGGCAAACCCTAGGCTGTCGAAAATAGATAGCTCAATAATATCAATATATTATATTAATTAAAAATATCAGCAAATCAGCAATATATTGATTTTACTTGCATCTTGCCTTGGCATGCTATTTGCTTCATAATGGAAG
>Ga0208900_1001134_pt1 | contig 14979 bp, 13 predicted proteins | sample AntAceMetag02UKK_FD_184763 | JGI IMG/M metagenome (GOLD analysis project Ga0208900, IMG submission 184763) | Saline lake microbial communities from Ace Lake, Antarctica - Antarctic Ace Lake Metagenome 02UKK (SPAdes) (version 2) | ecosystem: Environmental > Aquatic > Non-marine Saline and... | reverse complement strand
TAAAACAAAAAAAAAGGGTTCTACCACGAATTTAATGGAAAGGCTAAATTAGCAAAAAAAAGTAAAAATGTTTTCAGAGCAATTTTTTGAGTTAATACTTGATTTTGGGGATGAATGGAATGTGAAGCGGGTTTATGTAAATACGCAAAAAGATGAAGTTGATATTTTCATTGAACATGATGCTAACCTTGCAGAGAACCCATCCACACGTGAAGACTGTCCGATATATGACCATGCCCCTTCACGAAGGTGGAGGCACTTAGATACAATGCAATTTAAAACCTTCATTAACTGTTGTGTTCCACGGATTAAGGACAGAAGTGGAAAAGTAATGACCGTCAATGTTCCATGGGCAGACCCTTACGAGCGGCACACTTATTTGTTCGAGAGCCTTGCCATAGATATTTTACGAGGTACAAAGAACCAGACAAAAACATCAGAATTACTGCGATGTGGTTTCAATGTTATCAACCGGATAATCCACAATTCTGTAAAAAGGGGTATGGGCAAACGGCCTAAAGGTTATTGTTTTGAACATTTAAGCATAGATGAGAAATCCTTTAAAAAAGGGCACAAATATGTAACAGTATTAAGCGACCCTATTTCAGGTGTAGTTGTTGAAGTTACCGAGAACCGGGATTCTACATCAAGCAAGCAAATCCTTAAATCCTCGGTAAAAGAAGAGCATAGGGCAAAGGTAAAAACCGTGACCATGGATATGTGGAAACCTTACCTAAGTGCTACAAAAGAAATCCTGCCTAATGCTGAGATTGTACATGATAGGTTTCATTTGGTAAAATACCTTAATGACGCTATGGATAAGGTTAGGAGAAGGGAGGTGAAAAAGCATGAAGAACTTAAAAATACGAAATACATTTTTCTCAAAAACACGGAGAAGCAAACAGAGAAGCAAAGGGTTAAGTTTAAATGTATAGCCAGTGCAAATTTTGAAGTTAGCAGGGCGTGGCAGGTAAAAGAAAACTTCAGGGATATTTTTGGATGTAAAACAATTAATGAAGCCTTTTCGCTTGTTTTTCAATGGGTAAGATATGCACTGGGAGTCAAAATTAAGGAAGTTACTAAAGTTATTGAAACATTTCAAAGGCACTTAAGTGGGATTGTGAATGCAATGGTCTCGACCTTTTCAAATGCTATGGCGGAAAGACTCAACGGAAAAATTCAAGAAGTTAAATCTTGTGGAAGGGGATACAGAAGGTTTGAAAAATTTAGGAGTGCAATCCTCTTTTTTCATGGTGGATTAAACCTCTACCCATTAAAATAACAGTAGAACCTTTAATGTTAAGTTTGACTAGCCCGGCTTCAAGCTTTGAAATATCAATAATATCATTAATAATGTTGAGCAAGCGCACACCACCCTTCTCTATTATCCTAATATATTTCTGTTGCTTTTCGCTGTTTAAATCAGGCTCCGTCAACAATTCTGCAAAACCTAAAATACCATTCATGGGAGTCCTTATTTCGTGGCTCATATTTGCAAGAAATGCGGATTTAAGACGGTCGCTTTCCTTCGCTTTTTCCATGGAATCAATAAGCTCACGTTGAATTTTCTTCTTTTCTGTAATATCCTGTGCTGTTCCATCATAACGAATAATTTCGCCATTTTTATTTTTAACTGCTTTGGCAGCTTCCAGTACAACAATTACATCACCGTTTTTTGTAAACCATTCTGATTCATAATCGCTAACCTCTCCTTTTTCCTCGATTATTTTTTGAAATTCCGTTCTTTTATCAATGTTTACATAACTATTATTGGTTAAATCTCTCTGAAGTAAATCCTCTAAAGAATCAAAATTCAGCATTTTCATTAATGCCGGATTTGCAGACAATATCTTTCCTGCAGGAGTGGTTTGAAACAAGCCAATAGTCGTATTACGAAATAACCCAAAATATAAACTGTTTGCTTCATTTATTTTTTCTTTTTGTCTTAAAAATTCCCTTTTGAGGAAGTACAATAAAAAAAATAGGAGGAATGAATATAAGAAAAAACTTAAAAAGATGTCTATACTCCTTGTTTGAGGGCTAGGATATTTGAATAAATATTCCGGGGCATTATAATCGATATAAAATAGAACAGCAAGGTTGGTAAAATAAAAAGCCATTAAAATCAAAACTTGCTTTCCGTTCCACACCCAAATAACGAGTGCCGCAAATATTAAAATGAAAAATAGGACCGGCCCGTTAGATAAAAATTTTGAATACCAGGTAAAATCGAGCATAATTAACCCTCCAACAGTCAGTATGGTTTTTGGTATTATGAGACAGTTCTGAAACCTGACAAAATAATAAAGGACCAGCATGAGTATTGAACTACTTCCAGCTAAAAAAACAGGGGCAATTTTAAGTCCTGTGCAAATATGAACAAAACAAATTATCAATAAAAATAATGAGGCAACAAGAGTAGTTATTGTGATAAAATATCTTTCCGAACTAATTTGGCCTGTATTTCCAAGAATGGATTTTTCTATCAATTCAAATTTTTTCATAATTCCATTATTTTATTGCTTTATTGCTTTTCAGCATTCACTATAACAGTTCGTCAATAAACTCCCTCACAGTCGTTTACCGCCTCACCTATTTTTGAACATATAAATTTCTACTTCATTTTATTAAAACCCCAAACTGACCGCATGGGGTTTGATTGGCCTGTTGTACCCTGTTTATCATCCTTCAATCAGTTTGCTTCATAGAAAGGGCTTTCCCACAATGAACATAGTTTTGGTTTGAAAACCGCTGCTTATTTTCATCTCAATGGCCGAAGTTTTTTGTTACGGTTCTTTATAAAACCCAAAACTAAGAAAAATTCTTTTGCCAATGCTTCAAAACTACACCCAAAATCCAAATTCATTTACAGGGGTTCCTTCAAACATCAAACTAACAACTTCCCTGACCATCCCCGAAGGAGGTGAAAAATCCATTAGACCTGGAAGGTTTCATTTCTATAAAGTATATGGAATAAATAATTAAATGATTAGCATGTCTAGACGCCAAACCTTCCAGGTCTCCTCACACACAAAAAAATAGATCCATGAACTTCTATCCTCTCCTTTCCACCATCTATCTTCCTCCCCCGCCTTCCGAAAGCTTTTAACAAAAGGAAATGAAGTGCAAATGTTTTTCTACTTTTGACCTCGTTATGATTTTAGCCAGCATACCCAATTCATTAGATGTCCTCGACAATATCCGCCTGAACTTTTCGGAGGGGGGCATCCATACCCTCAATATTGCCCTGGCTTTTATCATGTTTGGCATTGCCCTGGATATTAATTTTTCGCATTTCAGGATGGTGCTTAGTAAACCCAAATCGGTAATTACCGGATTTGTTACGCAATTTGTGTTGCTGCCCGTGTTTACTTTTTTGTTGGTGATTACGTTGGATCTAACAGCTACTGTAGCCTTAGGGATGATTTTGGTTGCAGCCTGCCCGGGAGGAAATATCTCAAATTTTATGAGCGCCACCGCCAAGGCAAATGTGGCTTTATCGATTACACTTACGGCCATTGCCACGGTTGGGGCAATATTTCTTACCCCATTGAATTTCTCACTGTGGGGCGATTTGTACATTCAATATGCCAACAAAGGTGCGGAAGAATTGATGCGCCCCATTGTAATTGACGAACCACAGGTTTTTAAAACGGTTTTCCTGTTGCTTGGCCTCCCGGTGATTGCCGGCATCTTTATGTCGTCAAAGTTTCCTGCTTTAACCGAAAAAATAAAAAAGCCCATCAAAACTATTTCCATCCTGTTTTTCATTGCGTTGGTTGTAATTTTGTTATCGGCAAACTTCGATTTTTTCAAAAATTACATCCACCTAATCTTTTTAATTGTACTCGTCCACAATATACTTGCCCTGGGCATTGGCTATGTGAGCAGTACAGTTTTAAAACTTCCCTGGCGCGACAGACGATCGATCACTATTGAAACAGGCATACAGAATTCGGGCCTGGCGCTGGCACTGATGTTTAACCCTAAAATATTTCCACCAGACATGGCCCTGGGGGGCATGACCATCATCGCTGCCTGGTGGGGCATTTGGCATATCATCAGCGGATTGACAATTGCCACCATTTGGTCGAAAAACAAAAAAGCAAGAAATGAAGCATGAAAATTATTCCGTAGGCTACGATGTCCTAAAGGCCCACGCAAAGCTTTTGCACCGATTTATCCACCGAAATATTACGGTAAGGGGGTTGGGAAATATTCCTAAAAATACACCTATCATTTTTGCCCCCAACCACGAAAATGCTTTGATGGATGCCATGGCGGTCTTACTTGCATCGCCATTACAACCCACATGGTTGGCACGCGCCGATATTTTTGGAAATTCCGTGGTTAACAAAATTTTGTATTTCATGAAGATCAGCCCGGTTTACCGCATCCGCGACGGGAAAGATAGCCTTTCCAAAAACGATGAAGTTTTCGATCTTTCTATCAGGGTATTGAAAAATAAAAAATCCCTGGCCCTGTTCCCCGAAGCGATGCATAATTTTAAAAGGCAAACCATTGCCCACAAAAAGGCAGTTCCCCGCATTGCCTTTATGGCCGAGGAAAGTGAGGATTTTAAATTAGGCATTCAAATTATCCCGGTGGGGCTTTATTACAGCCATTATTACAATGTCAACCGTGAATTGATTGTGAATTTCGGAAAGCCTATTGCTGTTGCTGATTTCAAAGAACAATACCTTGAAAATAAAAATGCTGCCATGATGGCCCTGCGTTCCGAACTCCATGAGCAACTTGTTCCACTCACCCTCAACATAGAAAGCAAACAGCACTATGAGGAATATGAAACTTTACTTGAAATAAGCAACAATAACTCCGGGCGTTTCGAAAACTCAGTTGCCAAATTTGAGGCCGAGCAAAAGACGGTGATAAAAATAAAAAATTGGGAAAACGAAAACCCGGAAGAGGCAATTGAGTTGTTGAAGACTGCTAAAAAATATCAAGGCAGTATCGATAAGTTAAAAATTTCTGATAAAACCCTTAGCCAAAAACAAGGTATTTTTAAAGCGATATTGATGGCCCTTCTCTCTATCTTAAGCTCGCCCCTATTTTTGTATGGCTGGATCAATAATTTCATTTCGTTTTGGCTGCCTTCGTTAATTGTCCGGAAAAAAATGCGTGACGTATCCTTCTGGGCCACCTTTGAATTTGTGTTATGGATAATCCTTATCCCCATCTTCACTTTGCTACAAACAGCACTGGTTTGGATATTTACAAAAGAATGGTGGATCGCCCTGGCCTACTTCGTGACGCTTCCGTTGTTTGGAAAACTATCGATGTACCTGTCAGATTTTTATAAAAGCACGCTCGAAAGTTTAAGATATTTAACAAACAACAAGGCTGTGAAAAATGTGGTGGCGCTGCGGGAAAAGATTTCAGCAATACTAAAAGGAATAATATAAATTTGAATTTATGATATGATTGGCCATGACAAGTTTTAGCAAATACCAACTCATATCCATATCAAAAATCACCTAAAAAAAACTATCATGAAATCACTTTTACTTTTTTGTATCATGATTTGCTTTGTCATCCAAGCCATGTCGCAAACCATCGTACCAACAACTCCCGAAAACAAAAACGCACTCATCGAAGAATTTACAGGTATAGCCTGTGGATTTTGCCCCTACGGGCACAAGGAAGTAACTCAGTTCTTGGCTGCTCATCCCGAGGATGGTTTTGCCTTTGCCGTGCACCAGGGCTATTTTGCACTTCCCGAACCCGGTCAACCAGATTATTCAACTGATGATGGTGATGGGCTGGGATCATATTTTTCTGTTAGTGCCTGGCCCAATGCACTTATCAATCGCCACAATTGGGGTGCAGGAATGCTTTACCCGCTCAACGAGTGGTCGCAGTATGCCAACCAGGCACTCACCCAAAGTGCATACGCTAATGTAGCCTGCGAAGCTACAGTTGATGTACAAACAAGAGAACTGACAGTTCATGTTGAAACTTATTACACCGGCAACAGCCCAGAGGAAAGTAACTTCCTGAATGTGGCTCTGACCCAGAACAACATCAAAGGTCCTCAGTTTAGTTCCTGGTTTAACCCTGATGCCATAACACCCGATGGTGCTTATATGCATCTACACATGTTGCGTGACTTGATCACCGGGCAATGGGGCGAAGAGATTTCCCCGACCACAACAGGCACTTTTATCGACAAAACATATACCTACACAATTCCTGAAGCAATCAAAGATGTTCCCGTTCACCTGGGCGACCTCACCATTGTAAGTTTCATTATTGAAACTGAAAAGGAAGTTGAAACCGCACACGGCACACATCCTGAACTTACTAATTTTGCCTATGCACTTGATGCTGGAATTGATGTTTTGGAACTCCCGGAAAACTCTTGTTCCTACATTGAATCAATAATCGTCATTGGAAACTACGGCTCTGAAGCAATTACTTCCATTGACTTTTTGATAGAAGTTAATGGTGACCAACCCGAAACCTATAGCTGGGAAGGAGATCCTATTGCGCCATTCACATCGGTTGAAATAAAGATGCCGGCATATTATTATTCTGCCATAATTACCGCTGACTACGGCGTTACGATTACTTCTGTTAACGGCCAGGACGATGAAAATACCGAAAACAACAGCATTTCAGAAAGCTTCGGTGTGGCAGTAGAAGTGTCACTTCCAATAACCCTCCACCTGGAAACAGACCAGTATTTTGGAACTGCCTGGTATTTGTATGATGACATGGGCAACCTGGTTGAATCAGGTAGTGGTTACGCTTACAATTCAATTTTCAATATCCCATTTGAAGTGGATGCTGGCTGCTACAAATTTGAAATGACCGACCTGGATGGATTTTTCTTTGGAAGTTACTCACTTAAAGACGGCAACAACAACACCTTCTTTTCACGTGTTGGGAATTTTGGCAACAGCGAAGTAACAGCATTCACACTTCCGATTTACGAACCAACGGCAATTATTGGTGCCAGCACAACAGCAGCGTGTATAGGTGGGACAATACAGTTTATGGATGAATCGACCGGTGGGGCAAGGGAATGGGAATGGACTTTTGAAGGTGGTGACCCCGAAACCAGCATTGAAAAGAATCCGCAGGTGAGTTACAATGAACCCGGCGATTATGATGTCTCGTTAAAAGTAACCAACACTCTTGGAACAGATTACATAATGATGGAAGATTACATTTCGGTTACTTCATTGGCATTTGGTAACCTGGCTCTTCAATTCGACGGAACCAACAATTACGTGCAAGCTATTGACGAAAGTGCATTCGACCTCACAACCGCGCTTACACTTGAACTTTGGATCAAACCTGAATCGCTGGTTGGCACACAGGGTCTGCTATCGAAACACTTTGGAAACAACGCACACCCTTACCAGGTAAGGCTTGATGGCAATGAAATAATTTTTGGTTTTTATAGCAATACCATCGGCTGGCAGCCTGTTGAAACTTACAATGCCAATTTGCCTCTGAACGAATGGAGCCATATTGCCTGTACCTACAACATGATACAAGCCAAAATTTATGTAAACGGAATTCAAAAAGCTTCCGTAAACAAGAATTTCGAAATTCCAACAAACGACCAGGCTTTTGAAATTGGCAGGTCCAAGGACGTTGCTTTCGAATACTTCGATGGCACCATTGACGAAGTACGGGTTTGGGAGATTGCGCTTAATGCGGAAGAATTGGCCGAAAATATGTGTACTAACTATTCAGGGTTGACAGTATCCGGCCTTGTTGCAAATTATAAATTTAACGAATGTGGCGGCACCCTACTCACTGATAGTCAAAATGGAAATGATGCTATTTTAATTGGAATGGAAGGTGATGAATGGCTGGAATCGGATGCATGCCCGGTTTATAATGTGGATTTTACTGTAACTGCCGATCCAGGAGCAATACCACTTGAAGGAGCAACAATCAGCATGAACAGCACCATCCGCTACACCGATGACAGTGGACAGGCAAACTTCGAGGGTTACGAAACCGGATTTTATGAATATGTTGTGAGCGCTGATGGATTTGAAATGGCCACCGGTGAATTTGAGATGGTGAATGAAAATGTTAGCGTTGAAGTGACATTGATTTTAAGTGATATTGAAGATATCTCTTCAGATAAAGTCCGTACCTATCCAAATCCGGTAAATGGTGTATTGAACATCCAGGCTCCTCTGGCTTACGATTTGGAAATTATGGATATGTATAGTCGTGTGATTTTAACCACCGCACTCAGTACCGGAACATCTAAAATCGATTTATCAGATGAACTCCCCGGTGTGTATTATTTGAAACTATCTAGGGATGGACAATTTAGGATCGAAAAAATCATGGTTTGGTAAGCATTGAAATTTCATAAAAATAATTAGTGTCTGGCTATAAAGTCGAGTGTTTGTTCTAGAAAGTTCTCCAAAGGAGTCCTATGGACAAATTCAAGGCGTGTGAAAAATCCAAATCCTTCATGTGGAATTGTGAATATCGTGGTTGACAATGCCGGGACAAGGCAAAAACTAAAATCTATTTCGGTCGTAAACCTTCTTGGCCAAGAGATTTATCAATCTTCACTTGATGGCTCAGGAAATTTTAGGATCGAAACTTCAGCATTTGAAAAAGGATGTTACTTTATTATTCTATCAGATGATATCGATTACAGAACGACTAAGATAGTTATGTTAAACTAGTTGAGGCATTTTCATGAACTAACAATGAATCTGTATCAATGGCAGGTTTCATGCAAAAGCCACCTGGCGTTTCTCCAAGATTGACGAAGCTAATGTATTACGAGTTTAGAAATTACGAAACTCATTTATTATTTTTGCCAAATAAATTGCATATATGACAATATTTATCTACATTTGCAAATTATTCATTATTTAATTATGGACAATTGGAACAATAGAACAAAAAGATTATTAAAGTCAGAACTTGTTAAAAGGGGCATCTCTAATTCTGAATTAGTTACTCTTTTGAAAGAGATTAACATTCACGAAACTAAAGCGAGCATAGATAGCAAAATTAGTCGCGGAAAGTTTAGTGCTTGTTTTTTTCTGCAATGTCTCTCAGTCATAGGTTGCAACAAGATTGAAATCGAAGAACTTGAATATAATTTCTTAGTTGCTGCCGAACCAAATGTTGAATACAGTAAGTCGAACCATGGAAAATAGAAAAATCAAATTCATTGACTTATTCGCAGGCCTTGGCGGAATACGGCTTGGTTTTGAAAACATCTTCAAAAAACTTGGTTACGAAACAGAATGTGTTTTAACTTCGGAGATTAAGCCATACGCCGTTAAGACTTTAAAACTTAACTTTAAACATGAATTTTTAGCAGGTGATATTTTTGATATCCCGAACGAATTTATTCCTGATTTTGATTTTTTATTAGGCGGCTTCCCTTGTCAGCCATTTAGCACAGGCGGTAAAAGGCAGGGCTTTCTTGACACAAGGGGCACATTGTTTTTTGAAATCGAAAGGATTATAAGGAATAAAAAGCCATATGGTTTTATTTTAGAAAATGTAGAAGGACTTGTTAGGCATGACCTAGTTAACAAAAATGATAAAATAGGCAGGACACTTGCAACAATATTGCATACGCTTGAAAACGATTTGGGATATAAAGTTTCCTGGAAAGTTTTTGACTCCTTGGAATTTGGATTACCTCAATCGCGAAAAAGAATTTTTATTATTGGCACAAAATCAAAGAAAGTTGACTTAAATGGTAATGAACCAAGATTTAATTCCCTAAATAGCATTTTAGAAAAAGGTGTTGAACCTTTAAAATCTGATTTCGTGGATAAATTATTGTCACACTTTGAAATTAAAGATTTATATGGGAAATCTATAAAAGACAAGAGGGGCGGCGAAAATAACATACATAGCTGGGATATTGGTATAAAAGGTGAGGTGTCGAAGGAGCAGTGTTTGTTACTGAACAAACTTTTTAAGGAACGAAGAAAAAAACAGTGGGCCAAGGAAATCGGCATTGATTGGATGGACGGTATGGCCCTGACTTTGGAGCAAATACATACATTCATTGACTATCCTATTACAGAGTTGAAATTGATGCTGGATGATTTAGTTGAAAAAGGGTATCTGAAATTTGAACACCCCAAAAAACTTATCAAAGAACTTACCACGAATGGCATCAGGACATACAGGAAGCCTGATGAAACAAAACCTAAAGGCTTTAATATAGTAACAGGTAAACTAAGTTTTGAAATTAATAAAATTTTAGACCCTGGTGATATTGCACCAACTTTGGTAGCAACAGATGTTTCAAGGCTTGCAGTACCGGATGGCAAAGGGCTTAGGCGATTAACAATCAGGGAAGGGCTTAGATTATTTGGTTACCCTGAATGGTATCAGATTCAAACAAAAGAATACGACGCTTTTGATTTGTTAGGCAATACAGTTGCCGTTCCTGTTGTAGAATTTGTAGTGTCCAAAACTGCACAAGTAGTTGAAGACGACCAAGTGTATCAAAAGAAAATTAAGGTTTTGGATAATACTCATCCAGAACTTCATCAAGTACACTCAGTGCCCGCTGATTAAAAACAAAATCACTCGCATCATATATTCTGTGCAAATCATTTTGCCTGCCAACCCAGCCAAAACCATCGCAGTAATTCAGCATAAGTATTCTATTATTTCTATGGTTTGCATTGTATTTCATCAGAATACCATAGAGCTCTACAAGTTGGTCAGCCCTCTTCGATTGACCACTTCCAGTTGTTATATTGTATGATGATTCAATCAGAATAATAGGGGCATCTACTCCAGGGATAAGAAAATCAATGTTTTTGTTTAACAAAGGAAATTCCTTTTGAATTTCATATTCCAAATTTTTATTCGTAATTATCTTGTAGCGATTAAGCCTTGTTTGAATAATTTTTTCAACATGCGCACCTACTTCATTCGAGTACTTACCTTGAATTTCGTTATCATTCAAAATTCTTTCGACATAATTATAGTCGGACAAATCTTTAATAAACTCAGTTGTTGTTAATTTAAAATTACGCAAATAGTATAGAGGGATTTCAGAACCGATTTTTGAGTTCCTTCCCTCAATAAAAAATTCTACTAACTTTTCCCTAAAATCAATATTCGACTTGATAGTTTTGCTAATTCTCTTAACATCCCATTCAGTTCTAAATATTTCACCATAAAACCTGTGCCTAACGAGCGAAACTACACGTTTTAACCTTTCTTCTGAAAGACCTATCAGCGAAACAAATGCTTTAAGCTTTACCAATGCCTGGAAGTCACTATCTGCTGTGAGAAAGTCAGACAGTTGTTTAGTGTTTGTAAACTGGCAGCAATTCTCATTAATATAACGGGTCAAAGGTTCTATTGACATCAAAAATGAATTGTCAAAATCATCATCAATCATGAATGACATACTATTCTTCCAGTCTTCAAATAATAATTTCCGTATATTTTCAATTATTTTGTTTCAAAATTAACAATAAATTGGATTCTTTCAGACATACGTTTGATACACATGATGTTGACAGGCAACTAGTATTAACTTTGCCCAACTTGATTTCCAAATAGAGGCTACTATGAACACCTTAGCTTGTTTTATTCAGCACGCTTAAACGCTTCAATCAATACCAAAGCTTTTGCCTTGTCGCTTTCAAAAACCACCACCTCAACCGGTTCAAACCCGCCGGCAGAAACTTGCCAGGGTGCAATACTTCCCATTTGCTGATTTTTCAAACTTGCTGAAATACCTTCTTCAGTAAGTATATTTTTTACCATTTCTGAATCAACAGGATTTCCGGAATAAATTGTAATTAGTTTGGATTCATTCTCTTTTGAAGTCATATTATTTATGTTTCAAGGTTAACGATTATTTAAATTCAATAGTTCTAAAGACGCTTATTTTTTCGTTCAGGTCATTACAGTTGTAACATCCAATCCAAAGTCTGTTTTCTTTTTTCAAACTTTCAGTATAGGCTGCTGTATAACCTTTTCCTGACGATTCTTTGACAATCTTAAACTTTTTGCCATCAATGAATTCATATGCGATTTTGAATTGAGGGGCCAAGCACTCGTCAAGTGAATTTGAATACCAACCATAATCAAAACTAATAGTGTCAATTTGGTTAGTTATTCCACCAACGTAACTATCGATCCCTCTGTACCTAAAAAACTTATAATCTTTTGGTGACTGAATATAAAATGGGCCAGCATCAATTTTATGCCAATTTGGTATTTTACTTTCAGAATAATACACTGAGTCCGTCATAAGCTCATTATAAATTACAGGTTTCAAATCATATCTTCCAGTCCCAAAAAAGTAGCTAATAACCAGGAGCAATACAACAATAAAGGCCATTCCAACTATTAATCCTGAATTATTGAACCTTTTCCTATGTAATCTCTGATGTCTCATATTAGCTTTTCAACTTGATTCCATTCCTTTGTTCTTTCAACTTTGTATCAAAACATGGATTGTTGTGTTGATCTAATTGTTTTATTTCGTTTGTTACGGCCTCATCTTCAGTTTAACATACAGTATGTTATCGCGAATAAAAATTCCCGTTTGCTCAAAACTGAGGTTCAGGTTTGAAATCTCACGTGTTAAAGTTTGGAACTTGCCAGCATACTGATCACCCATTCTTTTTATTTCTGAAGTTTGCTTGTCAGCCATTTCAATTTGCCGGAGTATGGCCGATAAATAAGCATTCCACAATCCATCCCCTAAGTCGGTATAACTATAATTCAATAATTCATCCTCCGCAATTGTGATTTCCTGAGGTAGGAAATATTTAAACTTGCCGTATTCAAAAACCAGTTCCTCGTTGTAATGCTTTGAAGAAATCAAGATACCATGATGGGTATTATGGCAACTATATTCAGAAACGAGATTATTTCGGAGTTTCAAATCGAAATTAAATGTACTGTAAACAAATAGGTCATCGTACTCACCCTCTTCCGAAACAAAATAATCGGCAACGACCAGGCCCTTAATATCGCTTGTATTCATACCCCTTACTTCAAAACCTGCCAGTATAATAGCTTCGCCATAGCTGGTGAATCCCTGTTTGTGAATTTTTAAATGGGATAGATTGTAGTTAAGAAAAGATTCAATTTTTGAATAAGAAGAGCATTTACCGATGATGTCATCACCCGCCATTTCGCTGGAATAAACATCAGTAATGTTTTGGATTGTGGCCTCAGCAAATATCGACAACAAACCCAGCGCCCTGATCTTTGCTTGTTCAATTGCCAGGGTTGAATCAAGGTTAGGGTCGGATATACCAAATACCACTGGCTGCCCCGGTTTTGCAAAACCATCGAAGTTAAAAAACCAGTAAGGCAATTCGACCGGTGGGAGGTACGATACATATTTTGAGTCGTCCTCTTCAATATCAACATTCTGGTCGCCAAATTCCTTGTCGAAGGTTTTCTTAAAATGATCGTATTGTTTCTCGATTTCTTGTCCACTTTTGTTGAATCCAGATTGAGGAAAAACAAATAAACCACAAAGTAGAAAGCCGGTAATTAGCCAAATTTGCTTCATACACCCGAATGAATTACTGATAATAGAATTGAAAAAAAACGGCTCTATCTGGTTATAGGAAAACCTGAATGGAGCCGGAATATTAGTTCTAAAAACAAGAGCGGGGCACTAATTAGCCTGTCCATAAAGTCGTACTTTCTCAAAACAAGCATATATTTTGCCACAGATTTCGCTGATTAACACAGAATTTTATCTGTGAAATCTGTGGCGAACCTGAGTTTTTTGAAAAACAAATTAATTGCCATTCTTAAAATTTTCCATTTCCTTCTCAAGTTCTTCCTTAAATTTTTCGTATTGGAAATCGATCTCCATCTTGGTATCATTGGAGAGCCTGTCTTTCATGGCATTTGAAATTTCATCGCCGGCCAGTTCTATTGCAAGATAGGTTTTGTAGGTGCCCTGCTTGGTTTTTGTCTGCTTTTCGCAAATGGTTTTAATGCCCGACAGTTCCTGCTTGATCACCTCACGTGAAAGCCCTTCATATTTTTCGCGGATGTCTTCCACATTGTTGGCTTCGTACGACGAGAAATAGTTGTCGATAACAGCTTTTACGGTCGTTTCAATTGATCCGGCAAGTTCCTGCTTACAGTTGCTCATGGCTTTCTTTTTCGACATCACCTGGTCGGTACTTTCGCCAAGGCTGTTTGCCCTGAAAAATTCACCATCGGTGAAATACTCAGGCCCTGAACAATAGGTCTGGATTAAAACTTCATCGTCTGGCGCCTGTACTACTTCTTTCTTTGATTTACAGCTTTGCATGGCTGGCATAATAAAAATGGCCGCCAGAGCCATCATTAAAATCGTTCGGAATGTTCTCTTTTTCATACTTGAAAATTTTTGATTAAACATGAATAAATTAAATTGTATTGATTGTTTGCAAATTCTATGCCTTGTTTGGGTTTTGCGTTTCGCGTTTGGCGTTTCTCGTTCGTATCCTCCATTTCTCTATTCTTACTGCGTTGTTGTAAGCCGTTCGAAGTTTGATAATCCCCGATATTAATTCATTCGAAACCGAAAACAGAATTCTTACAAAATACTGAACAAAAAACTTCGAACTTTCTGTTATCTCTTAATACTTTTTTCAATAAGCACTTTTACCGTCTAACTTCCGGATTCCAACTACCATTCAGCAGTCATCAACTTTCTTTACCTTGCTGCTATTCGTTCGAAGTTGGAGAGGCTATATTGAAACTTCCGAAAAAAATCAAAAGCTAAAGCTATTTACAAACTGACAGAAAAACTTCGAACGCGCTTTATGTCTCATCATGCTTTTCTACTTACCAACCTGAATCCGGCCTAATAAGATTCCTTCTCTGTCTTCTGTCTTCTGTCTTCTGTCTTCTGTCTTCTGTCTTCTGTCTTCTGTCTTCAGTCTTCTGTCTTCTGTCTTCTGTCTTCTGTCTTCTGTCTTCTCCCTTCTGTCTTCTGTCTTCTGTCTTCTGTCT
>Ga0208900_1001131_pt1 | contig 14988 bp, 11 predicted proteins | sample AntAceMetag02UKK_FD_184763 | JGI IMG/M metagenome (GOLD analysis project Ga0208900, IMG submission 184763) | Saline lake microbial communities from Ace Lake, Antarctica - Antarctic Ace Lake Metagenome 02UKK (SPAdes) (version 2) | ecosystem: Environmental > Aquatic > Non-marine Saline and... | reverse complement strand
GATTCCGGAGTTTGCAAGCCTTTTGTTGTACTGGTTTCCGATTTCCTGTCGCATAGCCAGCCAATCATTTAGATACCTGAGTTTTACCCTTAGGATAGCAGCCTGTATTTCATCAATTCTCGAAGTGAGTTGCCTCCGGTCGTGCATTTTGTCGTCCCTTCCAGCCAATTCACGGATTGAAGATGCAAGCGATTTATCGTTGGTAGTAACTGCACCCGCATCACCCAAGGCCCCCAGGTTTTTTGTAGGGTAAAAACTCCAGGCTGCAACTGTACTATTTGGGGGTTTCCATCCATGGGCATGGGCAGCATCGTACAACACCGATTTGGGAGCATCTGCCTCGGGCAGTCTGCCAAAAATGAGTACCGGCACAGCATCATCAGGGGTTTGAGCCATCCAACCCTTAGCATTAATTTCCTGCAATTTTACAGTTACTCCGCCCCTGTGCAATCCGGTTCCGGTTAGTGGCAGGGTATTCGCAGGAATGGTGGCTGTTTTCAGGTTCAGCGCCATCGCTGCAAGGGAAATTGCATCAGTACCGCTGTTGCAGCAAATGGCATACTGCTGGCCACAGTATTCTGCCCATTCTTCTTCAAAATGTCTTGTTTGTGATCCGTTTAAATATGACGAACGGTCGAGGCAAGCGGCAATAGCAAGTTCAATTTCTTTCCGGATAGCCGTATGTACCCTGGTTAAATCAACAAATGGTATTTGATGCATCTAAATAAATTTGTTTCAAAGATAAAGTTTTCCCAAAGCCATGCGGTCAAATTGAGTCAAAAGGATTCAGGCTATATAATTGAATCCCCCATTTGGAAATGTTCTAATGATTTTTTCGATATTCTGACCTTAGCAAACCATAGCGCAAAATGTCGTAATATTCCCCATCGAAATACCTTGCTTCGCGTAAGCGGCCTTCGTTTACAAAACCCAGTTTTTCGACAAGCCAGATGGCCGCCGGGTTGTAATCGATAATCTCGACTTCGAGCCGGTGGAGGTTTAAATGCTTGAAGGCATGGTTGATCATCGCTTCCATTACTTTAAAACCAATCTTTTTTTTTTGGTACTCGGGGTGGATAAATAAACTTAGTTCGGCCTTGCGGTTGAACCAGCGGATGGATTTGTAAGCGGCCTGCCCGATTATTTTTTCATCTTTCCACAGGTCGAACACCATCGAGTCGGGCATGTTGTCGGGGTAGGTCCATTTTTCGGTGAGGTAAGGCACAATTCCGGGCAGCAAAGCAATTTCAGCGGCGGCGCTGTTCCCGGTTTTATCCAGTTTAATTTGGACATCTTCGCATAAAATATTCATAGTTTTCGAGTTTTTATACTGGGTTCATAATTATCATTTAAAAAGCACACTTTTGAATTGTATTATCAAATTTATCGTTGATTTAGAATATTCATAAGTTCTGACCCATCTCGCGAAATCAAATCCTGGCATCTTTCATACTTGGGTTAAAGTAGTTTGCACTTTTTACATTATTTTAAAAACCTAATTTTTATTCTTCAACCTTAGTAGCCTAATTCAACCCCTCCTGAACCAACCTTATCCCTTAGGGATAAGGTTAGGGTCTTATGGAATTCTAATTGCTACTAAGGTCTAAATCCATAAAAAATAAGGTTTTTTTAAGAAAAAGTGTAAACCGAGAAATGAAATTTGTTTTGATTTTCTTCAATTTATTCATCGTTGTTGTTTTCTTCTTCGTTGCCCCACATTTCTCTATAGAATTGAATTTGTTCCGCAGTAGCCACGGGGTCAATATCGTAATAATAACGGCATAGTTTTTTAAACAGAACCAATATTTCATCGTCAAAAGCCACCTCGCAAAGTGCATCCAATGTATGTTCGATGGTTTTAATACCCTTGCTTTTTGTACTAATAATTCTTTCAGCTTCGGGTTTCCAAATTTGTAATGTATGCCTTACTGCTTCTTTCTGCAAGGCAACAATGGATTTTACCAAATCGTGTAATTCTTTATCCATCACTTACCTTTCAGTTTTTTAATATCCTCCTCTATTTCCTTTAAGTTTTGCTCTTGTTCCAGTTTGTTTTGTTCTTCTATAAACTTTTTATATTCAGTATCTGTTTTTTCTAATGCCTATTGATGGCTGATTTTTCCCGCGTGAGTGAGCAATTCCCGGCCGTTCATATTTAGGATTACATCCAAACGCTCAATCCAGTCTTTCATATACATTGGGGTTTGCTGCTGTGCCATTGTTTCGGCAAATGCCAAATATTGCTCCACCAACAAGCCGAGGAGCTTTATTTCATGTTCTTGTGTTTTCCCGGCAATTGCACCGTGCTGAGTGGTTGTCCGGAATTTCCGGACAACCATATTTTCGTTCAGTTCTCCTTCGTTAAAAATATTCTTTATGTGCTCTGAAATGGTGCGTTTGTCTTTTCCGAACAATTGCCCCATTTGTGCCTGTGTAAGCCAAACGGTTTCTTCTTCCAAACGCACATCAATTTTGATGTTGCCGTTATCTTTCTGATATATGAGTATTTCGCCTTTGTTCATAATGCCTGATCCAATTTTGCTTCTGTGAGTTTCATTTCTTCAATCTCTTTGTTTTATCCTCAATTTGTTTGATAAAATCCTTTTCAACTTGTGTAATTCTATTCTTTATTTTCTCTTTGTAAATTTCATATTCATTGTGGGCTTTTACTATTGCTTTTTGATGACTAATAGTTCCTGAATGTTGTAAAATATCTTTATTGGTCATTTTTAGAAAAGTATTTAACTGCTTAATCCAATCGACCATATACATTGGTTTACGGTCTAATGCCTGGATTTCTGCAATTTCCAAAAATGCAGTAACCATTCTGTTCAAAATATTCAATTCATCTTCTGCAAGATAATTTTTAGCAATCTCAACTTCTTTTCTTGTTGGTATTTCGCCATTAAAATTAGTCAGTCCAATATGCTCTTTTGATGAATCTACTCGTTTGTAAACAGTCTCAGCTGCTGTTTCTCCATGGCTTGCCCAGTGCATTTTGTTTTGTATGGTTTTAAATACCAATACAGATTGTTCTGTTTTTGGGTCGTAGTCGATGCTTGTAGCATAAACATCTAAAACCTTACGCCAAAACACCTTTTCAGAGGAGCGAATATCACGAATGCGAGCTAAAAGCTCATCGAAGTAGTTTCCGCCTCCTACCTCCTTTAGCAGTTCATCATTCATTGCAAAGCCTTTTATCAAATATTCTTTGATAAGTGCTGTTGCCCATTTTCTAAAATGTACGCCTCTGTGGGATTTTACTCTGTAACCAACCGAAATAACCACATCGAGATTGTAAAAATTAGTAGGCTTGGTAGAAAAATCGGAATTTCCGATTTTTCTAATCGAAGACTCTTGTTCAAGCTCTTGTTCTTTATAAATATTAAGAATATGCTCGTTTATTGTAGAACGGGATTTTTGAAATAGTTCTGCTATTTGGTCAATTGTAAGCCAAACTGTTTCATTCTCAAAATGGGTTTCTATTTTGACTTTTCCGTCTTCGGTTTGGTAAATTATGAGTTGATTGTTTTTCATTGACAGTTTGTTTTAGCTTTCTTCAATTTCATCATTTTCCAAATCTTTCATAAGTTCCTCCAAAGAAGTAGTATTTGCCTTTTTATCTTCATCTGTCATGTTTTTATATTCTTCAATACTTTTTTCCATACTGTTTAACTCTTCTTGTATTTCCTTTTCTTCAAAACCTACAAAGGTCATTTCGAATAAGCAATGCGAGATGATTTCTAATTCAGAAAAATGTAGTAAACTTTCCTGGCTAATTTCCATGCCTAACCATTTACTCCAAGCCGTAAACTCAATAGCTTGCGAAAATTTTTCTTCTTCGTTTTTTGGATTATTATATTTTCCCGAAACATCAACATATTCTTCTCCATCAAAATCATCCTTTTGATGTGCAACAACAATTGAAATATCTGAATCATCGGGATGCATAAATAAAAGTTCTTCAAACACTTTTTTGTATCCTGAAATGTTTTTTGCTTCATCGGGATATAATTCCAATAAAATTATTTTAACACTTAGCCACGAATTGGTTTGTATGAGTTTTTTAAATTTCATAGTATAAGCTCCTTTCTAAGTTCCGTTTCTTCAATAGCACCGTGTTGAGTGGTTGTCGCAAATTTTGCGACAACCACTTCTTTATCAAGTTCTCCTTCTGAAAAAACATTGTTAATGTGTTTTCCTATGGTTTTAATATCTCTATCAAACAACATAGAGATTTGCTGACGATTTAGCCAAACCGTTTCTTCTACAACCTTTACCTCTACTCGTGTAAGATTTTCAGCCTGATATATTATTATTTCGTTTTTGTTAAAGCTCATAACCTAATTCCTTAAAAGCGTTAATCAATTGGTTTTGGGATTCTTTATCTTTTTTTAATGGCATAGTGAAATTTTTCATTTCCACGTGTTTCTCCTTGCTATCTATATTTTCTATTCGTTTTTTAAATTTTATAATCAGGTTTCAATGTTCGATTCTGTTATTTTCACACTGCAGCAAACTCGTGAATTTGTCGATAGATCAAAAAACAAATGTGGATGGGGCAATTGCTGAGCAAAAAATTGATTTAGAAATATTTCAAGGTATCACGAGGCCATCCTAAGCAATTTCATCAAATCTTCGGCTTTAAAAGGTTTACTGATGTAATCGTTCATACCCTCGGCAATCATTTTTTCGCGCTCACCTTTTAGGGCATTTGCCGTCATTGCAATAATATGTATCGCTTTACCCAAGGCTTTATTTTTTTCGTATTCCCTGATTTTATGGGTAGCCTCTATGCCATCCATTACGGGCATCAGCACATCCATAAGTATTGCATCGTAGGTGTTTTTCTTAAACAAGTCCAAAGCAATTTTTCCATTTTCAGCGATGGTTACTTCGTGTCCCATTTTTTTGAGGTTAAACAGGGCAACCTTTTGGTTGATCAGGTTATCTTCGACAAGTAAAATTTTGAGCGATTCTTTCCCCTGGGTTTCCGATCTTATGTTCAATTCGATTTCCTTTGGAGTTCCTTCACTAATTTCAAATTCGCTGGTGAACCAAAATTTTGACCCTTTACCAAGCTCGCTTTCAACACCAATTTCCCCATTCATCAGTTTTGAAAGATTTTTTGATATGGCCAACCCAAGGCCCGTGCCTCCATACTTTCGAGTTATAGAGCTGTCGGTTTGTGAAAATGCTTTAAATAATCTTTTCTTTCCCTCCTCAGAAATACCTATCCCGGTATCGATAACTTTGAAGATTAGCTTGGTGGCATTTTTCTTTTTCATAACCATCATTCCATCAACCTGCAACACATCAATTGTAAGGGTAACACTTCCCGAGGTAGTAAATTTTATTGCATTGTTTATGAGGTTAATAATTACCTGTTTCAGGCGCAAAGGATCTCCTTTAAGAAACCGTGGCACTTCATCACTGATTTCTGAATGTAAAACAAGTCGTTTTTCCGTTGCCCTCAGCGATAGCAACTTTACAATATCCTCAACTTCTTTGATGAGGTCAAAATTGATATCTTCCAGGTCCACCTGCCCGGATTCTATTTTTGAAAAATCAAGAATATCATTAATAATGGCGAGCAAGTTATTTCCGGAAATATTAATAATATCGAGGTAATCTTTTTGCTCCGTAGTGAGTGGAGTATCCCTCATAATATTCGTCATGCCAATAATGCCATTGAGTGGTGTTCTGATTTCGTGGGACATGCTGGCAAGGAAAAGCGATTTTGTATGGGTTGCTGCTTCGGCCTTATCCTTTGCAATTTTTAACTCGGCATTCATGCGTTCCAATTCACGTTTTTGCTTGTACAGATCAAGGAAAACCTTTACTTTTCCCCGCAAAATGTCTTGGTTGATTGGTTTGGATATCAGGTCAACGGCACCACTTTCGATGCCTTTTACAACATAAAAATCGTCTTTATAAATTGCCGACACAAAAATAACCGGGAGGAATTTGGTCCGTTCTTCCTGCCTTAAATATTCAACGGTTTCATAACCATCCATTTCAGGCATTTGAATATCGACAATAGCAAGGGCAAAGTCGTGGAGGAAGGTATTAACCAGCGCTTCGTTTCCAGATAAAGCTCTAATAAATTCAACATTGAAATCAAATAGGATTTTCTCAAGAGCGATCAGGTTTTCTATCCTATCGTCAACTATGAGTATTTTTGGTTTATCGTTGGATGACATGGCTATTATTGATTTAACTTATGGAAAAAAAATTAGGTTTTGGTAATGTTAAAATGAGCGGCTAATTCTACCTTCAAATCATCTGCCTTAAAGGGCTTGCAAATGTATCCATCCAGGCCCTGTGCCATCAAGCGCTCTTTGTCGCCCTTTAGGGCATTGGCAGTCATGGCAATTACCGGAATACCCCTCTTAAGCACCTGGTCTTCCTGTATTTTTTTTATCTTGCTTGTAGCTTCTATCCCGTCCATTATTGGCATCATTATGTCCATTAATACAACATCGTATAAATTATCCCTGAACATTTCGACTGCAATATTTCCATTTTCGGCAATATCAACAACATGCCCCATTTTTTGGAGATTAACCATGGCTACCCGTTGGTTTATCTTATTATCTTCGGCCAACAACACCCGTAGCTTTCTAAGTTTACCTTCACCTTCCGAATGGGTTATTTCATCATTCCTGTCGGTTACTTCGTTGCCAATTCCAAAAGCAGCCGTAAACCAGAATGTAGAGCCTTCCCCTTCCTCGCTGATAACCCCAATATCGCCACCCATCATTTTTGCAAGGTTTTTTGAAATTGACAGTCCTAAACCCGAGCCGCCGTGTTTTCGTGAAATTGAAGCATCGGCCTGCGAAAATTCTTTGAAGAGTTTTTTTTGTGCTTTTGGAGGAATACCCGCTCCGGTGTCGATTATCTTAAACATAATCTTCGAGCTTTCCTCACTTTTTTTCATGATTGAAACTTCAAGTTTTACCGCCCCGTTTTCGGTAAATTTTATGGCATTGTTTACGAGGTTTATTATAATCTGCTTTAGCCTCAGCGGATCGCCAATAACAAACTCCGGTACGCCTTCAAATATCTTAAACTGAAGATTAAGGTTCTTTTCAGATGCCTTGAGGTTCATTAGTTTATGGATTTGATCTATTTTTTTCTTAAGGTTGAAGTTTAATTCTTCGAGTTCTATTTGCCCTGATTCAATTTTCGAGAAATCAAGAATATCGTTTATAATACTCAATAAACTACTTCCTGAATCACTGATCAATTCAACGTACTCTTTTTGTCTCGCTTCAAGCTTTGTTTCGGCCAATATTTGGGTCATCCCAAGAATTCCGTTTAAGGGGGTGCGTATTTCATGGCTCATGTTTGCCAAAAATGTTGACTTATGCTTGTCGGCGGCTATAGCTTTGGCTTTTGCCTCTTCCGCTATTAGGTTTGCCTTTTTACGTTCTGAAACTTCCTCTTCGAGTTTTATATTTATCACTTTCAACTCGTTGGTTCTTTGCTTAACCAATTTTTCCAATTGGGTTTGATGGATGTACAAATCAAGGAATACCCTTACTTTTCCGCGCAAAATTACGGGAACAATTGGCTTTGGTATAAAATCCACGGCCCCTGTTTCGATCCCTTTTACAATATGGAAATCCTCGGTGTAGATTGCCGACACAAAAATTACGGGGAGTAGTTTTGTCTTTTCTTCCTGCCGCAATAATTCCACCGTTTCGTATCCATCCATTTCGGGCATTTGGATATCAACAATTGCCAGTGCAAAATCGTACATGAGGGTCATCACTAACGCTTCATTTCCTGATGTTGCCCGTATAAAATCTACATCAAAGGTATTCAGCACCTTTTCAAGAGCTATGAGATTCTCAAGTTTGTCGTCAACTATCAGTATTTTTGGATTCACTTTGATTGTGGATTTTGAGGTTTATAAGTCGTTGGTATGATGGGTTTCCCCAACCATTAAAAAATTTCTGTTTTACTACCCATGATTAATATTTTATCTCCCACTTTAAAACACCGCGCTTACTTGTACAACCACACCCTCATGAGCGAAAGTAGTTTTTCCACATTCACGGGTTTCGACATGTAATCGTTGGCCCCGGCTTCGATACATTTCTGGCGATCTTCTTTCATTGCCTTTGCCGTTAGGGCAATAATCGGGAGTTTATCATATTTTTTCATCCCGCGGATTTTCCGCGTAGCTTCGTAGCCATCCAAAACCGGCATCATGATATCCATTAACACGAGATCGATATCTTCATTTTTTTCCAATACCTCCAGGGCCATTTGGCCATTTACAGCTTTTACTACTTCCATACCCTTCCCTTTCAATACTTTACTCAGGGCGAATACATTTCTCATATCATCATCAACCACCATAATTTTCTTGCCCTGAAATAGTATCTCTTTATTATGGAGGTTGGCAATAATTTTTTGCTTCTTATCGGGCAAATCATCAACAACCCTGTGGAGGAACAGCGCGGTTTCATCCAGCAAACGTTCATCGGATTTTACACCTTTTATGATAATGGAATTTGTATAAACCTGAAGTTCATCGTTCTCCTCTTTAGTAAGGTCTTTTCCGGTGTAAACAATAATTGGTGGAATATTAATATCTTTGTCCTTGTCGAGCATTTTTAATAAATCGAAACCTGTCATATCGGGCAAACCCAAATCGAGCACCATACAATCGAACTGGTTTGCTTTTATAGCCTGAAATGCTTGTTCACCATTTTGTACTTCAGTAATATTTACATCGCCCTCACCAATAACCACTTTTATGCTTTTTCGCATTGCATCGTCATCCTCCACTATTAGCAGGTCCTTCATCTTGCGCTCGATAAAATGTTCAATCCTGCCGAAGGCACCGAGCAGCTCATCAGGTTTTGCAGGTTTATTGAGGAACCCGATGGCCCCTTTTTTATATACCTCGATGGTTTCCTCGAAGGCCGACATAACATGAACGGGGATGTGCCTGGTTTTGGAATTATCTTTAAGCTTTTCGAGTACCGCCAGGCCATCAATGCCGGGGAGTTTTATATCAAGAATGATGGCATCCGGAATAAATTTTTCGGCCAATTTAAGGCCTTCTTCACCTGTAAGGCATGCAATGCACTTAAATTCTTTCTGGTTACCCTGTTTGATTAATGTTTGTGAAAAAACAGGGTCATCCTCAATTATAAGTATCACCTTATCTTCCTTGCTAATGTTATTACGATCGTCAGGAATTTGTTTTGCCTGAACCCCGGAAGGGTTTACATTTGAAGGTGAATTAAAAACTTCGGCAATTTTCGCGGGTACTTTTTGCGAAATATTTGGCCTGGCTCTCATCTTTATTTCACTTTTCTTCCCATCTTCTACCGGTTCATCTTCGGCTTTTTTAATTGGGATATACAACGAAAATGTTGCTCCTTTGCCAACTTCACTATTCAAAAGTATTTCGCCGCCGAGAAGTTTTGCAAGTTCCCTCGAAATTGAAAGCCCGAGGCCGGTACCCCCATATTTACGACTTGTACCACCTTCGGCCTGCTGAAATGCCTCCCATATCGCCATCTGTTTTTCTTTTGGAATCCCAATACCGGTATCGATTACCGAAATCACGATGGCATCATCTGCAATCAAGCCGCTACGCGAAAGATCCACGCCAGGAAACGGGAGGTGTATATGGATTCTTACTCCTCCTTCTTCGGTGAATTTAATTGAATTTGATACCAGGTTTTTAAGAATTTGCTCAAGCCTCAACCTGTCCGAAATAATCGAATTGGGCGTATTTGGATCGATATCAATGCTGAGTTTTAACTGCTTTTGGTGAATAACAGGCTTGAACTGTCGGTTGATGGAGTCCTGGATATCGATTAATGAAATTGTTTCAAGGTTGAGCGACATTTTCCCTGATTCGATTTTTGAAAGATCGAGTATTTCGTTAATCAATACCAACAAATCGGTACCACTTTTATAAATAATCTCCGATGATTCGATTTGCTCCTCGCTGAGATTATTGCTCCTATTGTCGGCAAGGTCGCGGGACAGGATCAACAAACTGTTGAGCGGTGTGCGCAACTCGTGCGACATGTTGGCAAGAAACTCCGACTTGTATTTACTTGAAATTTCCAGCTCCTTAGCCTTCTGTTCGATATTTGAACGCGCTATCTCAAGTTCAAGGTTTTTATCCGATATTTTTTTCTTTTGGAATTCAAGTGCTTTTGTCTTTTCCTGCAACTCTTCGTTTATTACCTGGAGTTCTTCTTGCTGGGTTTTTAGGTTTACCTCAGATTTTTTGAGCGCTTTGGTTTGCTCCTCCAGTTCTTCGTTTGCCACACGCAGTTCCTCCTGCTGCACCTGCATTTCCTCGTTCTTTTGTGTAAGCTCTTCCTGTTGTATCCTGAGTTTTTCGGCTTGCTTGGTGGTCATGCTTAGCATTTGCTGGATTTCGGCGCGGGTTTTTATGGAGTTTATCCCAATGGCAATACTTTCGGATACCTGGTTTATCAAATCCATTTGGTTTTTGCTTATACCGGTAGCGAAGCCCATCTCAATTACCCCGATTACATTTTCCTGGTAAATCAATGGCGTAACAAGAATATTTGATGGGGGGATTTTTCCCAAGCCCGACTGAATGTAAATATAATCCTTTGGCGGATCGGTAAACAGGATAGCTTTTTGCTCACTCGCAGCCTGCCCAACAAGTCCTTCTCCAAATTTAAACTTCGTGGTATTATCCTTTCTCACGTCATAAGCATAAGTGCCGGTTAGTTCCAAAGTCTGGCTTTCGCCGTTAAGGTAAACCGCACCAATTTTAAGGTCAAGAATATCGGCCATCACCGAAAGCAACTGGTTGGTAAGCTGCTTGATTGATTTTTCCCCCCTCAGCACATCGCTGATTTTCATTATGGATGTTTGCAGCCAATTATTGGAGTCATTTTCTTGCGATAGTTTATTAAGGTTATCGCGCATCTGAATTAATGCGTTTCCAAGCGTATCGCCATCGCTTAGGGCATTGTATTCAATATTCATTTTCCCCTTTCCAATCTCACTTGCAAAAAGGGATGTTTGTTTAAGGCCATAAACAAGCACGTTAAGTGCTTTCGACATATCGCCCATTTCATCGTTGCCCCCATCTATATCCTGGTTGGGGAGTATGCCTTTTCCCATCTGAAGAATAATACCTTTGAGGTAATTAATTGGTTTAACCAGGGCGCTTATTGTAAGAAATGCTGAAACTGCCGCCACTATCATCAGTAAAATCCCCATTATAATAATGAGTAATTGAAAACCATTGAACGACTTGTCCATTTGACCTAACTGATCCTCAACAATTTTTTGCTGCCGGCGAACGAGCGCATTTAACATCCCTACAACCTTGCTGGTTTCAACCATCACTTCACCTTGTTCTTCTACCATCGGTTGAATTTCAAATACAAGCATAACATCTTCGTAACTATCAAAATCAACAAGATGTTCCATTATATAGTTGTGCTTTCTGAAAAGTGTATCTTCAATGCTTGCAATAGCATCAAACAATAACTTTTGTTGATCGAGGGACCAGTTTTCCGATATTTCGATCAACTGATCGCGGAGCCTCGGGTATCCCTTTTCGTGGAGTTCGCGAAGTTTCAACTTGTCAGGAGTGTCAGCTTTTTTATCGATAAAAACCCAATTCTTAATCAACATTTTAGAATTATTTACTAACGACAACAAGTCGTTGAGTAAAGAAACTGATGGGGAATGAATTTTTGTAATATCATCGCTCACCTTCCTGTTTTCATCAAGGGTGGTGTAGGTGAGGATACTACTAATGAATACACCAAGTATAATAATACCGAAACCAATGATGAGCTTATTTTTGACAGTAAATCGTATCTTCATTTTCTAATTTTTAATAAAGAGGTATTGTTTTATCAACAAACAACCAGTATTCATTTTCAATCCACAATTATCGCAAGCCTTTCAAGGTCAGAACTCACCTTTAATCCGTATTTCGTGGCATTGCTCTTTTTAAATTCAAATTTTTGCTTGGAGCCATCCACAATAAAATTGATAGCAGCGCCGGCATTGGCCATTCCTTTTTTGTCGGAAACAATTAAAGTGCTGAAATTTTTAACCATGGCCATCGCCGCTCCTATCTCATCAGATTGCGACTGCGGGATATACAAAATATGACATTTTACAATATCTTCCGGTTTTTTAAACTTCTGTACAACAATGTTTTGTCCGGCCACATTCCGTGTTGTTGCAAGGTTTTCCAGCTCCACGATTATTGGAGAAGTTCCCAGAACACCAATCACAAAATCCCCTTTCCTATAAGCTTCGGGCCATTCGATGTGCTTAGTGAAATTATAGATAAAAACGGTATGTAGTTTTTCAGATTGGGCGTAAATCTCTGCGCTAACGAAAAAGAGCAGTAATAGTGCTGTGTATTTAAACAAGTTCATAATTTATCAGGATTAAGGTGTGTTTAAAATAGGAGGTTTAACCCAAGCAGGTACATCCCCCGGGTATCATCGCCAAAAGCAAATTCCTTATTACTATTGTTGAGTAAATTCCGACAATTGATGAACACGGTGTTTTCTTTCCACACCTTGTACGAAATTTTCATGTCAACAATTGCCTTTGCATCTATGTTTACTTGCTCAACTTCATTTGTGGTAGCATCATCATATAAAAACTCCTGCTGTGAATAATAGTAGAGGTTGGCAAAAACATTTATTTTATCGTTTAGGGAGTAATTGGCGATTATGCCCCCGTAAAATGTGGGTGTAGCTTTGTGCTTTTTATCAATAAAGGCAAATACGGTGGTATCGTAACCATATTCAGCGTGGTTTACTTTTGTTAGGTAATCTGTAAGCATGGTACTTTGGAGTGTTCCAAACCCTTTAACCCTCAACTTCCTGCTTATTAAAAAATCAAGGCTTCCGGTTAATCCAAACTGGTAAGATTTCATTGGAACATTTTCAAAATTTGCATTGCGTATATTTGGCATATTAACAACAGGCAATGCAAAGTTTTTTGTTACATTATAAAAAACTTCCACATCCGATTGTATTTTATCGGTGAGCTTATTTCTAAAACCAAGCTCAAACATGTCGGTAGTAGCAAGATTTAGGCTGTCGTTGCCATACAATTTAAAAGGAATATCAAGCGGCGGGATTGGAATAACGAGGTCAGTATAAGTATCCAGCATAAAGGGACCCTGGTTGGCACGCGAATAAACTGCCCTTATCAGGCTTTTATCGTCCACTTTGTAAGAACCTGCAAACTGGAACGAAAAATAGGTATCGTCGGGCTTATTGTATGCATCACCGCGTACGGCTGCAATCAGTTTGAGTTTATTAAAAAATAAATACTCTGCCCTGAGGTGGACAGCATAAGAACTCAGCTCTTTTGAACCGCCAAAAAAACCCTGGTTCGATTCTGTGGAATCTTTCCCCACATCGTAATTTGAATTTTGGTAGCTGACCCCGGGCCTGATTACCAAATTTTTCCAGTTATAATCATATTCCAGGATAGCATCCAGTTGGGTAAGGTCGTATTCGAAATTGGGACTCTGTGCCCCCAAAAACAAGTTTTGCTTTCCATCCATATAGGAGACCCTGGCATTAAGGCCGTAAATTTTAGTTTGGAAATTAAGGTAGTTTGTTTCCGATTCGCGTGTATTCATCGGGACAGAGCCATTATCGATATACACTGTTTGAACCTGGGAATTTTGCATTCCCATGGAAAGGTCAAAATTTACTTTGTCGTTAATTTCATAAAATCCATCGAAATTTACTCCATAATTATCTCGGGCAACATCCGGATTGGGGTAATATTTATCAGCACCCGTTAATAAAGGAAGCTGCAATGGGTTAAACCCCGGCTTTTGTAAAATACCTAACGAATCAAGGGGTACATATCTTTGTAAATGCAAGGAATAATAATCAGATTGTACCCTGTCCATAAACTTATAATTTCCTGAAATACGCAGCTTTAAATTTTTTACGGGAGAAATGCCAATGGCAGCCGAAGCTATTTTTGTGTTGAGTGTTCCGGCCTGCAAATTTGCGCTTGCACTAAATTTTTTATCCCCGCCATCAACAGTTATAATATGTATTACACCCATCACTGCATTAGGACCGTAGAGGGCAGATGAAGGCCCGCGCACAACTTCAATCCGCTCAATGTCGATCAAGCCGATGGGCAGCGTTTCCCAGAAAGTACCCCCCTGGAACGAGCTGTAAACAATCCTGTTATCGATCATCACCAGCGACATCGTATTTTCGGAATAAAGAAGTTTAGCCCCTAAAACATCATCGTTCCCCCGAATGTGAACATCGTAATTGCCGGTGGTTTTTTCCCTTACAATAACGCCGGGAACCAAACGAAGCGCTTCGGGTATTGACGTTGCACCCGAGTTGAGGATTTCCTCACGCGTAAGTACCGAAGCCGACAGCGGTGCGTCAAACAGGCTTTCAACTTTTTTTGACACCGAATAAATGTCGAGGTTCATGAGCGCTTCAAGATCAAGCTCAAACAAACTGTTCAAAGCTGTATCGCTCACCGGTTGTGCTTGTGTTTTATTTGGTTGAAGCACAAACAAACTTGCAACAATAAAAATCAAAAAAGTAAACTTTTTCATAGTCCGAATTTTAGTTTGAAAAAAAAATATCCATTTTATCATTTAGAAGAGCCAAATATAGACATTTTGGTATCTTTTGATGATCTGTATGTAAAATCTTTTTCGCTGGTGAATCTTACAATTTAAATAAATTCTTATTATTGTGAAATAAATAAATTCATTTTCAATCATTTAAAAGTAATATTACAATGAAAAATGGTATTCCATCACATTACCAAAAGGTAAAAAAAATGTATCCTGAATTTATAGATTCGGCAGAAGCTTTGGGTGAAACAATCAAAAATGCAGGCCCTTTAGATGAAAAAACTGCACATTTGCTGCAACTTGCCGCGGCAGTTGCCGATAAAAGCGAAGGTGCCGTGCATAGCCATTCGCGCCAACTG
>Ga0208900_1001130_pt1 | contig 14988 bp, 16 predicted proteins | sample AntAceMetag02UKK_FD_184763 | JGI IMG/M metagenome (GOLD analysis project Ga0208900, IMG submission 184763) | Saline lake microbial communities from Ace Lake, Antarctica - Antarctic Ace Lake Metagenome 02UKK (SPAdes) (version 2) | ecosystem: Environmental > Aquatic > Non-marine Saline and... | reverse complement strand
CAATAGTTTTATCCAGATCCTGTGCATATGCTTTTGCTTCTTTAAGCTCTTTAAAGTCTATGATTTTTTGATTTGTTGCCTTATTAAGTCCTGCTATTACTTTTTTTGATATTGGTCCCATATTTTTGTATGCTTTCCCTCATTGTTTGAATTATCAGGACATATCTGATAGGTCCCATCCAACCGCGCCCACATTTCTTCAAGTCTTTTATCCAAAATCTCAACTGCTATATCATATTCATTCTGTATTATTTTACCGGTTTTTAATTTTGATTGAATTAAATACAATTCGTTATCATACCATTTATCCGGATCAAAGTTATACGTCATACAGATAATCTCCAGAATATTTCAAGTAAAAGTCCCACTGCTTCTTTAAGATAACTGTGTGATAGTAGTTCTTGCTCATTCATTTTTCAACCTGTAAATATATCCAGGCTATTTCGATATTTTGGTATGCTCCATGGGTTATAAAACCATGCTGTTCCACGAAACTTTTCTGGAAGTCCGGATGAGGTAGAACGCCGAAACACCTCCTGTGACGAGGAAAAAAACAGCTCCCATAACAAGTGCCCCGGACAGCCCGGCCCGGTCGGCCTGAAAGCCCAGGAAAGGTCCCAATATGGCAAAGGCCAGTCGGATGATGAGGTTTCGGATGGAAAGTACCGTGGCCCGGATCGAAGAAGGGGTGATCTCATTGATCTGGTTTTTCAAAATCGGCGTGGCAAGCCCCCGGATGATATAAAATAAAAATGCCAGGGCTCCCAGGCCCCTGGAAATCCCCAACAAAAAATACCCAGAGGCAATTCCAAAGGCGACGAACAAAATGGTGGCCTCCCGGCCAAGCCATTTTTCCACCCGATAGGCCTGCATGGAAACAAATCCGGTTGTCAGATTTAAAAGGGTGTGCGAAGGCCCATGAGGGCTATTAAAACCCCGAGAGGTGCTGCCACCGCTTCGGCAAAATTACCCGCAGAAATCAGCTGCCCCTCGATCTTCAAATAATCTTTTTCTTTTTTGGCCGCCTGCAGGGTATCATAGAGCAGGGCTGAATCGGAACCGGATATGAAACTCATGCCGATGCCCAGGGTAATCTCACAGATCAAAAATCCCCAAAACCCGGTGGAGACACAATACAAGGCAAACCCGACAAACCCCAGGACACTTCCCAATACCAGGGAACATTTTCTCCCAAAGATATCACCGAAATACCCCGAAGGCACCTCAAACATAACAATGGCAAAGGAATAAATTGCCTTGAGTAAAAAGAGATCCCGGGTGACAAGACCATTCTCCTTGTAAAACAAAAACACAATGGGCATGGTCAGCATGAGCCACTTGGACAACTTGATGATGTAAAGCCGGAGGATATTGGATTGAACGCTTGGCTCCATGGAAGTTTCTGCCTGCAAAAAAATTGGGAGAATAACAGATTTCAGGGGGAAGGTCCACCCCTTGGACAATTAAAGAAATCAAGCTTTGCTTGAAACCAACGCTGTAAAATGGTAGTTTAAACATGTCGAATCTTAATCATTATTTAAAAAAGGAGATGCACATGGTGCTGGATCAAAAATACTTTACCGGTGTGGTCTGGCAGGATTTCCATATCCTGAACGCAGAAAAAGAAAAATGGGGAAATCCAACCCCATGAATGCGACCATTGACCTATTATCCAGCCACCGGTCTATCCGTAAATTTACGGATAAACCCGTTGATGACGCCCTGTTTCATACCATTGTCAGGACCGCCCAGTGTGCGGCCACCTCCAACCATGTCCAGGCCTATACCATTATCCGGGTTCAAGACAAAGAAAATAGACGACAGATTGCAGAGCTTGCAGGCCCCCAGCCCTGGGTGGAACAGGCCCCTATATTCCTTATTTTCTGTGCCGACCTGACCCGGCTTGAATCTGCCTGTGACCGCCACAAACTTGCAGCTCAAACCGAATGGTCAGAGCAGTTTGTCGTTTCAACCGTGGATACGGCCCTTGTCGCCCAGAACCTCATGGTGGCTGCAGAATCCCTGGGGCTCGGCGGGGTATTTATAGGCGGGATCCGCAATGACCCTGAAACCGTTTGTGAGCTCTTAAATATCCCGGATAATGCCTATCCGGTATTTGGCATGTGCCTGGGATACCCGGATCAAACACCGAGCATCAAACCCCGGCTGCCCCTTGATCTGGTGCTAAGGGAGGATTCTTTTTTCGGACCGGGATCAAAAAAGGAGCGGGCAGACAGCCTGGATGCCTATGACCAAACCTGCAAAGACTATTATTTAAACCGGGATTCCAACCTCAAAGACCAGACCTGGACCCGGCAGATGGCCGATTTCATGAATAAGGTCAGTCGGCCCCACATGAAATCATTTCTCGAAAAAAAAGGCTTTTTTCTCAGGTAAGCCCCTTGTGTTATGATTCAGATCACCAAAGAACAAAAAGAGATTATCAACGCGGATCTAGCGCCGGGCGATACCCTCAAAATCATGGCATTTGCCGGCACCGGCAAAACCACCACCCTGGTAGAATATACGAAAAAACGACCCGGAATGCGCTTTTTATATATTGCCTTTAACAAGAGCGTTCAATTGGAAGCCGCTCAAAAATTCCCCCGCAATGTAACGGCCAGAACCACACATGCCCTCGCCTTCCGGGCCAAAGGGTTTAAATACAAGGACCGGCTGGTAAAAGGGTTTCGGGCCGGCCAGGTCATGGCAGCCCTGAAGCTTGAACGATATGAGGATGCAAGGTATACCATGGACACCCTCTACAAATACCTGGCATCGGCAGATCCCAAAGTTTCCCACCACCACATCCCACCCATGGCAAAAGGATTCTATAAAAAAAACAAAATTGGCATGCCCCCCCTGGTGGACCATGCCAACGGTCTGGGAAGACTCATGTGCGACGGCGCCAACGAGAATATCGGCATGATCCATGACGGATATTTAAAGCTTTATCAATTGTCAAATCCATTCCTCGCCTATGATTGTATTCTCCTGGATGAAGCCCAGGACATCAACCCTGTGACCGCTGCCATTGTCTTTGCCCAGGCACGGCCCCAGGAAAACAGAAATCAAAAACCCGCGGCCATCATCCTGGTGGGGGACGGCCATCAGCAGATCTATAGTTTCAGGGGGGCAAAAGACACCCTCAAAAGTTTTTCAGCCGCCAGGACCCACTATCTGACACAAAGTTTCAGGTTTGACAACAATGTTGCCCGGGTGGCCAACATGATCCTGAAAACCTTTAAACAAGAACCCCGGAAAATTGTGGGCACCCCTGTGCCCGTAAAGCCCCCATGGGACATAGGACATCATACCATTATCGCACGAACCAATGCCACCCTGTTTGACAGGGCAGTCCGGCTCTACAAACGCCATAAAATCGGGTTTGTAGGAGGGGTGGGCAGTTATCGGCTGACCCTTCTCAAGGATGTCTATTATTTATACAAAAAAGATCATTCCCGGATTAAGGATGTCTATGTGAAAAGCTTTGGCAGCTTCAAAAAATTACAATCCTATGCCAGAGCAGTGGAAGATTTTGAACTCTCCTCTGTGTGCAAGATGGTTGAAAAATATACCTCAACCATTCCCGCCCATGTGGACAAGATCATGGAACAGGCCGTGGAGGGGGACAAGGCGGGAATACTTCTGACAACCGCCCATAAATCAAAGGGGTTGGAATGGTCAAATGTTCTCCTGATGGAGGATTTTCACCCTCTTCTAAAAGAGGGGAAAATCATTGACCCTGCCGGGGTGGACCCGGATGAATTCAACCTGATCTATGTGGCCATGACCCGGGCCATGGTTAATTTAAGATTTGACCGGGCGAGCGATATCCCGGAATTTATACAGCTTAGTTTGAAAAGAGAGGGGGCACCTGGGCCCGGGTGACCTCAATTTTTCCCGGTGATCAACAATTCCTGCAAGGCCGTCTGACGCCGGCTGATATCATGGTTCTGGACTGCCATGCCAAGGGCCCTTCTGGTTCCCACAAACACGGCCATTTTTTTTGCCCTTGTGAGCCCTGTATACACCAGATTTCTAAAGAGCATCTTAAAATGCTGGGTCATCACCGGGAGAATCACAACTTCAAACTCAGAGCCCTGGGATTTGTGAATGGTAATGGCGTAGGCCAGGTCCAGTTCCATGATATCGGCCTGTTTATAATGCACCACCCTGTTGTCGGGAAGAAATTGCACCGAGCAGGTCAACTCCATGTTGTTGATATCAAGGATGACACCGATATCCCCATTAAAGACCCCCAGATCATAATTATTTTTCCGGTGGATCACCCGATCCCCGGTCCGAAATATCCGCTGACCCACCATTATTTGCTGTTTCCCCGGGTTAAAGGGGTTGGCCGTCTCCTGGATCACCCGGTTCAAATTGAGGGTCCCCAGACTCCCCCGGGTCATGGGTGACAGGATCTGAATTTCGGCATTTTTGCCCACATACTTGGGAATCCATTCCATATAGAGTTTTTTAACCACCGCAAGAGCTGTGAGGCCATAATGGAGGGAAGACCAGGGATGGACCTTTTTCACAACGCTCATCAATTCTTCAATCTGGTTTGAGGTTTTGGCAAGCTGATCCAGGTTGACGTGGGCAAATTTATGGGGGATGGTGATTTCTGTGGCATAGGGGGAGGCTGTGTCATTTACCCTGAATTCATAGGGACTGATCTTTGGGCCCCCATCGCTATTTTTATCGCTATTTTTATCGCTATTGGCCAAAAGGCGCCCTTGTCCCTCAGATTCAACCGTCTCGTAAAGCTGCTTCACCTTTCCCACAAATCGAAGTTGCTCCTGGGTGGCTTCGTCTGAATCCAAAAACAGGCAATCTGTCTCATTCTTCCATACCCGGGGATCCTTAAAAGGAGAATCAATCCATGGCATCTTCCCAGAATTGATTTGGTGGGCATATTTGATGATCAGGGACTCGCGGGCCTGGCGGAAAATTTGGGTAAGGCGAAAACAAACCACCCGGTTGGACCCGATGATATCTTTCAGCACATTGCCCGCCCCCACAGAAGGCAGCTGATCATAGTCACCGATAAACACCACCTGGCAATTATGGGGGACTGCCTTGAGAAGGGAGGCCGTGAGATTGATATCCAGCATGGAGCATTCATCCACCACCAGGAAATCCATCTTAAGCGGTGCCTGCTCATTTTTTTTAAACTTTCCCCCCTGCCACCCCAGAAGTCTGTGAATGGTTTTGGCTTCCCTGCCAATCACCTCCCCCATTCGCTGGGCGGCCCTCCCCGTGGGAGCTGCCAGCAACACCTTTTTCCCCATGGCTTCCAGCAGCTTAACAATGACCCTTGTGGTAGTGGTTTTCCCACATCCGGGTCCACCCGTGAGGACGGAAAAAGTTTCCCCAGCAATTCCCGTTACTGCATGGGCCTGCTCCCGGCTCAATTCCATATTTTTTGCCTTGCAAAACAATTGAATCCACCGGTCCATCCGGGCTGCATCCACATCAAGAATCCTGCCCTTTTCCAGAATACGCCGGGCCACATATTGTTCATCAAAATATAAAGATTTTGAATAATAACAGGACTGAATTTCACCGGTTACCCCCCCAAGCTCCCGCCGCATGAGCAGCCTTTCTTTTTCCATGGAAGAAAGAAGCCCTGAAAGTTTTTCTGAAAGGTCCATATCAAGCAGTTCTTTGACCTGTTCATTGATCTGAATCGCCGTAAGATAGCAATGACCGAAATTACGGGCAGCCGCAAGGACGTGGCGAATCCCGGCCATGATCCGCTGGGGACTGTCAGGAGCAAGCCCTATGCTCAATGCCACCTTGTCTGCAGAAAAAAAACCGATCCCGTAAAAATCATTGGCAAGCCGATAAGGGTCCGCCGTGACATGGGCGATGGCCTTATCCCCATATTCCTTGTATATCCGAACCGCAAAAAGAGTGGAAATCCCGTGGGACTGCAAAAACATCATCACATCCCGGATGGCCCTATGTTCAACCCAGGCCCTTGAGATCATTTCAAGTTTTTTTGCGGCAATACCCGGCACTTCTGTAAGACGCTGGATCTCTCCCTCAAAAACATCCAGGGTCTGCTCCATAAAATGGCGGACTATTTTTTTGGCGGTTTTCGGCCCCACTCCCTTGATAAGGCCCGAACCGATATACTTTTCAAGGGCCGATGCCGTGGCGGGTTTCTTCTCTCGTGCAAGGCTTGCCTGGAACTGGCGACCGTATTTGGGATGATGGGTCCAGGCCCCCTGGAATTCCATGGTGGCGCCGGCAAAGACCTTGGTCTGGTGAACCACCACAGTTTCCTGATTTCCCATGTTATCAAAAGGCTGGACCCTTAAAATAGACCACCCGTTGTCCGGATTGTGAAAGGTGACCCGGTCCACAATTCCTTTGAGTATTTCCTGAATAACCCCGGTCTGATATTTGCTTTGCTGAATTTGTTGAATTTGTTCCCGCCCCATTTTTCTATCACCCTATCCATCATTTTAGACCTGGGCTCACCATATCGCACCCCCTTGGGTTGTACAACTTAATTTTATCCGTTTTACTAGGAACCCTAGGATAAAATCTTGACAGGATTTCCCGGTAAATGGTAGGTGTCAGATTAAAAAACCATTTTCGCAAAAGAGGGAAAAAATGGATATATCCCCCAGGACACAAGAGAATCTAATCTCCCAGTGGGCCTTTGATACCCGCCCCATCCTGGGAAGACTGCATCTATGGCTTGAAGACGTCCAAATTGAATGGATCAAAGGAAAGCCCCGAGACCACATGGCCGGTGCCATCTCATTTGTGGATAACCGGACTGAAAATATGCTGGCCATGACCGCTGCTGTCACGGCCCTGGGGACCAAACTCTTTGGCCGTTACGGTGAAGGGGCAGACCTGGATAAAACAGCCCTCAACCGGGTTAAAAAAGATGCCGATGCCATATCTGCCTATGCCATGAGCGAAAGCCTCTGGTACCTGTCCCGGACCCTGCCTGAAAACCATGCCATCATGGTTTGCCTGGGGGAAGGGCTCATGCCCAAGGCCGGGGAAACCATGGAAATGGGGGCCAACCCCCTGCTGGGGTTTGGACGGGTTTATGCCAGACCGGAAGTGGCTAAATTTTTAGATGACTGTATATTAAAACTGATCAATGACCCGGCCTACCAATGGGAAGACTTTAGACGGGCCATTGCCATCAAAGATATTACCGTTTGGGGAGCGGCCATTGACACCCTTGAAAATACCGACCGGTTTGCGAAAGGGGAAGCAACAGGTCCCCTTACCATTCTCCACCTCTTTGATCAGCCCCTGGCCATTACCGACCAATACGAAGGATATATCGGCACCCTGGTTTTGCCCAAAGCGGTTGTGGAAAGAGCAGCAGACGATTCCTTGCTGGTCAATTATTTTACCCCCCGACGCCTTGTGATCAAAGCCATTGTCATGACCTATCCCGACATTAAACCCGAAAACATCCATGTCTGGACCCTACAGGGCAAAAACCGGGAACCCAGAATTGGAAAACTCTGGGAAGAATGGGAAACGGCCGGTGCGCACCTGGTGGATGAAAACTGGACATTGCCCACAGGATTTTCCCCCTTTACCGATTCAGGAACCTATGCGCCTACCTTTGCCGTGAAAACCTGGCAGGATGAAAAAAAAGAAACCCATCTGTTTCTGGTGGACGGATATGCCGCATCGGCCGAGGCCATCCAGGCGGCCAGCCTCTCTTCCATCTTGAATCTGGATATCTCATTGGCTGTTTTTTCCTCTACATTTTTGCTCCCCTATGACAAGGATGCAGCCAGCATGAAACTGAATCCCGAGGCCAATGACTTTTCCCTTTGCCTGACGCAAAATTTTTTTAAGGAAGACCCGGGAGAGGATCTGGTGAATAGTTACCGGGAAAGCATCCAGCATGCAAGGGATGCCGGCATCCCCCTGAAAAAGAAAACCATTACCGCCGATGACCTGATTGCCGAAAAAAAATGGCAAACCCTTGCCATTGGGGGGTATATGCTCCCGGACCCCTATACCGGTGCCCCGGGTGTTACCCAAATATCTGAAGACACCTATACCGTTACGGTCCGGATGACCTCTGAAAAGGGCGACAAACGAATCACCTTTTCCTTGCGGCTCCTTGAACCGTTTGATCAGAGCAAGCTGGTTTTCACCCCTTTGCTAAACCGGTTTCTCAAGGGAGAAGATTTTTTGAACCGGGCGGTGAAAATTTCCGATTCCGGGCGAATCAGAAACGAACTCCAGACCTTGTGTACCGATGCATTGGAACATTTTGCCGACAGGGTAGTCCTTCGGTTCGAAAAAATTCCCAGGTCAATTATCTCCCAGCAAGGACAAAACACCCTGCGCACCATACTCACCTGGTACAAAAAAAATCACCCCATCTGGTTTGAATGGCTTGAGCTGGACTAGTTTGAAACTTTCAAGATATCATCTCGCTTCATGGTAATTTTACCCTAATAATAATTATCGGATATCCCAGGGAGAGGCTCCCGGGAAAATCCAGGTCAAATGAATTTACTGTTTTTTTCCCGGTTCATTCGTTCTATACTGAGGATAGCATGTTTTTTAACATTTGAAATATGCTGACCCAAAACCTTTTGTGCCTGTTTAAGATTGCCAACATCAATATCTTCGTACAATTGAATATGCTCGGCATCCACGGTTTCCATGGGGGTGACAAATAAAATATTGCCCCGGTATTTCAAATACAAGAGATCAAACAGAGATTTTAAGGTATTGATCTGGAGTTGGCTCCCGGATAATGTTGCCAAGGTCAGATGAAATTCCATATCCTTTAAAAGCCGGTCCTTGAGAAAAATATCCCTCACCGCATCCAGATGGTTGTCCAGGGCTTTTTTCAAGGTTTTCATCCCCTTTTGGGTGATCGCTGCAATGGTTTTAGGAAGCAAAGAGACCTCTATAAGCTCTCGGAACTCATAAATTTCCGTAATCTCTTTCAGACTGATGTTTTCCGTATAATATCCCCGGTTGGGTTCATGGCGGACCAGCCCCTGGAATTCCAGCCGTTTCAAGGCCTGAATAATCGGCGTGGTGCTCATTTTCAAACGCTGGGCTAGATCTCCATAGGAAATTTTCTGACCCGGAATGATCTCGTTGAGGAAAAACATACGCCGGATGCCCATATAGGCTTCATTGGTGAAATCTTCCTTGGTTTTTTTCTTTTTAGTTCCCATGGGGCCGTAAGTTATACCAAGACTTTTACAAAATCAATTAAAATGTTAATAAAAAAACGCATACAAAAGAGTTATATGACTGAATTTCATTCATTAATTGCTTGACAACCAAGGGGACAGACGATAATAAGATAAAAAATTTAATCAGATTTTTAATCAGATTAAACGCCCGAAATAAAAAAGAGACAAACTCAAGGAGAATAAAAATGGCTTTATCATTTATGGAAGGCAATGAAGCTGTTGCCAGGGGGGCCATGGCAGCAGGGTGTAATTTCTTTGCCGGTTACCCCATCACACCCGCCACCACCATATTCAACAATATGCTTAAAATGCTGCCGCCCACCGGGGGAATCTGCATCCAGGGAGAAGACGAAATTGCCTCCATGGGGTATTGCATCGGCGCTGCCATGGCCGGGAAAAAAGTATTGACCGCCACCTCGGGCCCTGGCATCAGCCTCTATTCAGAGCAGATTTCCTTTGCCATAGGAAGTGAAATCCCCATGGTCATTGCTGATGTTCAACGATTGGGACCTTCCACCGGATCTGCCACAAGGGGGGCAGATTCCGACATCCAATTTTTAAGATGGGGGTCCACCTCGGGGGTGCCCGTCATTGTTCTGGCTCCCAGGGATGCTCTGGACTGCTATGTCCTGACCATCCAAGCCTTTAATTATGCAGAGGAATTTCGCTGCCCGGTATTCATCGCCTCCAACAAGGAAATCGGCATGACCAAGGAAAGCTTTGACCTAACTTCTGTCCCCCTGCCCCCCCTGGTCGAACGTACCCTATATGGGGGAGACCAGTATCTCCCATTTGAAGCAGATCCTGACAAGGCACCGCCCTTTCTTCCCATTGGCGGCACAACCCTGGTACGCCAGACTTCCTCCACCCATGGGCCGGACGGGTTTATCACCATTGATCCCAAGGTCATCGCGGCCAACCAACAGAGGTTGAGAACCAAACTCCATGCGGCCCGGGAACGTATTTCCCTGTATGAAGAAAATGTCCTTCCGGATACCGACACCCTGGTCATCAGCTACGGCATCACCTCCCGGGCCGTTGAAGATGCCGCCAAAACACTTGCCCAAAAAGGACATCCCATCTCCACCCTGTCTTTAAAGACCCTGTACCCGGTACCGGAACAAGCGATACTTAAGGCAGCCGCCAATTTTAAACGGGTGGTGGTGATTGAAATGAACCTGGGACAATATGTCAATGACATCAGACGGATTCTTGGTGGTAAACACGTTGATTTTTATGGCCAGATGGACGGGGTAATGATCCCACCGGCCAAGATTATGGAGGTCATTAAAAATGGATAGTTTTTTAAATAAAAGCCGCCCCCTGGTTTTCTGCCCCGGGTGTACCCATGAAAGAATCACCAAAGGGTTGGACAAAACCCTGATCGACATGGGCCTTAAGGCCGACAAAACCGTTATTGTTACCGACATTGGCTGTTCCGGTCTCTTTGACACCTTTTTCAATGTCCATGCCCTCCACGGCGTCCATGGAAGGGCCCTGACCTATGCGGCCGGCCTGAAACTTGCCGACCCGACGCTTACGGTCATCGTCACCATGGGAGACGGGGGACTTGGCATCGGCGGTGCCCATGTGCTGGCTGCCTGCCGAAAAAACCTGGACCTCACCCTGATCATCCTCAATAACTTCAATTTCGGCATGACCGGTGGCCAGTATTCCGCCACCACTCCCAGCGATGCCGTGGTGGGGTCTGAATTTCTCAACCAGGCAGAGATCCCCATTAATATCTGCAGCATCGCCAAAAGTGCCGGTGCCTCCTATGTATCCAAATGTTCCGGCCATGATCCAGCCCTTCCCGATGAACTGGCAAAGGCCATCCGTCACAAGGGATTTTCCGTTGTGGAGACCCTGGGGATGTGCACCGGTCGCTACACCAAGCGCAACAACCTGACCCCCAAGGTCATTGACGAAATGATAACCAATCAGCCTGTTGAAGGCGGCGTGGTTGAAGGAAACCAGCGGCCTGAATACGGAGAGCTCTACCGAAAACTGGCCGGAGAAAAGACCCGCTTCCCAGAAGCCCTGACCATTGAGCGATCATTTAATCTTGTGGACCCCCGGCGTCAGGAAGTGGTCATATTAGGAAGTGCCGGCATGCGCATTGTCACGGCCGGGGATATTGTCTGTTATGCCGGCATCGCATCCGGCATGAACGTATCCATCAAAAATGACTACAATATCACCGTCCTCCGGGGCCAATCGGTTTCCGAGATTCTTTTGTCCCCGGAAAAAATCGGGTACACAGGAATCGAATCTCCCACCGCGATCATGGCCCTGAGCGATGAAGGGGTACAACGACGGCAAAAAATATTCAAAACCCTTGCACCTGGAACGGTTGTGCTCAAGGAAAAAAGCGTGGCCATTCCCGAAACGCCTGCCCGGGTGATAGAGATTGATTTCAAGGAATTAAAAATCAAACGTCCGGACTGGGCACTGGCTTCACTTGGGGTCCTGGCAGAAAAAGAAATCTTGTTTTCAAAGGAAATACTGGCCTTTGCCCTTAAATCCCGGTTCAATGAAAAGGTCTATGATCTGGCCATGGAAACCATTGAAAAAATGTATTAACTCATAATGTCCTTAAGAATTCCTCCGACCTGCCCCGTGATGGGACGGCAGGCCGGAGACTCTATTGGAAATCTGCTTTAATTTAAAGAAACTACAATCACGCACAGATGGAGAGGAAAACCTCTCAGGGTCAGCACAGCAGAACGGATCATCCTGGTCAACAGCCAAGACAACGAACCGGACAAAGAACTCTCGCCCCCCGCTCAAATTTTGCCCAGTACACTGACTTTGTAATAAGGATACCCATAAGGCAAAAAGCAAGCCAATATTTTTGTGTGTTCGATAGCCTTTTATCGGATTTTTGTTGCGAAATAACATCATCTAATGCATTTACAAATTCAGTGATGAAAGGGACAATTTTTTTTCCAATAACCATGTGAATCTCCTGACTATAGAGATGTAGCCTGCCATTATATTTGAAGGGGGTATCTGTCCCCCACTTCCTTCGATATCGTTTCTCCACCATTCGGGTTCTTTTGTTTTCAACCCTCGGTTTAGATGCGATCATCCTGTAAAAAAAGCTGCCAATAATTTCATTTCTTGTTTGAATTGATCTATGGTATGAACCATAAATCGGTATGCACCCATTGGGTCCACCCGGTTTACCTTTAAACGGAACGACCTGATATGAAAACATTTTCCCATCCACGGCCCGGTGCCAGCCGAGCCGGTTCAACCCTCAGGATCTTTATCCCCTTTGCTTTTGGATATTTTCTCTCCTATCTCTTTCGGGTGGTCAATGCGGTCATTGCCCCGGATCTTGTAACAGATCTTAACCTTGATCCTTCTGAACTGGGGCTTTTAACTGCTACCTATTTTATTGCCTTTGCCTCTGCCCAACTGCCCCTGGGAGTGCTTTTGGACCGGTTCGGTCCCAGGATGGTGGAATCGTTTCTCCTCTTATTTGCCGGGGCAGGGGCCATTATTTTTGCGATATCCCACACCCTGACCGGGGTAATTATCGGTCGAGCCCTTATCGGATTCGGGGTCTCCGCCTGTCTCATGGCAGCCTTTAAATCCTATGTGATCTGGTTTCCAGCGAATATCTTGTCCCGGATCAACGGGTTCCAGATGGCGGCTGGCGGAGTTGGTGCCCTTGCCGCCACAACCCCTGTGGCGTGGGCATTACACTTTACGGACTGGCGGGGACTTTTCTGGGCCCTGGCCCTTTTCTCCTTTGCCAGTGCCCTGGCCGTCTTTCTCATGGTCCCGGAACATGAAAAAAAGACCGAACCGGAAAAAATCACCTCCCAGATCACAGGTGTGTTCCAGGTATTTAAAAGCCCGGCCTTCTGGCGCATCGCCCCTTTGACTACCCTATCACAGTCAGGCTATATCTCCCTCCAGGGGCTGTGGGCCGGTCCCTGGCTAAGGGACGTGGCAAATGTCCCTCAGGCACGGGTCGCCACCATTTTATCCTGGTCTGCCCTGGCCATGATCACGGGGTTTATCTCCCTTGGATTTTTGGCGGAAAAGCTGGCCCAAAGAGGGGTTGCGGTGCTCACAACAGCCGTCACCGGTATGGCCATTTTCATAGGAATCCAGGCCATGATCACCTTTGCTGTCCCCCTGCCGGCCCCATTGATCCTTGTTCTTTTTGGTTTTTTTGGGACCTCGGGCATCCTGTCTTATACCGCCTTAACCCTGGGATTTCCCAAAAATCTTTCCGGCCGGGTCACCACCAGTATTAACATGATGGTTTTTGTGGCAGCATTTTGTGTTCAATGGGCCATTGGCGCCATCATCAATTGCTGGGAAATCACAGCCTCTGGCAATTATGACCCGGCCGGATACAGGGCAGGATTTCTTACCATTCTATGCTGCCAGCTTGCGGCCCTGGTCTGGTTCTGGATTGCCGGCCTTAAAAAATAATCTGTTTTCAATATCCCTCGGGGAATTGACTTAAAAACGAATGAACACGCTATAGATGAATGATCTCAATTTGAGTGTCCGCAATCTGTGCAAGCCCCAAATCATCTGCCATATTGAGCACCTTGTCCAGTTTTGAATTCACGACCCTTGAATCGTTGCCGATGATTGAAAATCCGATTGTTAAAAATTCAGACCACCAAAATCTATACTTTTTAATAAATAAATGGAAGGGTGGTTTTTTCTTGTTTATTGACAATCACCTCCGGGGCCTGTAAACCAGAGCATAATTTAGACAAAAAATCCAAATCAGACAAATTAACTTTTTTTTACAGGTGAATATGACCCCGCATCCCCTGGCCCGGTACAAGCCCATTGCAGATGCCATAACCCAATTGTTCCATCCCTGTGCCGAGGTGGTGATCCATGAAATTGCAAGGGATGCTGTCTATTATATTGCCAACCCTTTTTCCGGCAGAAAGCCCGGGGACACCTCCCTGCTAAAGCTTTCCACCCAGGACCTCGACCCTGAAGAATCCGTGATCGGCCCCTATGAAAAAGCAGGAGAAAAGGGTCAGCGTATCCGGGCCATCACATCGGTGCTGCAAAATTCCAAGGGGACGGCTCTGGGGCTTATGTGCATCAACCTGGATTATTCTGTATATGAACCGGCTTTGGATCTTTTAGAAGGACTCCTCCGGCCCAGGGAACTTCCAGGGCACCCTGAAATTCTCTTTCAAAATGACTGGCGTGACCAGATTAAAATGGAAATCCGGTCCTTTCTGACGACCAGAAACCTTAGCCTGGAAAGCCTGACACCCGAAACCCGAAGAAAAATGATGGCCCACCTGGATGCTAAAAAACTTTTTTATGCCAAAAAATCCATTGAGCAGATTGCCGCCATCCTTGGGGTGTCCAGGGCGACCTCATATAACGATTTACAGGCGGTTCGAAAAACTATGCCCCCTCAATCCCTTTCACCCAGGAGCAGATAATGACAAAGATCTACACATTGGACCAAATAAAAGAAGTGATCCAGACCCTTGACCTGTCAGGAACCATTGAAAAGGGATTCATGGCCTATTCTAAAGGAGAGGTGGTGGTACCGCCTGTGGGGGAACTGGTCTTTAACACTCCCCCGGGAGATACCCATATCAAATACGGGTATATCAAAGATACTTCTTTCCCTGCCTATCCGGTTGACACAGGTTGGCGGTTTGGACTATAATCAGCCGCATGTCAGATTATCCTCGGACTCTTTTGGAGTTTCAAAATCTTTTCCCTGATGAGACTGCCTGCGCTCGTCATCTGG
>Ga0208900_1001129_pt1 | contig 14990 bp, 11 predicted proteins | sample AntAceMetag02UKK_FD_184763 | JGI IMG/M metagenome (GOLD analysis project Ga0208900, IMG submission 184763) | Saline lake microbial communities from Ace Lake, Antarctica - Antarctic Ace Lake Metagenome 02UKK (SPAdes) (version 2) | ecosystem: Environmental > Aquatic > Non-marine Saline and... | reverse complement strand
GGCCGCAATCCTGCCACCAGCCAGGAGATGAATCTGCCTGCCAGGCGGGTGGTTACCTTTAAATGCTCTGGAAAGCTGCGCAACCTTATTAATAATTGATCTAATTCCAGGTGTGGTTCTACTTCAGAGCCATCCTGGGCAGTGATTCAATTACCCCCATACCTTACATTCAATTGTTTGAACCCATTGGCCCTGATTCCCCAGGCCCCTTGGGTTCAAACCTGAAAATCAACTCTTCCTCTCCGGCCAGACCAAACTCATGTTTTGCAATATGCTCAATGTATGTGCCATCATGCTTCAAACGGGCAATGATTGTTTCAATACGCTGATTTTTCAGCATGATATCCTGGTTTTTTTTCAATACCCGGGTTTCCTCATCCTTGAGGCTGACCAATACCATGAACCCATTGCTCCCCCAAACCATATATGCGGCAAGTACAATCAAAGCCAGCAGGGCAAGGTAAAACCCGGACGTATTAAATCGTGCCATTTTTTTTACTTCCTTTGACCCATCTTTGAATTCTGCGGTATTCCCGCTGGCCCCCTACAAAAAACAATCCCACATACACCAGCACCCCGGACATGATGGAAATAAACACCCCCATGAACAGGGAAAGTTTCCCTGCATCCAGCCGGGGACAGGCCAGGGCAGCAACCCACCCGACCACCCCGTACATGATTCCGGAAAAAATAAGGGCTTTTACACAGGACACCACCATTTTTTGCTGCACAGACACGCTGAAATAGGCATTGGCTTTCCAGAGAAGAATCATGAGGTTAACGGCACCAGAAACAGATAAAGAAAGCGCAAGGCCACTGTGTCCCATGGTTTTCATTAATTCCCATCCCAGCACCATATTGACCCCGATGGAGCACATCCCTGCCATAAAAGGGGTTTTAATATCTGAAAATGCATAAAAGAGAGATCCAAAAAGTCGGGTACCGGAAAAAGCCCATAACCCCGTGGACAGAAAAAATAAAACAGCGCTGGTTTCAAGCACCGCTGTCATCTGAAATTCCCCCTGGAAAAAAAGAAGGGCCACAATAGGCCTTCGCAGCACCATCAGCCCGGCCATGGCAGGAAGAGTAATAAAAAAAACCACCTGAAGCCCCCGAAAAAATAGGTCTGCGGCATCCCCTTGTCTGTTGCTGGCAACGGATGAGGCCAACCGGGGAAATATCACTGTGGAAACAGACACCGTAAACAATGCCAGGGGAAATTGTACCAGTCGATCGGCATAATAGAGGTATGAGATACTCCCGTCCCCCAGACGGGATGCCATAAAGGTGACCACGAGCACATTAATCTGATATCCTGCCACCCCCACCATGGCGGGCAGCATCGTCCTGGCCGCCCTCATTGCACCGGGACTCATCATGTTAAAACGCTTTAAAAATCGAAATCCTTTGGCATGGATAAAGGGCAATTGCAGCAACAACTGAAGCACCCCTCCCAGGGTCACTCCCCAGGCAAGGGCCACCGCCGGAAAGGTAAATAAAGGGGACAAAACCAAGGCAAAAAAAATAATCACCAGATTAAAAACAATGGGGGCCACAGCGGGAGCGGCAAAGTGACCCAACGCATTTAATATGCCCATGCAAACGGCCATGAGAAAAATAGCGCCCACATAGGGCATCATGATTCGGGTCAATGCCACGGTAAGATCATACTTCTGGGGGTGGGCAACAAATCCCGGGGCAATGGTGGAGACCACCCCCGGTGTGAATAAAATACCGCACACAACCAGCAGTACCCCGGCAAAAGAAATCATATAAAAAAAAGACCGAGCCATGTCAAAGGCCCTTTCTTTACCATCAAGGGTGTGAGATCTTGTAAATTCCGGAATAAAGGAGAGACTCAGCACCCCATCGGAAAAAAATTTTCGCAGAAGATTGGGAATCCTGAATGCCATGAAAAAAGCATCTGAATACAGCCCTGCACCAAAAAGCATGGCCACAATGGCATCCCGGACAAATCCGAGGATACGACTGACAAGGGTGGCTGTTCCAATGGTGAATACCCCAGAAAAAATTTTGGAAAGTTTCCGTTTTTCATCTGATACCATCACTTTTTCCTTGACAAAAAACACGAATATAATTAGATTACTTAATTCAAAACTTATGGAATTACTATTAAATTAATAATATAAATGAAGGAGTTCAAAACAAGTTGGCCAATCATAAATCCGCATTAAAACGTGCAAAGCAGAGTGAAAACAGACGTATTAGAAATAAATCCACAAAATCTGCCATGAATACCACCATTAAAAAAGTTCAGGCTGCAGCCCAGGAAGAGGGTAGTGATAACGCCCAGGAGCTTTTCAAAGCTGCCCAATCCAGCATTGCCAAAGCCGCTAAAAAAGGGGTTATTCATAAAAATACTGCTGCACGTAAGATTTCAAGGCTTTACAAGACTCTGAACTAAACCAAAGCCATTTCTTGCAAAATTTAAAGGTTTGCAGATAGTAACCTTTTTCTTAACTAATGCCAAACAGATGTCAGAATCTCTTCTTGTAAAAAAACAGAAAAAAAGTATAGTTCAAAGCAACTATCCTTACCCGAGAACCAAGGGTGGGTAGTTGCTTCAGTAAGTGCTCGTAATATACTCTTGCGAGCTTTGGTAGATTCACCCATGGGGTTTAGGTTCCATGCAGTTGATAATTGTTAGTGATTATCAAGAAAAAAGGATCGGCGTGTGAATCGGGAATTAATCTCCTGATATAGCACGCCTTTTTTATTTCATACATAGATATTCAGCCAGCACCCCATCTTCACTATTTTGGCCTGCTCACCTAACATTAGTATGCTACGCAGTCCCAACTTAGGCGAATATGGGGCACTGGCCAAATATTTACTCGCTTTCCTATGCTGAAAAAGAGATATTACCACTGGTCTCCCATGGCGCTGACCAGTTTTTCAGACAGACGCGTGGCAATCTCTTCCACTGCTTCCCGTTTTGCAAACTCGTCAGTGACATTGGAACTGGATGCGGTATAAACCTCATTATCACTATACCCCTTCACCTCCCACACCACATGCCCTTTATCATCAACCATGGACAGGTCCATGGTGGCCCGGACCTGCCCCTGGAGGACAGCATCATCAGAGGATCGAGTTAGATCCCCCACGGATATGGAACGGATAATTCCAGTGATAAATCCCCTGGCATGGGATTCATCGGTGACCTGGGCATTTGTTTTCATGAGCAACTCTTTGATAAAGGCATTGGTGAATGTATTTTCTGCACCGGACTCACCACTGCGGTTTTCAAACAAAGTTACATGAACAGCCTTAATCCCGGTGGGGAGGAAGGTGTTTCCCTGGATATGATATCCACAGCCCCCCACCAGGAGCAGAAAAAACAGCCATATGAGATACCACACAGACCTTCTACCTTCTTTATTTCCCACCAGATCTGCAATGGAGGAGAAAGTGGCTGAAAGACCCCGGGGCAATGGATAAAATACTTGTTCCATATTACACCACGATGTTGACAAGTTTTTTCTTCACAACAATCACCTTTCGAATGGTCTTGTCAGAAATATGTTTAAGGACCGCTTCGTCGGCCAGGGCCACCGCTTTGATGGCCTCGTCATCGGCGTCTTTCTGGATGGTAAATTTTGACCGGAGTTTTCCATTCACCTGGATCACAATGAGCATTTCATCGCTGACCAGGGCATCTGCCCGGTACCGGGGCCATGCATGATCCACAATGCTGGCATCATGCCCCATGCGCTGCCACAACTCCTCGGCAAAATGGGGAACAATGGGGGATAGCAGCAGCACAATATTTTCCATGCAAAAGGCTGCCACCCCTTTCATATCGTCATCATCGCTGTCTAACTCGGCACTGTACATGGCATTGACAAGCTCCATCACTGCGCTGATGGCCGTGTTAAAATGAAAGCTGTCCTCAATGTCATCGGTGACTTTTTTGATGGTCTGGTGGCCCTTGCGGTAAAGTTTTTTTGCGTCATCAGACAACCCCTCCATGGGGCCGTCATAGGCAGGGGTATTGCCACATTTTTCCTGGCACAGATCCACCAGACGCCACACCCTGTTGATAAATCGGTGACATCCTTCCACGCCATCGTCATTCCACTCCAGATCCCGTTCCGGGGGTGCGGCAAACAGGCAGAAAAGTCGGGTGATATCTGCCCCATACTTTTCCAGAAGAATATTGGGGTCAATGACGTTTTTCTTGGATTTGGACATTTTAATAACCCGACCCACTTCAACGTCGCTGTCACATTTTACACATTGAAATCCCTCACCTGCTGGAAGTACCTCTTCGGGATAAAGATACCCGTGCTCCGGACAGGTAAGGGTCTCTTTGCACACCATGCCCTGGGTGAGGAGGTGGGTAAAAGGTTCCTTGAAATCAATGAGCCCCAGGGTATTTAACACCCGCATGAAATAACGGGAATAAAGCAGATGCAAAATGGCATGCTCCACCCCGCCAATGTATTGATCCACGGGCATCCAGTATTTAACGGCATCCGCATCAAACATGGCAGTTTCGCACCGGGGGCTGCAATACCGGACAAAATACCAGGAACTTTCCACAAAGGTGTCCATGGTGTCTGTGTCCCGGTGGGCATCCTCTCTGCCACACACAGGGCAGGTGGTACGGGCAAAGAAAGCCAGTGTGGGAAGCGGAGACCCACCGTTTTCAAGTAGGTCCGCGTCTTCGGGCAGGGTGACGGGCAATTGGGTTTCTGGCACCGGCACCACCCCACAGGTCTCACAGTGAATCACCGGAATGGGGGTTCCCCAATAACGCTGGCGGGAGATACCCCAGTCCCGGAGCCGGAAACTGACGGTCTGTTTTCCCCTGCCCTCTTTTTCAAGCCACTGGGTAATTTTGGCCATGGCAGCACGGTTTTCCATGCCATTGTACTCACCGGAATTAATTAAAATGCCTTCCCCGGTGTAGGCCTCTTCCATGGTGGCAGGCTCCAGGCTTTCCCCTTCCGGTTGAATCACCACCACAATGTCCAGATCATATTTTCGGGCAAAATCAAAGTCCCGCTGGTCATGGGCTGGCACAGACATCACCGCCCCGGTGCCATACCCCATCAGGGCAAAATTGGCCGTATAAACGGGCATGCGTCGCCCATTGGTGGGATTTATGCACCATGCACCGGTGAAGACGCCCTCTTTTTCATATTTTTCCAGGGCATCGGAGGATCGCTCCTGTCGGGATATTTTATCCACAAAGACCCGCACGGCATCTGCCTGTTCCGTATCCCGGGACAGGGTTTCCACCAGAGGATGCTCCGGAGCAAGGCACATGAAGGTGGAACCAAACAAGGTGTCCGGCCGGGTGGTAAACACCTTTATGTCACCGTCCATGCCCTCAATGTCAAAGGAGACTTCCGATCCCACACTTTTGCCGATCCAGTTTTTCTGCATCACGGTAACTTTACTGGGCCATCCCGGTAATTTGTCACAATGGAGCAAAAGATCCTCGGCATGATCGGTGATTTTAAAAAACCATTGCCACAATTTTTTCTGCTGCACTGGCTGGCTGCAGCGCCAGCAAAGGTCGGCTTCCACCTGTTCATTGGCAAGGACGGTCTGGCAATGCTCACACCAGTTCACATAGGATTCCTTGCGGTACACCATGTCCTTTTCCAGCATCTGGAGAAACAGCCACTGCTCCCACCGATAATATTCGGGTCGACAGGTGGCAATTTCCCGGTTCCAGTCATAGGAGAAGCCCATTTTTTTGAGCTGTTTTCTCATGGCGGACATATTGTCATAGGTCCAGGCGGCCGGATGAGTATTGTTGTCAATGGCCGCATTCTCAGCGGGCATGCCAAAGGCATCCCAGCCCATGGGATGGAGGACATTGAACCCCTTCATTCGTTTATACCGGGCCACCACATCCCCAATGGTATAATTCCTGACATGGCCCATGTGAATTTTTCCCGATGGGTAGGGAAACATCTCCAGAAGGTAATATTTTTCCTTGGATGTATCCTCGGATGTGGAAAAAATTCCGTTAGATTCCCAATATTGCTGCCATTTTGTTTCAACTGCTTCAGGGCTGTACCGCTCTTCCATGATTATATGTAAACCTCCAGACACTTTGGATTTATTAAGGACAAATAAAGCTCATTAAATGGCATAATATGAATGAAATAGCAAGCATGATGCCAGTGACAACTCATAATTTATTTGACTTGAAGGCCTCAATCGAATACTTGTTGGTTGCAGAAAGATATTTTGTTTCCACCAATGAGATCTGGATTTTTATTATAAGGCCATCAAATAATAAAGATCCAGACAAACAACATAAAGTCGAAAGAGAGATTTTTAAAAGATATTCGGGCTCAATCACATCACAACATTGCCATTTATGTAAAAAAAATGAAAGGAATAAGACCAATGACTGACATTGTAATCAAGGCCATATAGTCTTGACTCTTTCATACCAAGGGCACACACCGTCAGAAATTCCTTACAGAACCTGACAGGATCAAACAAGAATATCAAACCCGATGATTAAGAATCTCCATACATAATTATTTCCATGGAGGCGGTAAGAAAGGTTCAATGACAAGAAAAATTTTAATCAATGCGCACGACTCCGATGAATGCAGAATCGTGACCATCAAAGACAACAAACTGGAAGCACTTCACCTGGACACAGCGGCAAGAGAGATGACCCAGGGCAACATTTACAAAGCATCCATTACCCGGGTAGAGCCCAGTCTCCAAGCCGTATTTGTGGACTATGGCACCCAGAAAAACGGGTTTTTGCAAATCAATGAAATTCACAGCGATTATTTCCTTGATAATGATGCAGGGGACAGAAAAATAACCAACCTGGTGAAAAAAGGGCAAGAACTCATTGTCCAGGTCACCAAAGACCCCATCATGCACAAGGGGGCCATGCTCACCACTTTTATTTCCCTGCCGGGACGATTGTCGGTACTCATGCCGGGCAGTACCACCCGGGGGGTTTCCCGTCAGATCATTGAAGAAGAAGAGCGAAAACGTCTCAAAGCCATCATTGATTCGGTAAAAATCCCCGATGGATTTGGCCTCATTGTCAGAACTGCGGGTAAAGACGCCACCAAAACCATGTTCACAAATGACCTGAAGTACCTCCAGCGGGCCTGGAAAAACATCAACCAAAAAGCCGTTGAAAGTGAAACACCCTCCCTGCTTTATAAGGAACAGAATCTTGCGGTGAGATCCCTGAGGGATTATTTTACCGATGATATCACAGAGATTCTCATAGATGATAAAGAGGTGTTCCAGGAAGTAAAAGATTTCATGGGAGTCATTGCCCCGGGTAAACAAAAAATCGTAAAGCTGTTCAAGGGTGAAAAGCCCATTTTTACAAAACATCAGTTAGAAGAGCAGATTGCATCCATCTTTGAGCCCAAGGTCTCCTTGAAATCCGGCGGAGCCATTGTTATTGATCAGACAGAGGCCCTGGTGGCCATTGATGTCAACTCCGCCAAATCCACAGGTAAGAAGAACATCGAACAGACCGCCTACCATACCAATATTGAAGCGGCAGAAGAGGTGGCACGGCAATTGAGACTCCGGGATCTTGGGGGGCTGATTGTGGTGGATTTCATTGACATGAAGGAGAGAAAGCATAAAGCGGATGTCACAAAGACCCTTAAAAAACACCTTAAATCAGACAAGGCAAAAACCAAAGTGGGTGGCATCTCCGGGTTTGGTCTTGTGGAAATGTCCCGACAGCGATTGAGGCCGTCCATCACCTTTGGCAGTTATAAAACCTGTACCCATTGCAAGGGACGTGGCATGATCCCCTCAGTGGAAAACCTGGGGCTTGCATTTTTACGCCAGCTTAATCTTAAAACCATCAAAGGGGGTATCTCCACCCTTACAGCGGAGTTGCCGCCGGAGGTGACTGCCCATCTTTTAAATAAAAAAAGAAAAGAGATTCATGATATTGAACTCAAAAGGAATATTGATATTACCATTACTGCCTGCAATACCATGAGTTGGGGAGACAGTCGAATAAATTGTGACAAATAATGTTTGACCCAAAAGTTGAGTCCTTGACATAATCATAACTTTTGTGTATCTCAAACAGTCGCGCCTTAACACCCATGCGGAGAGGGAATGGCCGAAAAGCAAAAAAAATGGAAAATCGTTATCATACTCATGGTGGCGCTGCTGGCTGTTTTATGTGCCTGGTCAGCGCTGAATCACCAGCGCTCTGTTAGAGTGTCTGCCATGCTCTCCCCAGGTTTTGGAGAGGCGACACCACCCCATGATACGGCATTGCTTCAAGGCCTTACCGTCCCCCCCATGGATGAACTGGCCACGGTGATTAAAAAGGTATGCCAACGGCCGATTTTTGGGTATGAGATTTCCCAACCGTCCATGGGAAACGCATTTTCTGCCAGTAAAGCAGATGCATCCCCCCTGGAAAAAGGCAATGCCATTACCCAGGAACGAAAAAAAAGACTGGGAATCGACAAAAGTCTTGATTTAATTGTCCAACCCAACGAACGATTCACCATCGGCGGCACCAGGGTGTCCATGCGGGATATCCTTGCAAAGGCAGTGGGTGCCACCGGGGGGCTGCTTGAGGAAGAAATTGACGCATCTGGCCAAATCACCGTTGACGTGGATGGAGAGTATGGTATCTATGTGGTACGGCAAGGAGATAACATATGGAACATTCATTTTAAAATTGTCCAGGAGTATTTTTCCCATCGGGGAACAGACGTCATAAAGACCGCTGACGAACCCCTCCCTGGAGGGCTCAGTTCCGGTGTGGGGAAACTGCTGAAGTTCTCTGAGAAAATGGTTATTATCTACAATCTTCTGGAAGGTAGCATCACTTCGAATATTGACCTTCTGGAGCCATTAAGTAAGATTGTGGTGTATAATATGCACGAAATTTTTTCTCTGTTACAGGAGATTGACTATAACAATGTGGACAACATCCGGTTCGACGGAGACGTGATCTGGATTCCCGCAAAACAACCTTGATAAACAGGGTATATTTTAAATCAGGAGGATTTTTTTACCATGATCAACACAGCATTTGCAATGGGACAAGCTGGCGCAGGTGGTGGACAGGCTGGTGGGCTTACAGCGTTTGTACCCCTTATTCTTATGTTCGTTATTTTTTATTTTCTGCTCATCAGACCCCAGCAGAAAAAAGCCAAAGAGCACCAGAGCATGATCAGCAGTCTTAAAAAAGGGGACCGCATTGTCACATCGGGGGGTGTCCATGGCACCATTATCTCCCTTGGGGACACCACCGTATCCCTTGAAATAGCCGAAAACGTTAAAATTAAAATCAACCGGGGAAATGTGGGAGCCTCCCTCCAGGGAAACGCGCCTGCCGAGTCAAAAAAAAGTAAGAAAAACAAATAACAAGCCATTTCAGGAGCAATCAGATTGAAATTATTCACATGGAAAGGCGCGCTTACAGCAGTGATTATACTGACGGCACTGGTATATGTTCTTCCAACCTTCTATGCCGACTGCTGGCCTCATAAAAAAATAAATCTTGGCCTGGATCTCCAGGGGGGCATGCATCTTGTCCTGGAAGTTCAAAACGAGAAGGCGGTTGAGACTACTGTTGAACGTACCGTGCATGAGCTGAAACAGGAGTTGAGAAAAAAAGAGCTCAAGCATCTTGGCATCTCCCGAAACAGCAACAATACCATCACTGCAACGCTTTCAGGGGACAAGAACATTGATGGGTTTACAGCAATTGTCGCCGAGAATTTCGATACCCTGGAAATCGTTTCAACGGTCACGGTTACCCAGGGGAAAAACATTGTGCTGCAACTTCCCGCAAAAGAGGCGGAAAATATCAAGCGCATGGCCACAGAACAGGCCCTTGAAACCATTCGAAACCGAATTGATGAATTCGGAGTCAGCGAGCCGGATATCCGACTCCAGGGGGACAAGAGAATACAGATTCAGCTACCTGGTATCACCGATACCCAGCGGGCCAAGGATCTCATCGGCAAGACGGCTCAGCTCAGTTTCCAGTTGGTGGATGAGACCGGAGACATAGCTTCTGCTGCCAAGGGAACGCCTCCACCGGGTTCAGTGCTTTTGTACCAGATGAAAGAGGACAACCGCACAGGACAGGTCACCAAGGTTCCCTTTCTGATCAAAAAACAGGTGCTGCTGGACGGCGGTTCCCTCACCGATGCCCGGGTGATGATTGACTCTCAGTTCAATGAACCCTATGTGGGCATTGAGTTTGACCGAAAAGGTGCCCGGATATTTGAACGCATCACCGGTGAGAACATTAAAAAAAGACTGGCCATTGTCCTTGATAAAACCGTTTATTCCGCTCCGGTGATCCAGGATCGCATTGCCGGAGGAAAGGCCAGAATCACAGGAAATTTCAACACGGAAGAGGCAAGGGATCTTGCCATTATACTGCGGGCAGGTGCTCTGCCTGCACCAGTTAAGATCATTGAAGAACGAACCGTTGGACCCACGCTGGGTGCCGATTCCATTCGCATGGGAATCATGTCCATGCTGGTGGGAGGACTTCTGGTTATTCTATTTATGATGATGTACTATAAAGGGGCCGGACTGATTGCAGACATTGCCCTTGTGGTCAATATTCTGCTCATCGGTGGCGGGCTTGCTGCATTCCAGGCCACTCTGACCCTTCCGGGCATTGCGGGCATTATTCTCACCATCGGTATGGCGGTGGATGCCAATGTTATTATCTTTGAAAGAATCCGGGAAGAGCTGGCTTCGGGGAAAACCGCTGCGGCATCTGTCAATGCAGGTTTTTCCCGGGCCGCCCTTACCATCCTTGACGCCAACGTAACCACACTTATTGTAGCGGTGGTACTGTTTCAGTTCGGCACAGGCCCTGTAAAAGGCTTTGCCGTCACCCTGGGACTTGGTATTCTTGCAAGTCTTTTCACGGCCCTGGTCCTCTCAAAAAGCATTTTTGACATGACGTTGTCCGGAAAAAAGACACCCACCCTCAGTATATAAGGAGATAAACATCCATGCAGTTTATCAAACCCGGCACCACCATTGATTTTATAGGGAAACGAAAACTGGGATTTTCCTTTTCCCTGGCCCTGGTTATCATCAGTCTGATTTCCCTGGTCATCCACCAAGGTCCCAATTACGGCATTGATTTTGCCGGAGGTACCCTTGTACAGGTAAAATTTGACAAAACAGCTGTTACCCAGGATATCCGTTCAGGTCTTGACCAGATGGGCATTGCTAACTCTTCTGTTCAAATTTTTGGAAAACCAGAGAACAATGAATTTCTCATTAGAACCAGCATCCCGGACATGACTAACCAGGGGTTTACCCAAGCCATTACCCAGGCCCTGGAAAATGTCACCGGATCCACCCCGGAGATCCGACGTGTGGAGATGGTGGGCCCCCAAGTGGGAAAGGATCTGAGAAAACAGGCGTTGCTTGCCATGTTCTATTCACTACTCTTTATCACCATTTACATTTCAGGCCGATTTGAAATGAAATGGGTGCTCTCCGGTGTCACCGCAGGGGCATTGATGACAGCCGTGTATTTTTTGTCCATTTTTAACATGAGCATGCCCATCCTCATCACAGCGGCCCTGGTGGTCACCTTGGCACTGTTCTGGTATCTGGAGCTGAAATACGCCATGGGGGCCATTGTGGCCCTGATCCATGACGTATTCATAACGGTTGGCCTTTTTTCCATATTGGATTATGAATTTTCCCTGCCCATCATTGCAGCATTGTTGACCATTATCGGTTATTCCCTTAATGACACCATCATTGTGTTTGATAGAATTCGGGAAAATAACATCCAGTCCAGAAAATTAACCCTGATGGAAATCATAAACAAAAGCATCAATGAGACCCTGAGCCGAACAATCCTTACCTCATTGACCACATTGGTTGTACTTTTTTCCCTGCTGTTTCTGGGGGGTGAAATTATTCATAATTTTGCCTTTGCCATGATTGCCGGAGTGGTTATTGGAACCTATTCATCCGTTTTTGTTGCAAGCCCCATTGTTCTTCTCACGGATAAAAAGAACCGTTGAGCCAATGGAAAACAGCAACAACGCATGACGATCATTGGCACCGGAAAAATGAAGGTCTTTTTTCCGGTGCTGGTTTCCTTTTTCGGGGGGTGCCACACCCCCTCCGTGAATCTTGAAAATCCACCTGCAAGGAGTGTATAAATTAAATTTTTATGAAACCCGTAACTGACAAAAGTCCATCAGATGACCGGGCTGATTGATAAATATAGATCCTGGTTTGCGCTTAAAAATGTCCCGGGGGTGGGAAGTGTGCTGTTTAAACGACTGATTACAGCATTTGAATCACCCCAGGGAGTATTTAATGCCTCGGACCATGAACTTAAAGGGATCAAAGGCATGGGTCCCCGGATTCTACAGGGTATCCACAGAAACCGGACTCATTGCCCCGGTGATGAAATCCGTGCCATTGAGCGATGCGGATTTAAAATTGCCGTGCTCACTGATCCCCATTACCCGGAACTTCTTTTACACATTCCAGACCCCCCCCCCATCCTGACCTACCTTGGCACTCTTGATAATATTCCCCCCTGCATTGCCATTGTGGGATCACGGCAGGCCACAGCCTATGGCATTGACACGGCATTCAAGCTGGGCCGCAAACTTGCAGTCCGGGGGTTTCAAATTGTCAGTGGTATGGCCATGGGCATTGATACTTCAGCCCATAAAGGGGCACTTCAGGCTGGAGGTAGAACACTTGCAATTCTGGGATGTGGCTTAAAGACCATCTATCCCCGGGAAAACCGACGTCTTTATCATGAAATTGCAAATAACGGAGCCGTTATTTCAGAGTTTCCCATTCACAGTTCACCGGATGCCCGTCATTTTCCCATGAGAAACCGAATCATTGCAGGCATGTCCACCGGCACCATCGTTGTGGAAGCCGCTGCCAGAAGCGGTTCTCTGATCACTGCCCGCCTCACCGCCGAATACAATCGGGAGGTGTTTGCCGTGCCCGGCAGCATACAGTCCTTTAAAAGCACCGGCACCCATGCCCTGTTAAAACAGGGGGCAAAACTTGTGGAGAATGAATTGGATGTCATTGAAGAACTGGGCCACATGGTCCACCAGGAACCCCCCTCCCATCCCATTGACAATCCTGGTGACACTGGAAGCCATTTTTTAAAACCGGATAAGACCCAGGAGAAAATTTTCAACTGCCTTGGGCCCTATCCCGTCCACATAGACACCATCATTGAAACGTCCGGCCTTGATGCAGGGGTTGTCACTGCATCACTTTTATGCCTGGAACTGAAAGGTGTTATCAAACAAACACCGGGAAAATTTTTTTTCACCGTAGAGGAAACACCGTGAGTAAACCACTTTTAATTGTCGAGTCCCCCACCAAAGTTAAGACCCTTAAGAAATATCTCGGGAAAGCGTACAATGTGACTGCCACAGCAGGGCATATCAAAGATCTTCCCCAAAAAGAACTGGGCATTGATGTTGAAAAGGATTTTAAGGCCAAATATCTCCAGATCAAAGGAAAAGCCAAGGTAATCCAGGCCATGAAAAAAGAAGCCGGGGATACGGATACCATTTATCTGGCCCCTGACCCTGACCGCGAAGGAGAGGCCATTGCATTCCATGCGGCAGATATTTTAAAGAAAAAGGGCAGATCCTTTCACAGGGTCTTAATCCATGAACTCACAAAAAAGGGGATCACCGATGCCCTGAACAATCCCATGGATCTCAATTACGACCGCTATGAAGCCCAGCAAACCAGAAGAACCCTTGACCGACTGGTGGGATATCAGATTTCTCCGTTGCTCTGGAGACGGGTCCAGGGGGGTCTCAGTGCCGGACGGGTTCAATCCGTTGCCGTTAAAATTATCTGTGACAGAGAGAGTCAGATCCGGGCCTTTGAGCCCCAGGAATACTGGACCATTGCAGCGGATCTCGCAGCAGACAATCCCCCGGCCTTCACGGCCCAGCTGGCCCGCAAAGAGGGGCATAAAATTGCCGTCCCAGATGGTGACACCTCTGCTGCCATTGTAACGGAATTGGAATCCAGTGACTTTGTGGTGGAAAAGATAAACCGGAAAACCATCAAAAGAACACCTTTGCCCCCGTTTATCACCAGTAAAATGCAACAGGATGCCATCAACCGTTTGAAATTCTCCGCCAAAAAAACCATGATGGTGGCCCAGCAGCTCTATGAGGGCATTGAAATCGACTCCGGCGGCCCCGAAGGCCTTATCACCTATATGCGTACGGACTCCACCCGTATTGCCGAAGAAGCAGCCCTGTCTGCCCAGGAGTTGATCCGGGAAAAATTTGGGAAAGACTTTGCTCTGGAATCCCCCCGGTATTTTAAGAATAAAAACAAAGCCCAGGATGCCCATGAGGCCATCCGTCCCACATCAGTATTGAATACACCGGGTAAGGTCCAGCCCTTTCTCTCCCAGGATCAGTTCAAACTCTACGATCTTATCTGGAAACGGTTCATGGCCTCCCAGATGTCCCAGGCCCTCATTGACCAGAAAACCATCTCCATCCAGGCTGGCACCTATACCTTCACTGTGGGGGGCAGCACGGTAAGATTCCAGGGGTTCATGGCCCTTTACACCACTGATGATGCCAATGGAAAAAAAGAAAAGGAAAAAGAAAAACAGCTCCTGCCGGAAATGAATCAGGCAGATGTGCTCAAGTTGGGGCAGATTATTCCCAAACAACACTTTACCAAACCGCCTCCCCGATTTTCCGAAGCATCGCTTGTCAAGGAGCTTGAAGAAAACGGCATTGGACGTCCCAGTACCTATGCCTCCATTTTGTCCACCATCCGGGACAAGGGTTATGTGGACCTTGTAAAACGCTATTTCATGCCCAATGAACTGGGATTCATTGTCAATGAACTGCTGGTGGAGTCTTTTCCTGAAATATTGGATGCCACCTTTACGGCAAAAATGGAAAACAATCTGGACAGCATTGAAAATGGTTCCAGCAAATCCATTGAGGTTC
>Ga0208900_1001127_pt1 | contig 14993 bp, 15 predicted proteins | sample AntAceMetag02UKK_FD_184763 | JGI IMG/M metagenome (GOLD analysis project Ga0208900, IMG submission 184763) | Saline lake microbial communities from Ace Lake, Antarctica - Antarctic Ace Lake Metagenome 02UKK (SPAdes) (version 2) | ecosystem: Environmental > Aquatic > Non-marine Saline and... | reverse complement strand
CCGGTTTTTTTATCTCAAGCAGCTTTGCATAGATTGCGATTTGGACCAGATCTTGTTTGAAATTTGAGCCCCGTGAAAGCTTGTAATCAACCACCTCTATGCCATGTTCCGGGTGGATTCTGACCGCATCCATCTGGCCGGAAATAAACAGGGAGTGAGGCCCGACTTTAAACGGCAGATCCTGGATAAGAAATTCCTGGGTGAGATATAGATCCTGCCATGATTTCATGCCGGGAATTTTCTTTTTCAGATATATCAGATGCCGGCAGAATGATTTCAGGCACTCGCCAAGATGATATGCCGAATCAATTTTTTCAGCTTCCAGGAGTTTTGTGAGTGTTTTGTTGGCAAAGCGGTCGTACATCTCTTGCCAGAGTTCGTTTTCGTCATGTGCGCCAAACCCTATTTTTGATTGCGTGCCCGATGTGAGCCATCGGGTGAACTGTTCCACGATTTTGTGAAACTTGGTGCCGTATACGGGGATGCAGCCTGGGGGGGCAGCACAGAAGGTAGATGGATTTTTTCCGTTTTTAAAATCCTTTCTCCAGGATTCGTCCAGGCAGGCGCATTTTAGCTGGCTGACATTGATATTTATGATTGCCATTGCACCACCGTATTCGTCGAGCTTTCGAAAATTTTGATCTGAGGGACCAAGATCCGTGCTTCATGTAAGATTTCCTTGGATACCGGAACTGAAAGCCTTGAGATCAGCTCATCAATACCCATAAACTTATGCGTCTCGACAATGAGCCGGATCTCTTTTACAAGTTCGGGAGTGACTTTCTCGTCGCCGTTTTGCATCTCTGTGTGATTACTGGGTATGGGGCCTGTAACCATCTCCCAGAACCACATGAGTTTTTCATAGACAAAATGTATGACTTCCCGAGTACTCAGCGGGAGATTTCCTTCGGCCGCCTTCAAATAAAGATAATAAGCGCCATATATCTTTGCGACCTGCTGCCTGTTAAGGCGGATGATATGGAGATGGCTCTGTTTTGCTGTTAAAAGTTCCGGGGCTGTTTTCCAACCTTTTCCAGGGATCTCCTTGAGCTCCGGAGTCCTGAAAAAAACGGTTTTGGAATTTTTGTTGCTTTTTTGTATGGCTTCCGATTTCCTCTGTAAGGCCTGCCACCTTTTCCAGTGAGAACCGCTTTCCAGGCCAAAGTAAATTTCACGGCCGCCGGTCTTCCAGAGAAGAGAAAAATATTTGCAATTGTTTTCGATTTTTTCAATGCAAAAATCCGGATTAACACGCCCCACTTCATGGACAAGCCAGTAAAATGTGTTCGGATCAAAGAGCATATTTTTAGAACGGGTTCGCACGTTTTCTATGCTGCTTAAATAATATGTGTCAATATCCGGGGAGGGGCTGTTTTTACCCATTATCATGTCCCATTGGTTACTACATTTCTGGAGAAAATAACGCACACCCACTTCGGTCCGGACCTTGAAAATCTCTTCCAGCCAATCTTGATTTTTGATCAGTACCTCATACTCATTCTTGCTGAACGGACTGCTCCTGTATTTGATCAATTCCATCCCCTGGGCCCTGGTAAGACCTTCAAGTTCCATGGGCGGGCTCAGGCGATTCAGAAAGGCCTCTTCCCAGTGGACTTTGATGCGCTCGTTCCATGGGGTATGATTCGCCGTTATCACGGTCATCTGGTTGCAGCTTTCATCCACAAGGACCTGAATAACTGAGCCCAGGGCCATGGCGAGGGTTCTGTCCTTTCCGTAGTTTTCTGTCTGGTCAAAGGAGAAGACAAAGGGCCTGAAAAAGCCAGCCAGCTCACAAAAATCAAGAATTCTGTGTTTACAGATTTCGCCAGCTTCTCTGTCTCCCATATCAAAGCTGGGAATATCCCGTTTTTGGATGCCTATGCGTGAGGCGATATCCGAATCCAGGCTGCTGCCTAAAAGCCATGCCTCACAGGAATCCCGGAGCTCGATATTGTTGGTGTAAACACATCTGAACAGCACATGTATCCAGCTAATGGGAGAGGCAGACAATCTGATTCCTTTACGATTTATTTGATGCACCAGCTTTGGAATGAGTTGGTATAGCGTTTTGAGAAAGCTATTATTATTTTTTAGATCTTTAATCGTCGAGCTCCGAAGATTTTTTATGAAATTTTTGCTTCTGGGGCGAATATCTCCGCTTTTAACGGCTTCCGTGATCAGAGCGACCATCACGCCATGGGCGAACACTTCAAGTTGGGAAGACCTATCCTCATAGCTGCATTCAGACTTCACATCATCTGGAAATTTTAATTCCTGAACCGTTTTAAGGAGAATGGATTTCCAGCAGGTGGCCGCATTTTCAAAGGGTCTGACATACACCAGAGTCGCCTTCCCGGAAATGATTTGGAACAATCGCCCTATCAGGTGTGATTTACCATAACCCGCCTGGGGGGAGATTACGAACTGGGCATGGGGCAATTTGGTTTTTCTCGGTAAAGCATCGGCTTGAAGGAGTTCAAACTTGGAGAGCAGACGATCCAGATTTTTTTTATTCAGACCCGAAACCGCCTGCTTTTCAACCTGTCGAGGTTCAGAAATGATGTCATTTTCAAAGGGATTAATTATGGGTGTGTCGCTCACAGGAGATCCTCCTGTGATTTGAAACGAACAAGCAGGTGGGGGGTTCCGTCGATTTCGATGGAGCAGGACCGGATCTCTTCTGAAGAGAGAGACCAGTCCCCAAAGCTGAGAACGGCAGCGCCCTGTTTGCTTTCATTTAACAAAAAGGGTTCAAGAATCTCCATTCCCACCCCGAGTTCCTGTTGCAACCGATAAATTTCGATGTTTGAATAGCCCGTCTGTGATGCGATTTTCATGTATGCGTTGAGAACTTTTTTTCTATCCATATCCGTTTTCGGCTTTTCGGACAATGATGTCAGGTCCTGATCCGTGGAGGGAAAAAGTCTTGATATAGTTGATAAATGAAGGTGGAAGATGGAACTGCCGTACTTCAGTTTCACCAGTCGATTGTCTTTGATCAGCCAGTCGATGGCCCGATCCAGCTCTTTTTTGACTTTTCCCGGTGATCCTTTACTGAACTGAGTTATCAGTTGTTTCTTGCTCAACAGTTTGCTTTTCTGGGAACTCAGGATCTCCTCAAGCCTGTCGCAGGCCCTCTCCAGGGGGGTGTCAAATTCCTTGAGCACATACAGGTACCTGCCTCTGCCTTCGAGGTTAACGATTTTTTTCTCATTTTCAAGTTCTTTGAGAGCCTGGTTTTTTATTTTTGACGCATTGATTTTAAGGCCGCTCTTGTTGAGGCCTTTGGAGCCTGCCGTTTCAAGCAGCTTTAATAAACTTGCCTTTTGATCGTCGATTTTTGTGGATTGCATGTGTCAATCGTCCAGATTTTTATGTCGATGAATTTAACTCACTTGACTGTCGCTTCCTGATTCTTTAATTGTCTATTGACAATAGAAAATCAGCTGCTCAAAGTCAATAGGTCTTTGGCTTTAACAGGCATGCTGAAGGAAAAACTGTCCAGAGCCCAGCATCGGCTCACATCATGCACCCTGTGTCCCCGTCAGTGCCAGTGAAAGCGGTTATAGATCCCTTCGTCCACTTCTGAAAAACCCATACCCAGCCCCAATAAAACCCCCAGCAAGGTGGCTGAATTGTGAAATTCTGTCCACCTTCAGGGTGGAGAGCACTTCACTGCCAATGTAGAGTGTGGCAATGAGGATGAATGTCAACGGAATTTCTTTTGATCGGATATTTGAAAATGAGCTCAAAAGAATCAACATAAAGGCAATCCCGCTGCCGCCAATAAGGGAATTGGAAAATAGAACTGCATTTAACAGGGCCGTTGCAATGGCGGTGATGAAAATCATCTCCAATAGTGCGCCAGATCCGTATTTTTCCTCAAGTAAGGGGCCCACAAGAAGGATGATCATGAAATTTCCAATGAGATGGGACCAGCTGCCATGGGCAGTAATATAAGAGACCAGCCTGAAATAAAAATAGGGGTTTAAAAGGGATAAGTGGGCAGGGGATGAAAAATACCCAGCCAACATTCCATTGCCGGAAAAGGCCAGAACGCATATGGACAGGATGGAATAGGTTAAAATAACCGGGGAGTTGTATTTTATTCTCATCGGCGGTCTCTATTTTCTGTGGGGGCTTGACCCGGATGAAACAGATATTCAAGGCCATTACGTTTTATTTCATAAACGGTTTGCAACAATTCTCCTAAATGTCCCTTGGGAAATCCTTTCCGGGAAAACCATACCAGGTAGGTTTCCGGCAGGTCCACAAGGGGTATCCCTTTGTGTTTTCCAAAGGGCATTTTGGTTGTTGCCAGTTTGATGAAGCTTTCTTTATCCGGTTCAATCATTTGACTCATTTTATCCACTTAATGTTTTTTTGCATCTGTTGGTTTTTTACTTGTTGTGTTTCAAAATTATTGCGCTGACGGGTCAATCTCTGGTTCTATTGAATGCTGGGCATTGGATAATTTCCTGAGATGGATACCAATAAAAGTAAAATAATGCAAGTCTGCTCCCCCCTCCTGGATATTTTTGAATTGTTGATTTCATTGATTTTTGCTTGTCTGTCAGTATCATACTTGATATGGTTTCCAGCGAGTATTAACCCCTTGGCAAATACACACCAGCCAGCCCAAAAGTGTCTGGTGTTGTGATCAAACATTGTTTTGCCTTGAATTAGGGGCCAATTAAAAATTTGTCATATGGAAAGGGTATCAATGGAAAACCAGTCAATTTTATTTCAGGCTATTTCCGGGGAAAAGGAGGCGGACTCACCGGTTCGTAAGGCCTTCCGTGTACCTGTACCTGACAGTGCCTCTGTTCAGGTGTTTCTGAGGGAAAAAGAGTACTCACTTTTAAATATCAGCCATGGGGGCATCAGTGCGCTTTGTGATGAGGTCCTTGATATTGAATGCGACGCTATCCGAACTGGCTGGAAATTGAGGCTGGAAGAAATACGATTGCATAACCTCACCGGCAAGGTGGTTCATTGTTCATCCATGGCATCGGGGCAGTTACTTTATGGAATACAATGGGTTGATCTTGAAGAAGATCAGATTGCCGCCATAAGTGAAGCTGTTTCCCAACTCAAAACAATGGCCTTTGGAGATAACGATCGGAACATTTCCCCGGCAAAAGACGTTGAAAAATGACAAAAAAAAAAGATATCATGGACAGTATTCTTGCCGATGAGGACTCTTCGGATGATAAGGCCAAAGACCTGGATTTTTTGATTTACCAATGTGATAAGGATAATCCGTCTGACAAAGAAATTTTGTTGGAAGACCAGGTCCATGAATCCATAAAAATTACCAAAGGCAATGTCTCCGTTGAAATCTGGGAGGGTAAGGCAAAGATTAAAGTTAAGGCGTCTCCGGGGGCAGGCGCTGGAATTTCCATGAAAAGAATTGCCACCATTGCCGTTGATGCGATTCTTGAGACATTGAAAAAGGAAACACTGCGATGATTATTGTTTGTCCAAAATGTTCCAGGAAACATCGAGTTAATCCAGACACATTCAAAACATACATTGATTCCGGTCGGAATATTTCCGCCACCTGCAAGGCGTGCAAATATAAATTCCCGGTTCAACCCCGTAAGCTGGTGGAATCTACTACAGGGGGGAACGGTGACGCTGGGGTAACTGCCAGAAAAATATGTGTAACCCTCAGCAAGGGGGGGGTGGGAAAAACCACCACTGCTGTTAACCTTGGGGCAGGGCTTGCCCTGGCCGGACACAAGGTATTGCTGGTGGACACGGACACCCAGGGGCAATCGGCTTACATTCTGGGGAAAAAGCCGGTGGCGGGTCTCACCGAGCTTCTCACCGGAGAATTAACTCCTGATGAATGCATTATCCCTGCCAGAAAAAATCTCTGGCTTTTGAGTGGCGGGAAGTCCCTGGCAGGTATTAAACGCATGATTGATCGAAAAAGCTTTGGTGCCGAATGGGCCTTGTCAGAGGTGCTTAAGCCCTTGGATACTCAATACGATTTTGTTATTATTGACACATCTCCAGGCTGGGACCAACTCATCGTTAATGTGCTGTTTTATGCCACAGAGGTGCTGATTCCCGTGGCCCTGGAGGTAATGGCACTGCATGGATTATCCGAGTTCATGAGAAGCCTTGCCTCCATCCAGAAATATCGAAAGGAAGTGCGTTTAAAGTACATTGTTCCCACCTTTATGGATGCCCGGATAAAGGGACCGGAAAAATTGTATTCTGAACTTAAAAAATTATATCCGGAAGCCATGTGTCAGCCCATCCGTTATTGCGACAGTCTTTCCGAAGCCCCCTCCTTTGGCAAAACAATTTTTGAGTTTGCACCGGGATCAACCGCATCTTCGGACTACAGAGAGCTTGTCCAACGCATTAAAAAAAATGATGAATCCCTTGCCTGATAAATGTGAGATTCCCCCTATTATGAGTGTACCATTTGAAAAGATTTCTTCATGTGAAAATAGTTTTATTGTTGTTGATGAACGTTTAAAATGTCATATCCTGGAATGATAGGCGTTTTTGAAGACAACTAACTATTCCTTGAATGTTTTTGAATGATCCTGTATACTAACTATTTAAATGATTGAATATTTCCGGCCGGTAATTCCGGCCTTTTTTATTTCATGTGACGGCCACGGACAGATCTTGTTTGTATCCATATCTGCCCACAACAAAGCTTAAAAATCCCTTTGGTTTTGCCGGGATTTTATTATAAAAAGGAATACCATGTCCCAGAATGATCCGCCCTTGATCGGGTTTGACGAAATGAACCTCAGCCCTTCGCTGTGTAATGTACTACAGGATGTGGGCTATGAAACCCCCACCCCCATTCAATCACTCACCATCCCCCATCTGATCCAGGGGCGGGATGTGCTGGGCCAGGCAAGAACCGGTACCGGAAAAACAGCGGCCTTTGCCTTACCGCTTCTTTCCCGTATTGATCTTGCCAAAAGAAAACCTCAGATCCTGGTGTTAGCCCCCACCCGGGAGCTTGCCATCCAGGTGACAGAATCCTTTAAGACCTATGGTGCCAAAATGAAGGGGCTGAGCGTACTCTCTGTTTATGGGGGGCAGAGTTATGGCATTCAGTTGACAGCGCTTAAACGGGGCGTTCATGTGGTGGTGGGAACCCCCGGACGACTCATGGACCATCTCCAGAGAAAAACCCTTAATTTTTCGGATCTTTTTTGTGTGGTCCTGGATGAGGCCGATGAAATGCTTCACATGGGGTTTATTGAAGATGTACAGTGGATACTGGACAGAACTCCCAAGGATGCTCAGACCGCCCTTTTCTCTGCCACCATGCCGGGTCCCATCCGCAAGATTGCCCAGAAATATTTGACAGATCCGGAAGAAATTTTGGTTCGCTCGGATGTGGATGTGATGAGCACCATTAATCAACAATTCTGGATGGTCAAGGGAGAAAGAAAATCCAATGCCCTGATCCGGATATTGGAAGCCACCTCCTTTGACGGGGTCATTGTATTTGCCAAAACCAGAATTGCCACAGTTGAGGTGGCAAAAAGCCTGGAAGAAAAGGGCTTTAAGGCCGAGGCCCTGAATGGGGACATGGCCCAGACTGCCAGGGAACGCACCGTTGCCCGGTTGAAAAGTGGTCACATTGATATTCTGGTGGCCACGGATGTGGCGGCCCGGGGACTGGACGTGGAGCGCATCTCCCATGTGATCAATTACGACATGCCTCCCAAAGTGGACCCCTATGTCCATCGCATCGGCAGAACCGGCCGGGCCGGGCGTACAGGGGAAGCTATTTTATTTTTGAACCGCAATGAGCGCTGGATGGTGAAAAACATTGAAAGGGCCACCAAGCAGAAAATCCGGGAGATTCTGTTGCCTTCCAACCGGGATATCAATGAGAAACGGGTGAAAGACTTTAAAGAAGGTATTACCCGGACCCTGGCCTCGGAAGATGTGAGCGTTTTTCAAGAGCTGGTTGAAGCCTATGCCCTGGAGCATGATGTTCCTGTGCTGCAGGTTGCCGCAGCCCTTGGTAAACGGGCCCATGGCAGCGCCCCCTTTCTGTTGCCGGCCCAGGACCATTTCAAAAAGGGTTCAGCTCCTGCCATGAAAAAAAATAACCCTCCCCGGAGCAGACAAGCCAGCGAACGCCCTGTTAAAGGGAAGCCATCCCCCCGCCAAGGGGCTGAACATTCCCGTAACGGGGCTGATAAATTTCGAAAAGGGGGGGACACGTTCCGTCAAGAAAAGGATGCAACCCCACAGGAAAGAGAGATGGCCCCGGGCAAGACGTCTCCCCATCAAAAAATGTCTGGTTCTGATAAAAAGACCCAGAGCGGGAAAGAGTTCTCCAGGGCTGGTATGGATCAACCCCTGCCCGGAAAGGAGGGGGGCAACGACGATGCAAGGGAAAGAAAATCTCCAGAAAAGAGGAAAATGCCATCCCTGGAAAGGGGAATGGAACGATTTCGTATTGAGGTGGGCCGACAGCATGGGGTCCAGCCCAAAGATATTGTGGGAGCCATTGCCAATGAGGCAGGCCTTGAAAGTAAACACATTGGCACCATTGATATCCAGTCGGAATTTTCCCTTGTGGATTTGCCCACAGGTATGCCAAAGGTGGTTTTCCGAGAATTGAAAAAGGCCTGGGTGAAATCCCGACAGATGGCAATTTCTAAATATATGTAAGAAAGTTGGATGCCATGGAGAACCCATCGGTACAATGCTGAGATTCAGGGAATGATCAATGCCGCTTCAATTTTAACGGTTGATTTGATCAACCCCTGTTCCAGCATGATTTGTTCTGTCTGCTGCCAGGCCTTGACATCAATACGTCCGATATCCTTGGTTCGGTCCGGCCACACCAGATCCCGGGTGGCAGTTAATTGTTTTTCCTGGAGTGCCCTGGGAGTGTTTTTATTATATTTTTCAAGGACGGCCAGGGCCATTTCCTGGTTGGCGGGGTTCATGGCCATGTGCCACCCTTTTAACAGGGCTTTTTTGAACCGGGCCACGGTGTCTGGATGATTTTTTAACATTTTTTCTGAGGTCACCACGGAGTTGGCCACAAATTGAACCCCATGATCTCCGGGGTTGAAAAACCGAATATCCTCCCCTTCCTTTCTGAGCTTTTCACCGATGATAATCCCCTGGGCATTTTTGTACACTGGCCAGACTTCAATCTTATCCATGTAAAAAGGTGTGTAATCGTATCGAACACTTGAAAGGGTGAGTTCATTTTCCTTGATGCCCGCCCGGGCAAGCAGGGTCTTCATGATGGTCTCATCATTGCCGCCATAGGTGATGCCCACGGTTCGGCCCCGGAGATCTTCAACGGTATTGATGGCAGGCTTGTTGGTTTTACTGATCCATTGCAGGGGATTGACCTGGAACAACTGGGCAATGACCACCACCGGAGCCCCCTTGGCCCGGGCCCGGATCACCTGGTCCGCCGATGCCACCCCAAAGGCGGCATATCCCATTTCAAGTTCCCTTATGGCATCTCGTTCCGGCCCGCCTGCCTTGACCTTGACATCTAAGCTTTCCCCGGAAAACAGGTTTTGGTCTTCGGCCAGAATATCCCCTGCGACACTCGCATTGAAAAGCCATTTCAGGCGATAGTTGAGGGTTTCTTCCCCCTGGCAGGAAGGTGCCGTAAACATGGAGACGCTGAAAACAGCGCATGAAATAAAAAGGATAAAAAACAATTGCAGGGTGTTTTTTTTCATGGGATTTCCTCCGGGTCAACAATGACCCATTTTTTGATGATTTTTTCCCCCATCCATTCCAGCGTGCCCTGGTAAAGGGAAAGAAAAATACCGATGAGAAAAAGGGCGGTCAGAATTCTTGAAAGATCGCTCTGGTAAAGGGCAATACGGATGGCATGGCCAATACCGGCGTTGGCTGCAATGAATTCTGCTACAATGGTGCCTGCCATGGCCAGGGTGGCACTGCCGGAGATAACGGTGGTGAGTTTTCGGATATTTTCAAAGGCCCGAATTTTGATTTCCAGCTGCCAGCGCATTCTCCCCGTGGCCAGATAAAAATGTTCAATGTCGGTGATGGGTTCAGACATGATACTCACCACGGACAAGAGCAGGGGAAAATAGCAGATCATGGCGGCAATGATCAGGCGTGAGGCAAACCCGTCCCCCAGCAGGATAAAGATAATGGGGGCCACGGCCACAATGGGGTATGCCTGGATATTATAGGCTGCAGCCTTGATAAAGGAGCCTATCCAGGAGCTTTTCCGGGCTGCGGTGCCAATGGAGAAGGCCATGATAATGGAGAGGATCTGGCCGATCATGGCCACCCCCAGGGTGTTTAGTACATCGTACAGATAGCTGTTGGCCACGGCCAGGCTGGTGGTCCAGATTTCCAGGGGGCCGGGGATCACATAATCAGATAACCCCATGATTGATTTAAGGGCCAGGAGAAAGCCAATCCCTGCAGCATATACAATGAAAAATTGTAAAATTCGTCTAACAAGCATTCATGATCCCCAATAAGACTGCATCCAGTTCCTGGCTGTTTATGACATCATTGCGATGGATATTCAATCCTTTTATCAGACTGGTCTGGGGCTGTTTCCCTGCATTTAACAATACCAGAATCATGTCGCTGAATTTGGAAACTTCCATGAGATTGTGGGAAATGTACAAAAAATATTTATCGGGGAATCGCTCCTTTATTTTAAAAATAATATTTTCCTTGGAGCGTTCATCCACATTGGCAAGGCTTTCATCCATCACCAGCAGGTCAAAATCCTGGAGCAGATAGCGGATAAGATTAATGCGATTTTGCTGGCCCAGGGAGAGCTGGGAGAACTTTTGGTTCATGAACGGCTCCATGCCAAAGATTTCCACAAGTTCCTGGCAAAGGTCTGCCATGCCAGGAGGGGTGATTTTGTCCAGGTGACGGCCAATGGAAGACCACCCGGGCAACCGCTCCTGATTGTAGGTGTACAGGAAAACGGCATTTTCCTTTTTAAGAATCTCACCGGTATATCCGTTGATATCACCGGTCAAAAGCTTGGCAAAGGAGGTTTTCCCCACACCGGAAGGCCCAAACAAGGCATGAAACCCTGGGGTGTCAAGTTTAAAGGAAATATCCTGGAACACAAATTCAGAGGACTGGGGGTATCGGTATCCCAGATCCCGACATTCAAGAAACATTTTTTAACTCCCCTTGGGAATTTCCCGGTCGTGCATGCCAATGAGATAAAGAAGTCCATCCAGTCCCACACTGGAGATGGCCGTTTCTGCCCGGGCACGGACAATGGGTTTGGCATTAAAGGCCACCCCCAGGCCCGCAATGGTGATCATGGGCAGATCATTGGCCCCGTCCCCCACGGCAATGGTCTGTTCAATGGAAATATTTTCATGTTGGGCCAGCTCTTTGAGCAGGGATGCTTTTTTATTACCGTCAATGATGTCACCGGTGACCTCCCCTGTGACTATGCCGTCCCGGATCACCAATTCATTGGCATGGAGATAATCAAACCCCAGTTTTTCTTTGAGATATTTACCCACAAAGGTGAACCCGCCGGAAAGAATGCCAAGCTTGTACCCCAGGCCCTTCAGGGTCCGGGTGACCAGCTCCACCCCCTCGGAAAGGGGCAGGTTGGCTGCCATGTCCTTTAGTTCCTCTTCTTTAAGCCCTTTGAGCAGGGCCACCCGTCTTTTAAAACTCTCCTTAAAGTCAATTTCACCCCGCATGGCCGATTCTGTGATTTTTGCCACGGCATCCCCCACACCGGCAAGTTTTGCCAATTCATCAATGACCTCGGCCTGGATCAGGGTGGAGTCCATGTCAAATACCACAAGCTTTCTGTTCTTGCTGTAGATGTTATCTATATGGAAAGAAATATCTATACCGGTCTCCTGGGAGATTTCCATGAAATCCCCCCGCATGGATTTTATGTTGGCCGGGGTGCCACTCACCGTGAGCTGGATACTGGCCCGGCTGGGAAGATCCGATCCATTTTTCAGGGAGATTCTGCCGGTGAGGCGGGTGATGTCGTCAATGTTGAGATCATTGTCGGCAATGACAGCGGTGACCCGGGAGATCTGGAGGGCTGTGACCTTTTTCCCCAGCAGGGTAATCACCCGACGTTCCTTGCCCTGGGCCTGGACCCAGCGTTCATATTCATCGATTTCAACGGATTTTATTTCCACCGCCAGGTTTCTTTTATGTCCTTCGTAGAGCATATCTTTAAATATGGATGAAAAATCCGTGTCAACGGGAATTTCCACAAGTATACCCAGTGAGATATGTTCATGGATCACAGATTGCCCAATATCCAGTACATTGACATTGTAGTGGGCCAGAATGGCGGTGAAGCAGGTGTCCAGGCCCTTATTGTCCTGGCCTGAGATGTTGATGAGAATAATTTTACTCATTTTTTTTGTCTTTTATGCCTTTTCTATTTTAAGCAACAGATCGTGGGTGGGCAGGTGTTGGTTTGGGCATCTGGCACCGGGTATTTAATTTGAAGTAACGTGATTTTTTATTTTTGTTTTGCATAGAAACCTGCCATGTCTATTGGTATTTATCCTGGCAGGAAGGCTTGTGGATACTGCCTGAAAAGCACCACTGCCAGGGACTCTAACTCAGTTGAAAAAACCTGGCGTAACCTACCATGCCATGGCATTGGATTCAATATCTTTCAAAGGGAATTAAAAAAGGTTGACAGATGGAGAAAAAACCTTTAAAAACTTTCTCATCTTGTTGTGCCCAGGTAGCTCAGTCGGTAGAGCAGGGGACTGAAAATCCCCGTGTCAGCAGTTCGATTCTGTTCCTGGGCACCATACACAAGATAAAGGTTGCGGGGGCGTAGTTCAGTTTGGTTAGAACGCCTGCCTGTCACGCAGGAGGTCGCCGGTTCGAGTCCGGTCGCTCCCGCCACCATCCAATACATAAAAAAAATAAATTCGTCCCCATCGTCTAGCCCGGTCCAGGACACCGGCCTTTCACGCCGGCGACAGGGGTTCGAATCCCCTTGGGGACGCCAATTTGTTTTAAATAGTCTATGTTAAAAAAATAAAACCATTCAAGGGATATCGATTCCTTGAATGGTTTTTTTAGTTTGGTCCCGAACATAATCTTTCCATAATTTCCTTCGGGTTTGATCAGACTCCATGCGTTTTATCAAAAAGCACTTATTACAAAAGGGTGAAAAGCGTAATAATGTAAGCCTGCCCTCTACAAATCAATCAACACCGAAAATTGAGCCCTTTATGTAACTTTTTTTACTTTATTAACATTTTTTCGCGATATCAATCAAACCTGACCCTTTTGGATAGCTGTCAATATAAAAAAACTTGATCATTGTGTAGTAGTGGTGGTAGTAACAAGCTGGATAGCTTGGGTTACCCTCTGACTGTTTAAGGTGGGTGGGGGTACGATCAAATTCCCCGGGTGGTGGACAATCAATTAAAACAGAAAGGGTCATTGTCGTCATGATAACGGATTTTAAAAATCAGAATACCCCCATTGATTTTGAGGTGGTGAGAGACAAAATCAAAACGTCAGGTGTTTCATCCATTGGTAATGGAACCATTCGTGAAATCGTTAAAGTTGCCAATGAAATTCAGCAGGCATCTGGTGAAAAATTCATTCGAATGGAAATGGGTGTTCCAGGGCTTGCGCCCCCTGAAGTCGGCATTAATGGTGAAATTGAGGCATTAAAAAATGGGGTTGCCGCGAAATACCCCATGCTTGAAGGGATTTTACCCCTTAAAAAGGAAGCCTCCAGATTTATAAAGATGTTCATGGATGTGGATGTGCCTGAAGAATGTTGCATCCCAACAGTGGGTTCCATGCAGGGGGGCTATGCAAGCTTCATGATCCTTGGAAATATGGATGCCCAAAAGGATACCATTCTTTTCCTTGATCCGGGATTTCCGGTTCAAAAACAGCAGCTTAATGTGTTAGGCCAGAAGTATGAGGCCTTTGATGTTTACACCCACAGGGGGGACAAGCTTGAGGCAAAGCTCGAAGCCTATTGTGAAAAGGGCAATATTTCCGGCATCATATATTCCAACCCAAACAACCCCTCATGGATATGCTTTAACGACGATGAGCTGAAAATCATTGCAAAGGTGGCAGATAAATATGATGTCATTGTCATTGAGGATCTGGCCTATTTTGCCATGGATTTTAGAAAAGATATTTCCATGCCGGGGAAGGCACCTTTTCAATCCACCATTGCAAAATATACCAACAATTATATTCTTCTTATCTCAAGCTCCAAAACCTTCAGTTATGCAGGACAGCGGGTGGGACTGCTTGCCATCTCCCCGGACGTTTATGCCCGGCAGTCTCCCTATTTAAAGGAGCGGTTCGGCTCTGACAAATTTGGATATACCTTAATTTATAAAATCCTTTATTCCTTTTCTTCAGGCACCTCCCATTCGGCCCAGTATGGCCTTGCCGCCATGTTAAAGGCCGCCAATGACGGTGACTTTAATTTTGTGGCAAATGTCAGGGTGTATGGTGAAAGGGCTGTTGTCATCAAAGAGCTATTTAAAAAGGCAGGCTTTGACATCGTATACAGCATGGATATGGAACAGGTTCTTGGCGACGGTTTTTATTTTACCGTGTCCTTTCCCGGCATGACAGGGGCAGAACTTGTGGAAAGGCTTTTATATTACGGTATCAGTGCCATTGCCCTTTCCGGAACGGGAAGTGCGTATGAAGGCATGCGCGTGTGCATGTCCCAGGTTGGCAAAGATGAGTTTGAGATATTAAAGGCAAGGCTTAACCAATTTGGTATGGATTGTCAACAACCCCTGAGCTAAAGACTCAGGGGCTTGCAAGGCAACTTGTAAGTCCGGTTGATTAACCTAAGCCACAATAAATAATTTAGGAATGAAAATGTGCGAATGACGAGCATGGAAAATCATGAATAGAAAAAAAATTTTTACCTGTATCACCCAGATCATCATGGATAATGAATGGCTTGACAGGGTGGATGAGGTCTCATTTCTGGCGGCAGGGGAGTACAA
>Ga0208900_1001125_pt1 | contig 15044 bp, 4 predicted proteins | sample AntAceMetag02UKK_FD_184763 | JGI IMG/M metagenome (GOLD analysis project Ga0208900, IMG submission 184763) | Saline lake microbial communities from Ace Lake, Antarctica - Antarctic Ace Lake Metagenome 02UKK (SPAdes) (version 2) | ecosystem: Environmental > Aquatic > Non-marine Saline and Alkaline... | reverse complement strand
AATTCATTCTTTTTTAAAAGGTACAATACGTTGGTGGTTAATTCCTTGTTTTTGAATTCCAGGTCTTTTGACAGTTTTTCTTTTTCAAGTAATGTGTTTTTCTGCTCAAGGGTTTTTCTTCGTATTTTGCTACGTTGTGTAACAAAGAGGAAAACCAATGTAAATATTACCACTCCGGCTACAAGAATGATAAGCACAATGGTTAATTCATTGCGATAAAGTTTGGCTTTAAGCAATGCTGTATCCAGTTCCTGCTCGTTTCTTTCTTCTTCAAATTTGTAACGTAATTCAAGCAGGTCGAGTTCCTTTAATCGCTTATGTTTGTTTATTGAGTCTTTTACTGTAATTATCTCTTCGAGGTATTGGTTTGCTTTATTAATTTCAGAGATCTTCAAATACTCCTCTTTCAAATTAATTAACGCTTCAAGCTCCTGTAATTTATTGTCGTTGTCCCGGGCAGATTGAAGTGTTTTATTCGCATAATAAATGGCTTGCTGCTCATCACCCATTAAGCTATAATAGTTGCTGTAGTTAATATAGAGGTATGGATATAATCGGTTGAAACCGTGCTCTTCTGCAATTGCCATGCCCTGTTGTATGTAATCAAAACCCTCCTCTGGTTTACCATGCTCTATTAGATAAGAACCAATATTCAAATAATTGATGGTCATCCAGGAATAATTTTTTGTTTTACGATTTATGTCAAGCGCCTTCCTGTAGTACGATAATGACAAACTATCATCATGGATCTCGCTGTGTAGCTCTCCCAGGTTACTATATATTGCTGCAGCAACAGAGTCCTGGTTCTGTCTCAGGTAAATGTTCAGCGATTGATTATAATAAGACAAGGCATCTTCGTTTAGCTTAAGATTTCTTTTTAAGAGTCCCAGCGTATTATAAACTCTGGCCATCAGGATGCTGTCATCCATTTCTTTTGCAAGTTCCAATGCCTGCAGGGCCAGGTTTTCGACAAAGTCAAACTCAAAATGTATAAATACAGTGGAAAGCCTAAAATTAGCATAGGCTATTCCTTTTTTAAAATTGATTTGTTGGGATAATTTTAATGCCTGACTGGCGTAAGCTTCTGACGAATTTATATCGGAATAAGTGGTTTCCTTCGCTAATTCTAACAGAATATTTACCCTGGTAGTATCATGCCGGGCATTAGAAAGCCTTTCAAGTAAAATTTCTGTTTTAGTATTTTCTGAGCTATATAGATGATGGGGTATGCCTAAACTAAAAAGGAAGATGAAAACAGTGACTATTATAGCTTGTGAAACTTTCATTTTTGCAAATGTAAGAAATCAGTTTGATAGTAGGAGTTCCTTTTGCAAATCACCCGGTGAATTGGCCAAAACAGTGTGGCGAGATTTTGAACTTTGTGGAAAGACACCCGGTGAAATGTCCGAGCCATTGGGCATAACCTAGGGCTTTGGTGAATTGCTCAAACAGTATTCACCAGGTGACTAACACGTCTACTGAATCACGATTTACTTACTTGATTCGTTGAACCTATTTTTAATGGGCACTAATGAACCCAAACCTCTAATCTTTAAGGCAACGTACGCTCCGACCTGCTGTTTTATAATCGTACCACTCGCCAAAACTCTCAAGGTCGTAAAATATGCTGCGTCCCCAGGAGAACCAAAAATCATACTCCTCAGTTGACCACCAGGCACCGTAAACGCCGACTGCATCGAATTGCCCCAGGCCGAGACGCAGACCCGCAGGAAGGAGAGAGAAACCATAGTCGTCTGTACCAAAAACTGAATTACCCGTATTTTCCCACCGGGGGTGGTTTAAAGTGTTGCACTCACCACCCAAAGGTGAAGCATCCTGCCTGCACGACCTTAGCTTTTGCCCATATGGTGCACCTGCACCACCAATAAAATTCGTTAATACTTGCCATTCATTAACAGCAGGTAAATGCCAGCCTTCCGGGCAAATTCCGTTCGGGTCAACAGCCGCATACCAGTTGTACAAAGCACCGTAGGGTTCTTTCCACGACAAATCATTGTCGTACCACACGTAAGCCCCGCTTTCTAGGAAGCTCCATTCATTAGAGTCCGTTACATTGGGAATTATAGCACCATTTTTATAGGTTCTGGTTTTTATATTTTCAGCCATCCAGCACTGGTTTCCAATTTGCACCGTGTTATAAAAAGTGTGTTCAATATCTTCTACATAAGGGGTCCCGGGGCATCTAAGTCCTTTTAAAATCTCAAACTCATAATCCGTGCTTGCGAGTGGCACGTCGTTTATTACAGCATTCCCGGCAATGCCATCCAAAGTCGTTGCATATCCTGAGTATTGTAATGTGTCTCCGGGACTAAATACAAAGTTATTTTTCACCTTTTCAGATTTAAGACCATTCACATTTCCATTACCCTCGGTATAAACCAATGTGCATTTTTCGCCATTTGTTGTTTTACTGCCTGCATTTAACATTTTAATTGTCTGGCTTGTTTGTTCTCCTGTTACAGTAAGCATGTAGTAGCTTTGCATGCCTGCAAAAAAGGCAAAGGAATGATTGCCCTGATTCAATACGTTTTCATAGTGCAGCAGTTTTCTGCCTATAATATCTCTGCCTGTAATTGTGATATTTTCATTTTCTGGTAAATACAGGTTAAATTCTGTTTTACCCTCAAAAGGATTTGGATAATTTTGTGAGACTGAAAATGAGTTTTCTCCCAATGCATCATTAATACTTGTAATATAATCCAACACCAAAACAGTATCGGGCGAAAATAGTGTATTATCCCCACCCTGGGTGAGGTTTACAATGAAGATGCTATCAAGAGGAACGTAAAACTCTTTATCTGCTGCTGTAAAACTTAATTCCATAGAGGGCTTTTGGCCAAAAGCGTTTATGGAAAGTACTATTGTAAGTATTGCGAGTAAAAAATATGTTTTCATGGTTTTATAATTTGATGATTAAAAATCTTTTGGCAAAGATCGTATTCTGTTACACCAGACGGAAAATAATTACCAATACAAAACTAATACAAGTGATAAATTCAAGAACAGAATTCAAGTCACCCGGTGAATAGCATAGGACAGAATGGCAATATTTTAAACAATGTAGCACTGCTTTAATAGGATTCACCGAGTGACTACAAAAAAAGCCAGGGGATATCCCCTGGCTTTTTAATTATTTCTAGTGAAAGTCACCCGGTGAATTAGCTCAAGCATTTGGTCAATGTCCTGAGCTTTGGTGAATTGCTCAAACAGGATTCACCGGGTGACTACAATGTCTATTGGATCACAATCTTCTTGATAATATTTACACCATCACCATGGAGGTTGAAGTAATAAATTCCTTCGTGAAGATTTTTCAAATTAAGGGTTTTTGATGTAGCGCTATTTACAACTACATTGTTCTCTTTATACACTTCGCTGCCAAAGGCATTGAAAATACGCATCTGGACCGGCTGGTTATTTTTTGATTTGATGTCGATTGCAAACTGTCCGTTGGATGGATTCGGGAAAACATCAATCGACCATGCGTCTGCAACTTCAGATATGCCCGTACAATCATAGAAAGAAATCATTATGGCATCGGAGTTTGAGCAGGTTTCAGCATCCGTTACTTCCACTGAGAATTCAGCAGAACCGATTCCAATGCCGGTTGAATCCACCATAATGGTTTGGGTGGTTTCGCCTGTTGACCATAGATAGGTAGCTCCCGGATTTCCGGCATCCAATAAAACGGGTTCGTTGGCACAAATTTCAATATCCTCGCCCAAATCAACAACTGGCAATTCGTTCATCATCACAGATAGAACCTCAATTATTCCACCACTTTCGCCACACTCGTTCACACCGGTAACCGACACGAAAGCTTCCCCAGTAAAGGTCACAGCCCAAGTTACAGTAGCTGTTAAGCCATCGCCTTCGATTACACCAGCTTCAACAGGTTCAAACATCCAGTTGTAGCTATCTGATCCAACAGATCCATCAGTACTATAAACCGTTTGATACTCGCCCCAGCATAATGAGATTTCGCCCAATGGCATACCCACAGGTTCGGGGAGCGGAATAATATTTATGGTTGTTTGTCCGGAAACGGTATTTTCACCATCGTTCACATCAACAAAATAGGTTGTGGCAACTTCGGGATAAACCATCGGTTCAGCTTCGCTTGAGGTAAATCCGGCAGGATCAGAAGTCCACTCGTAGGTGTAGGTTCCTGTTCCGCCATTTGCAATAGCTTCCAATTGTGATGCATCACCGGCACAAACTTCAGAAGGATCAGCCACAACCTGAATTGCAAGAGGAAATCCGCCACCAACATTCAATGTTACCGGAACATCAACCAGTGGTAGATTGGGATCGTTACTTACAACTTTAATATTTCCATAATAAGTTCCTTCGCTAAGGTCTTCGGATACAAAGGTAATCTCAACAGTGTTGGTGTTCCCAGGGGCAATAGTGTCAACTATCCTGTCAACATACATCCACCCTGAGATACTAACGGTATAATCTTCTGTTTCACCATAGGATGAGTCTTCGCATGGGTCGCCTGAAGAAGGGTTCTGCCAAACAGCTTTTACCCTCATCCTGGTTTCACCACTTTGGGCTTCATCGGGTATGGTAACATCTGTGTTGTAAAGTTGGCCTGAATTTACTAATTCCAAATCCTGTAGGATTATTTCTTCAGGGTCGAAAACTTCATTTTTGTTCCAATCAATCCATATCGTTACAAACTGGTTGTCGTATTCAGTACCCAATGAAACTTCATACGTATTTCCAGCCTGTATTTCAGTGCTCATATTTGTAAAATCGCCGTAGCCATCAGGGCTACAACCGCTACCCATGTTTGAGATGTCGGCCATGGCAAAATCGTTAATACCATCGCCAAAGGAGCAATTAGTTGTGGGGATACAATAATCTTTGCTACCACGAATAGGTTCTGTTGAGCCTGTAACTTCATAAATCAGATCCAGCTCTCCAACATTTTCTACAGTTAGGAAACGTGTAGTGGTACTCATCAAATCAATATTTTCGATAATCTCAGTTGGGTCAACAGCCACGTGTGGATCACCCCATTGGATGGAAGCGCTTGGACCTGATGATTCACCGCCATCGAGCATGGCTGTTACTTTGTATTTGAATACTCCATAATCAGGGAGCATGTCAATATAGGTTTTTTCAGTAGTCGTTCCAACTTCAAAACCGTCACGATAAATGATAAAGTGCTGGAAGCTTGTAACCGTATCGCTAAATATCCAGTCGAGCTGAACTTCACCTGATTCAAAAGTTACGGCAGCTGTGAGGTCAGATGGCCTAGCAAGACTGTTGGTTTCGTAAGGTGAAGTGTAAGTCATGGCATGGCCTGAGCGGTTGTCAGTCCAAACCGGGTAAACTTTTCCGCCACGGGCCGAAATTCCAAGATAGTCACCCATGTAATCACCGGCCAAACCAGCAATTGGGGCCGGGGTGAAATCAACATCACTCACCTGGAAATCTTCCCAAGTTTCGCCGCCATCAAATGAGTTGGCACAAAATACTTCACATTTGTTTCCACCAACATTGCGGTCGTCGTAAAATACAACGCTTAAAGCACTGTTTTCAGGGTCACAAGAAATCCACGGAAAATAGTGTTCGTGGCCAAGTCCGGCTTCGTCCTGATTTACACGGATCGCATCGGACCAATTGTCACCTTCGTCACTTGATTTGATCATGTAAACGTCAATGTCATTACCATTATTTACTCCAGGTACACCAATATTTGCCCAAACTATAAAAATAGTTCCATCACCGCTAATATCACAGGTGGCTGAAGGAAATGAATTCACACGTTGGTTTTTTGAAGTTTCGCTGGACCGGATACCACGGATATTGGTAATGATCCTTTCGGCAGGTTCAAAGGTAGCACCTCCATCAAGTGAACGGGCAAATCCAATGGCGGTTTCATCAGTTGGGAAGCCATCATAAATAGCCCAAATTGCATACACCTGTCCATCAGGGCCAGTGGTAATATTTACACCCTGGTTGTGGCTTCCGGCATTCACAGCCGAGCTGATATTATCGTGAGATGAATAGCTTAAACCATCATTGGTTGAATAAACGAATTCGATTTCATTAGCATTTGAATTACCAAAGCCTGTCCATGCCGAGTAAACGTTACCTTCATAAGGGCTGGAAGGACTGTTGTCGATCCACATATGGTTTTTGTCAAGAATGTCCCATCCCCCGGGGGGGGTCCCACAAAGTACCGAAGTCCAGTTGGTACCATCATCGGAATAGGAAATGCCTTGTCCGCCATTGCTATGGATAAATCCAACATATTGACGGCCACTAAGCCCGATGGCTGTTGCCGGGTCGCCGGAGTTCCCTCCACCGGCACCTTGTACAGTGCCACCCCAAATTTGACCAAAATCATAGGAAAAGAAATAGTTGGCACCATAAAGCGAGCCAACCGGATTTTGGGTGGAGTTATTGGATTGTAAAACGTGATCAGGATCATTTGGGTCAACAAATATAGAGTTTTCACTCTGGGTTGAATTCTCTTCTGTAACAGGTACATCAGGTGAATCTTCGCGAACCACCGTGCTTGCATAAATCCTGCTTGTTTTGTAAGTTCCCAATGGAACAGTTACATCAGGGTTGTAGGGTGTGAGGCCAAGTTCTGCGGCTTTACGCCAGTAGCGCATATTGTCGATACGGGTATCAAGTACTTCGTAGGGCTTGTATTCCCCGTCGATGTAACCGTTTTGTGAGTTTAAGGTCCTTTCTTTTGAGGTTTCCTTTTGGGCATAAATAGCTTCAAAAGCAAACATCATAAGAAATGTCATTAGTAAAATTGTAGTTTTTTTCATGAAGAGTTTCTCCTTTTTAAATATAAACGTTAGTTAAGTTAATGTTTGATCTTTCTGCATCAAATAAATTGAGTGCAAAAGTATATGAAATTAGCACCCTTTTTAATTATGATGAAATAATAAATGTTAAAACGCCCCACCTAACTTGCAGAAATTAATGCATTTAGATGAGGCGCTATTTTAATTATCCCTAGTGTTGAATAATGATTTTTCTTGTAGTGGTGTTACTTTGGTCAGCAATTTTAAGGAAATAAACCCCCTCACTGAATTCTTTCACATTCAATAAAACACTTTGTCCGCTTGATGGATTTGTGGAACTGAATACTGTTGATCCCAGCATATTTACCAGGCTAATTTCAGTAATTTCATAAGGATGCCCACTGTAATCTATCGTCAGCTGGTTACTAGCAGGATTTGGATAAACAGCAATGCTGTTTTCCATCTTTTCATTAATGCCGGTACAATCGAAAACTTCAACTTCTAAAGTTTCAGAATATTCGCCGTAGCCACAATCGTTCATCCCCCTGAGTTTCAAATTGGCAACCCCAGCAAAACTTTCTGACCAAAGGATCGTGATTTCATTATCGATCATCAGTGTAATAGTCCCTGCTGTTTCTGGTGTAATATCCCATTCGGAGGATGTGGAATTGTTGATAGGGTCACAGGTATAAAGTTCACCAGCACCGCCACAAACTTCTATTGGGCCATCAGGGCTGGAAGGAATTGCAGGCATTGGTGCGAAGGTAAGTAGCATGTCGTCGCTGTCGGAATTTCCCTGATCATCGTATGCTGTTAATGTCAGCACCACCGAACCGGCTGAAATATCATTGGCACTTGCCATGTAAAGCGGATCGAGGATTGTGGCATCAGAAAATGTTCCTGTACCCGCTGTTGTCCATTCAAGTGAGGTATAATATAATGCAGTTCCACTACATTGGAAGTTCTCACTTGGGCAAACCTCACCATCGGCACCAGCCTGGGCATTTATCGAGGTAGTTGGAGGGAAAATCACAAAATCAATCCAAGCACAGTCACCTCCATTGGCAACATAGCTGTCCTTATCATAAACCCATTTGAAGGTGTGGGTTCCGGCATCAACGTCGTAGGTTTCTTCTGACCATTCTAATTCACCAGCCCATTGATCTTTTTTATCATTATCGATGTAGAATTCCAGGTAATCGTAGCCAGCCTCTGTTGATACTTTCCGGAAAAAAGAAACTGTTCCTGCCTGGGCAATTTCCATAGTAACCATCATCGTTGTCGATTGGTCGTCGCCAATGCTTCCAGATTTTGCAGAGAAAGAACCATCATATGCAATTGAATTATCAATGGTCCAATCGGCACTGCCAGTGAATTCCCAATTGGGATCGAAGGTTCCTTCTTCAAAACTAATGGCAAAGCTTTCGGTAAGTTCAAAGTCGATCTCATTATTTTGAGCGTCGATATTAACTACTTGCAAAAGTGTAGCGTAATCCATTGCCCAAACCCTGAAGGTGTAAGTATTTTCGAAAATCTCAGGAATTTCATAATGTCCCAAATCATCGGTATAAACCGGATCCAGTGGCGAGTTGAGTATTTCAATCATAGCAAATGCAATGGGCAAACCCGAGTCAGAATCGGTAACGGTACCATTAACAGCAATTACTTCGCTTTGAACCAACGCAACATCAAGAATGGTTTGCGCTTCATTGGTAATGGACACATTTTCGAAAGTTTGTGAAATATAGCCAAATGTTGAAACAGTTACGGTATAACTACCGTCTGTTAACATCCTGTAATAGGTGCCAAAATCTTCGTTACTTTTATAGGGTTCGCGATAAAGGCCTGTATCATCAACACCTTCAATAAATATTTCAGCAACAATCGGATCTCCGTTTGCTGAATTGGTAACATGCCCGGTAAGTGTTGAATAATTTATTCTGTCGAGTAGGATAAGTGCTCCTTCAAGATTATCCTCTACAATTTGGTACACCTGGCTGGCAGGTGGAATAAACTCAGTTCCTAACTCTACAGTATAAGAAAAAATGCCATGCATTCCATAAGCCCAGTCATCGGTGACTCCTGAAGCAGGATAAAGTTCCCATGCAGGTTCTGGGGTATAATGACCACTACCGTTAATGCGTGGAATTGAATTTCCAATTGCTGTACCAAGCCCTGCCATTGCTTCCACATCAGGGGCAATACCGCCATCAATATAGCCATAAGGCCAAAGCACCAATTCGCTGTAAGAGTGATATGAGAGGCCGGCCACGAAATGATTGTCGGCCATCAGGTCGCGAATAGTCTGAAGTTCTGGCTCTGAAAAAGGTTCGGGGCCACAATAAGTTTGGTCTTCAGGATCCGATGAAGTTCCTGTGGTTCCCCAGTTCCAGCCATAATTCCTGTTTGGGTCAACACCATCAGGGTATCCCCAGCTACCAGGGGTTACGCTACCATTCCCATCGTTGTCGCGGATGTTTTTACGCCAATCGGTATTGATCTGGTTCAATACTACTTCGTGGCCATCAGGATTGACTATGGGCACAAACCAGATTTCGGTGTTGTTTACATTTTCGGTTATTTCAGGATCGGTGCCGTAATTGTCAATCAAATGATTTAATACATAAAATGCCACTTCGGTACTGATGGGCTCGCGGGCATGGTGTGCACCGAAATAATAAACAGCCGGCTCATCTTCGTCAACATTAACATTGTCCGAAAGTTTAATGGCCCATATATCGTGCTGGTAATCTTCGTAGTTTCCATAGGAAGCTTCAAAATACTCTTTACCCTGGCTATTGCCAATATCCATCAATTTACAAATGTCAGGATTATTAGCTGCAATTTCCTGCAATTCTTCGAGGGCTTCATCGTAGGTCCTGTAGCCATTAATATCATCAACATTGCCAAGGTTGGCTGCCATTTGGGCTGTCGAATTAATAACTTCTGCCTGGTAACCTTGCGACAGTATTTTCTGGTAATCGGCTTCAGTTACAACCAAGTCAAGGAACTCGCCGGGCTTGAATGCTGCCACGTCATATTCCGGAGTAGTAAAAGTTTTGAAAGTAAGCTGATCAGGATTCTCGAACCTGATGATTACTTTTTCCTGGGAAAAGAGTGCAATAGAGAAGACCATTGCCACGATAAACAGTAGTGATTTTTTCATTTTATAGTATAGTTAATTTAAATTGTTCGCTGTTAAATAGGAATGTCATTTGCTTCGCTGTCATTAAATTGTCAATTGCGCTTCGCGCGTCATTTTCTTCGTGTTATTGGTTGTCATTAGGCTACGCCGTCATTTGTTGTCATTTATCCGATATCTTGTGGACGTCATTTGGTGTAATGCAAGTAATAACAATCAATGACTACAAATGACTATCAAATGACCAAAAATGACTACTAATGACCTTTTATGACTTCCACCTGATATTTATGTTTTATTCATGAACAAAGGGTAAAGCTACCCTAGTACTAATGGATACTTTACCCTAAGACTCAATTTTTTAAAAAGGTTTACTGCTGGATGATAATTTTTTTCATTCCTGTAAAGGAATTGCTTTCCAGCTTGAGGTAATAAATACCTTCAGGTAGGTTGTTCAAGTCAACATTGATTTGATTTTTGCTTTGATTGAAATCTTGATTGTAAACCAATGATCCCAAAGAATTGACCACTGAAACCTTACAGGGTTCAAAACTATTCTTACCTAAATCTAAAGTAAACGACCCCGTATTTGGGTTTGGATAAATATCGAATAAATTTTGTGAAAGCTGGTTGCCAAAACCAGTACAGTTCTGAACAAGCACATCAAAGTCAGGAGATAATTCACCTTCGCCACAATCGTTCATTCCGTAAACATTTACAATTGCAGTTCCTTCGAATGCATCGCTAAAGGTAATCGTGCATTCGTTTTGATTTACAAGCATCATCCCGGCATTTGAAGGGTCGATTGTCCATTCGTAATCATTAGCATCGGTAATTTCTGAGACCATGTAAATAGCTACCTGCTCCTGGCAAACGATATCATCGCCACTGATATCCCCGGCAGGGCCTGGGAAAGGAAATATTGTAATTTCCAATGGATCGGACATCTCACTTTCACCACACATATTTTCACATCCGGCCATCAGTTGCACCGTGCCTGCAAAATCAGGGTCCCAATCAATTTCTACACCAGGCCCGCTTATGGTCATCGTTCCGGCATTTGCCGGTTCAAGTTCCCACATCCAGCCTGTTGCTCCAGCAGCATTGTTGGTGGTATAGGAACAATCTTCGGCATCCTGGCACATTTCATTAATGCCAGTTGGAGAGTCCGGTGTTTCAGGATCGTTATAAACAATTACGTACTCCAGCATACTGGCTGTGTTGGTAGTAGTTCCATCGCCAACTGTGAGGGTGACGCCATACAGTCCTGGTGAATTATAGGTAACAACAGGATTTTCTTCTATTGAGGTAGCAGGTGTTCCGCCCGGGAATTCCCAATCCCAACTGGTAATGGCCCCAATAGAGTTGTCGTAATATTCAACTTCATTTCCATGGCACAACTCAGTAACATCAGAAGTAAATGCAGCGTTCAAAATATTTCCGGTAATAACAACTGTGTAATCCTCGGTTTCGCCATAGCTGAAAGTAGCACAGGGATCCTGGGATGAATTTTGCCAGTTGGCTCGTACCCTCAGGCGTTTCTGGCCGGGCATAATGTCGTTGGGAAGCGTGATGTCAACTTCATAGAGTTGTCCGGCATTTGCCAGGTTGAAATCAGTAATCAGGCGTTCTTCATCTTCAAAGGCCATATCCATATCAAAGTCGATCCAAAGGCTAACTTCCTGTTCGCTGTAGCCTGTCTCGAGGCCAATGGTATATTCCATTCCAGGTTCTAGTTCAGTACTCATATCTGTAAAGTCGCCATAACCTTCAATGCCCATATCGTTGCTGCAACCATTGTTCATGTTATTGATATCAGCAATTACAAAACCCGTGAGGCCATCACCATAGGAACAATTGGCCGAAGGATAGCAGTAATCAGGAAACAAAACTTCTATATATTTTGATGCAGCATTTACATTGCTTCCTTCATAATTAAGTTCCATCATAGCTGAATGACCGGCTGGGGCAGATGCTTCAGCCGAAACAATAAATGTTGCTGTTGCAGATTCGTTGATGGCAATATCCCCAAAAGTTTGTTGGGCTGTAGTGATAACAGTTACATACTGATCGTTGCAACTTAGTGAGCCGACAATTGCCGTAGCATTTTCGCTACCAACATTTTTTAGCGTAATGATGTAGTCCACAGTTTCGCCCGGATCGAGTTGGCCGTTGTTGTTTCCGTTTGAATCGTCAATCACGTATCCGTCCATAATGATGTATGGCCCGGTGATTGAGCTGAGTGCTTGCATGGCATCCAAATCGAAACCCGCGCCCAATGTACTGCCCGAACCGTCTCCATCGTCAACAAGTTTAAAATATCTTGCTTCGGAAATAGTACAAGAAGCAAAGTCAAATTCAGATGTCCCTGAACCCGTTCCCATCGAATGAAATGGGCCATCCATCGATTCGGCAGCATAAAGTGTGTATCCTTCAGCAGCAGCATCGCCTTCAAAGACCATGATGTCTGGGCCGGCACCATCAAAAATGATATCCAGCATATCAACTACTACCCAACCATTTTTTCCAATTGAATAAACCATATTGTCGGGTTGTCCAATAGCGTTCCAGGTGTAACCGGGATCAGCAGCATTATTGTCTTCAATATGTGAGCTGATAATACGGTGAATGCTATGATGATCCAATGGATCAAGTTCAATGTTAGTTACTGTTGAATTAAACTCGCTCACAACAACATTTGTTATCAGCTTATCACTATAACCATTTGCTTTTACCATTATATCGTAAGTGCCTTCGAGTAAATACTTGTGGTAATCCCCAACAACAGGATCGGTAAAACAGGGCAGGTAGTTATCAACAAAAATTGAAGCTGCCACGGGGTCACCGCTTATGGCATCATTAACAAGGCCTTCGATGCCATATCCGCTATATTCGATCATAGCAAGCATTGAGGGTACATTGTAATTATAATACTGCAAAATTTGTGAAGCCGGGGGCTGCTTGTCGTAGCTAATTTCCATCGACCAGGAGATGGAACCCATAGCACCATAGTTACTGTCTTTTGTACTTCCATTGATAAAATACATTCCGCTACTGCCCTGTCCATATTCTATGTTTGCATATCCCGAAACATCTGCATAAACCCCGGCAAGTTGTAATATCCGGCCCATATCGTGAGGTACACTGGCGCGGTAACTCCAGGGACATGAAATGTATTCGGTGCCGCTGTGATAGGTGGTGTGAACAACAAACTGATTGTCGTAGGAACATCCACGCAAGCCTTTAGATTCAACTTGTGAAAAAGCACTTGTACTGCCACCCCAGGCATCCCACATATAACCCCAGTCGCGGTTCAAGTCAACGCCATTGTTGTTTTCGCGAGCCATGTTTACACGGCCATCAGGATTTACCATCAAGTATAACCAGATTTCACGATTGTTAATCAGATCGGTAATATCAGGATCGTTGTTGTATTCCTCGCAAAGCTCAATTGCAAAACGAATAACGTTTTCGGCAGCACCGATTTCGTCACCATGAATACCACCATCAAACATTATTTCGGCTTCATTTTCGTCGGTAGCTGAATTGTCGCTAATCTTCAGTGCAGCCAATTCGCGCCCACCCAACGACGTTCCGAATAAATGTTTTGTGCAAATGTCAGGATAGTTGGCAGCAAGGTAATCTGCTTCATCGATAATTTCCTGGTAAGAATGATATTCTTCCCTGGTTTCCCAAAAGTCTTTGAAGTGTTCATTAAGGTTTTCAATTTGAATTTCAAATTTCAGGCCTGCATTTTCGATCATTTCCAATTCTTCAGGAACCAGATATAGTATCGCAAAATCTCTGTAGTAGTCGCCATTGAGTTTGAGATCGATAAGTTGGATAGCATCCAGTTTGGAAGTAACATTTACCTTTACTTCCATTTCGTTAGTGCGCCAGCCTTGGGCGAAAGTGATAGCAACAAATAAAGCTGCAAATAAAGTTAGTACGAGTTTTTTCATAAGTATTGAATTAAGTTTAAGTTAGTCCTGCTATTTAACGGAAACAATAACAAGATATTGAATTGGATTCGTGTAAATTAAAGTTTGCGCACAAATGTAATGAAATACGATAAGTTAGCATTAATAGGGGGCAGAACTTTTACCAATTCAGATTCAAACTAAACTTCTATAAATTTTTGGATTATGGTAATGAGAAGGTAAATGATGAAATAGATTTCTCAGGCGCTGTGCTCGTACTAAATTTATCCGTATGGATGACAACATGATGACAACTAATTGTAAAGAATTGAAATGGAAATAAATAAACTGTTTGTAATCTTCTTTTCAAATGTTTACAAAATCCCTGGAAATCCTATCAGAGACAATCAATGTGCATTACCGCCATATTTATGTATAGCCCATCTTTACCAAAGCAAAGCCTCAAGATCAATTTTACCTGAAATTATTTCTCCAATAACCCTTCGGCTTTTTAATGATTTAATTTTACGTTCTACTTTTATACCCAACTGTGAAGTAGCGAATTCATGTGAATAGACTTTTTTCCATGGCTTTCCTGATCGTGTAGATTTGGTCTGCCCCGAATTATGTTCAATCAACCTTCTTTTGGGATTATCAGTAGAACCAACATAATACCGGCCGGTTTTTTCGCTTTGAAGAATGTATAGAAATTTGCCCATATTAAAAAAAAGGTAGCTCTTAGGCTACCTTTTGTCGGGATGGCGAGATTCGAACTCGCGACCTCTTCGTCCCGAACGAAGCACGCTACCTGGCTGCGCTACATCCCGTCGATACTTTTAGTAAAAAAACAAAATTATAAAAGATTTTGAATGGGAAAGGACTTTTTTGGAACTTTCCTCTAGACTTAAATCTTATGGGGGCTAAATACCTGTCGGCAAAAATCGCGACCTCCCCGACCAGTCGGGGCACGCTACCTGGCTGCGCTACATCCCGTCGATACTTTTAGTAAAAAAACAAAATTATAAAAGATTTTGAATGGGAAAGGACTTTTTTGAAACTTTCCTCTAGACTTAAATCTTATGGGGGCTAAATACCTGTCGGCAAAAATCGCGACCTCCCCGACCAGTCGGGGCACGCTACCTGGCTGCGCTACATCCCGTCGATACTTTTAGTAAAAAAACA
>Ga0208900_1001123_pt1 | contig 15058 bp, 11 predicted proteins | sample AntAceMetag02UKK_FD_184763 | JGI IMG/M metagenome (GOLD analysis project Ga0208900, IMG submission 184763) | Saline lake microbial communities from Ace Lake, Antarctica - Antarctic Ace Lake Metagenome 02UKK (SPAdes) (version 2) | ecosystem: Environmental > Aquatic > Non-marine Saline and... | reverse complement strand
AACCGGATGGTGCCGTTTTTGTTTTTCAAGACAAACCGATTGGTCAAGAATTTTGGCGCACGGGTTGAGGGGCCAATCCCTTGCATCCAATTGAGCATCCCCGTGGAGATAAGGTAATCGTTGCCCCAGTCCTTGAGATATCCTTCCAGAAGTGGTATATACACGGCCCCGTTGGTTCTTAAATGGTTAATAACGCCACAGACCAAGCGGCGCACGGCATCAATTTCTGCATCCCGGCACTCTTCCACCTCGTTTTGAAGTCTCAACAAAAGATCCCTGCATGCGGCATCAAGGCGTTCAGGGTCTGCATGGGCAATGGATGTACCCGATTTTTCCAGGGTCCGTCCGATTCTTGAATCAAATCCATACTCGGATAAAATTTCCCAGTTAAGGCGATGGTTTACCTTGTCTGTCAGGTTTGTCTTATTCGGCAATTTCCCCTTTGTGATAAGATGGTCGTAATCGGCAAACCACTCCATGTTTGGGGCGATAAAGGTGGCAATGTATGCCTCTCTGGAAAGTTTTTTTTGCCAGTAATCCATGAACATCCGGGGAAGGTCCGCAAGAATCAAATCTTTGCCCCCATGGTCCAATACCTTTTGCAAGGCCACCCGCAGGTTGAATCCCCAGGTTCGGGCACCGAAAAAACCCGCCCTGTGGGCCGCATCCTGGACATTGTCGGAAAAGGTGATGAGTTTTTTATCGTCGTTAAATGAAGACGCATAAAGCTGGGATATCATGACACTGGTAAGGCTTGCGGCCCGGGAACCAAGGAGCGTCAAACTTCTGTGGGCCTGGCAATAAGGACAGGTGGTATTTGAGTTCTCCGGGATGAATATTCTTACCAGCCCCTTGTTTCCACATTCTGTGCAGTCTTGATCCTCCTTGCCCACGTTAATGTGAAGGCAGTTACCGCAGAAATGGGCCACCTGGCCCTTAAGGCCTGCCCGCTCCAGGTTTTCATCCTCCGGGAAAAGGTAGATTCTACCCTCACCCTTTTTGGAAAAAAAGGCATTGTAGATTTTTCTTAAATTGGGCACCACCGTATCTTCAAGCTTTTTACGCACCCCAGCCACCCCATGGCCCCGCACTCCCGGCAATGGACCACGGGTAGATGCTGGCTGCTCTCTTGGTCGGTGAGATCATCGGAATAGGCAAGTTTCGGGTTGGGTCCCGTTGAGACCACCATTCTTCCCAGTTCTCTCAGCCAGTGCTGGACCCGGACATCCACAAGGGAGGTATAAACCGGTTTGTTCCGGTCATTTGTTCCGGCAGGCCTTAACGCCAGGGAAACCAGGGCGACAAGGCTGCCCAAAAGGTGTTCCGGATAGCGGACAGGGGCAGATTCCGCCCCTTTGATGATGCCTGAAAGATCTGTCCACAGCTCGGGCAAAGAAACAATGCGCCCCTTTAATACCTTGACCATGTTCTGAAAAAGAAGGTGGCTTTTAAGGTCTTCCCCCAGGGCGGCACGCCATTTGTCGTCTTTTAAATCGTCTTCAGAAGCCTCTTTATCAAACCAGAGCTGGTATTGTTTTAAAAGGTAGCTCTCTCTGCTTTTAAACCGTTCATGGTTCAGCCAGGGTTCCTGGGCAGGTTCCGGAGAATGCACATTTTTGATAAGGGCATCTCCCAGAAATTCCCCTGAGGTTTTTCTGGATTCGGTTATCAGGGCCTTTTGGCCAAAAGGTTCTCCAAAGATGCGTTGGGCATAGGAGATGAGTTTGTCTGCGGCGGATTCGTCCCCCAGGGTGGCCGAGGTTCCCACGCAGCAAAGATTGTTTTCTGGAATGCCCAACCGATCCTTGAGCCTTCGAATTAAACAGGCAAGATCCGTCCCCTGGGCACCGTCAAAGGTGTGGAGTTCGTCCACCACAAGGTATTTAAGGGTTTCAGGGCTGTTGTTGGCCCATAGGGGGGCATCCTGAGGACGGGTGAGAAGATAGTCCAGCATCTTGTAGTTGGTGAGAAGAATATCCGGTGGGGATTTTCTTAATGTCTCCTTGCAGGTGATGACAAAGTTTTCCCCCATCTTTTTTTTGGGTTCGTCTTCCTTGCTTCCCACATAAAGCCCAGCAGTCAACTGCCCTGAAAGCTCGGATGCCTTTGCGATTTCTTTGGCAATTCGTTCGGCCTGATCCGTTGCAAGGGCGTTCATGGGATAAATCAAGATTGCCTTTATCCCGGGTTCATGGCGATGGAGCCAGCAGTGATGGAGAATGGGATAGAGAAAGCACTCGGTCTTTCCAGACCCGGTGCCCGTGGCCACCAGGGTGGAAACAGGAGCAGGGCCGGAGAGATTGTTAAATGCCTGATCCTGGTGAACATGGGGATGGTATTTCATTTTAAAAGACGAAAACCTGTCCCTGCCGGATTTACCTTCTTTAAAGGGAAGGGCCAGGGAAATATAAGGCCCTGCAAAAAGGGTTTTTTCAGAAAGAAAATCCTCCATCACATGATGAAAATGGGGAGTGGATATGGAGAAGGTGGTTCTTAGAAAGTCGCAAATTCCCTGTTCGACCTGCTGAACTACAATTGATGGGTACATGGCCTTTTCTTTTCAGTGGGTTGTGAGGCAGATCTAAATTCAGGTACAATGTCTGTAAGCCCACATCATTTAAAAACGTTTGGGGCAGTCTTTCTACTTTCTTGTTGTTAACCGAAATATTGTCACATCAGAGTACATTTAACCTGTAATTCAATATGTCAGGCGATTTTTTAAGAAGTTCTAAAAGAACTTTTGTGGCTCCCGTCGGTTTTCTCTTGCCTTGTTCCCATTGTCGTATTGATGAAGGGCTAACGTTCAATACTTTTGCAAATACGGTCTGACTCAGATTCATTTTTGCCCTGATTTCCTTGATTTGAAAATTTGTCAGGTGAACTTCCGGGATTGTGACACCAAGAGAGTCAAGTTCTTTTTTTGTAAAGGATGTTTTTAACCCTGAATTGATTAAATCCTGAACTGTCTCTCCGATTGCATGTTTTATTGATTCTCTCATTCTGATACCTCCATATTAAAGAATACTTCATCACAGAATTTTATTTTTGTTGTAGGATGTTCTAATTTTTTGTATTTTTACCTCCTTCTGGAGGTGGGGCTTCTGTTCTTTGGTAGATCTCTTCAATGCAATAGAATAGACCTTGTTATGGAAAGATTCATAGCTATCTCGTTTGATTAAAGGAATTGAACCAGCTGCATATTCTTCCGGGGTTGAGATTGCTGATAAAGAGGTTAAATATGCAGTGATGAAGCCTTTTCCATCTCCTTTTATCATCCATGAGCCACACTCATCGGCAAAGACAATGTTTTCGCCGTCTTCCATTTTATCAATCAGTTCATAAAGCAGTGTAAAGCACTGAGCAGCAACATCATGCTCCCCCTGATCGGTTAGTCTGGAGCTATCTTTAAGGTGATCACTTATGTCGTCAAACCATTTTTCAGTTCCTTCTGGGACATCTGAAAAATTTTTTGAATTGATGTCAAAGTATTCGTAATAATGACCAGTCACAGACCTTGAATAGAATTTTTTAATATCTTTCAATAGCACCTCACCTTTAACCGGGGAGGGGGGGATCTCTTTGATTATTTTTCCAAACACATCATGTTTTTGATGGGTATCCATAAATTCAAAAGCCGAGCTTAACAGTTCAAGCAGCTTTGCGTACTCTTGTGTTTCAAGATATTTAAATAATGGTTCTTTTTTCATGAGGACCTCCTGCTTTTTCTTTTTGTATCTTTTCCCAAAACCATTATTTCGCTTTCTCCTGTCTTGATTTAAACGCATTCCAGGCGATTTCATAGTCCTCCTCCCGGTTGCACCGGTCAAAGGGGGCCACATAGGTGATGGTCCGTTCTGTGGGACCGCCGGGCAGGGTGTCGTCCATAAAGGTTTTGGTGATAGTGCCGGTTTTTAACTCTCTGATATCCTCCCAGCCCAGGGGGATGGCTGATTCCTGTCTGTTCGGGGTGTCGATGCCGTAGGCGGGATCTTTTTTGTTAGCTTTTCTGGAAAGGCCCACCCCGGTGAGTCCCTTGGAGTTGGTAAAGACAATGCGGCCGTTGGCATCGTACCAGGTGTCTGCCTCGTACTGGCGCATTACCGGGAACTGTACCCGGTAGATGGTCTTGAGTTCTTCAAGGGTAAGCCCTAGGGCCATGGCCACCAGTACGTCGATTTCCACCAGGGCCTGACGTCTGGCGTAATCGGTTCTCAGGGCGCAGTCACGCTGCCATTCCGGGGTGAGGTTGGTAAAAAAATTGTCTGGAAGTCGGGGGTCAGGTTTTGTCCATGAATCTTTCTGAACATCATCATGCCAACATTCCATCCACAACGCGCTAAAATCTTTTGAGAGTGAAATTTGACTTAAAGCTCTAATTACAAGAGTTGGATTATCTTGGAGAATTGGAAGTTGACGAATTAAATTAACGTTTACATGACCCATTCCCGTTGTTTTAATAAAGAAATCAATTGGAATAGATAAGGATGATGCAAAGTAATAGGATAATAATTCATTATCCTTAAAAACAGTTGAAAAAACAGTATGCACATGTCCAACACCTGGCGGAAGAATAGTTGTTATAAGAGTCCTTTCTGCCGATGCTCCAACCATTTCCCGATTTGCAAACCGATAATACTCGGTCACAGGTTTCCTATAGGCCCATAGCACATGGGGTATTCTTTCAAGATACTCTTCCAAACGATAAAGTTCAATTTCAGGCTCTTCATCGCCCCAAAGTACTTGAGAAATTCGGTCCAGATAGTCTTTTATATTGTAAAATTTTGTTTGCGGCAGCTTGTCACCCCAGGGAACTCTGGGTGCTCGCATCAAATATTCTTTGAAATCGCAGGCCGGAACATAGTTGGTCCGGGGCAGATAATCATCCGGGAGGGTTATGAGGTCAAGATTGTCGTAATGGGAATTCTGTGTGCAAGTTGATCGGGGTGTCTTGTTAAATGGATTTCCCACAAAAAAATGGGGGCCGGAGAGAATCCATTCCGAGGCCCGATCTGGAAAGCGTGTGTCCCGGCGTATGGTGCCATCTTCCTGGCCAGTAGTCTCATTCCAATGTTGAGTCGAAAAATACTCCCCCTTGATATCCTCCAATCGTTTGGATTGTGCTGCGAATTTGTCCAGAACACCAAGTAATTCTTTTGCATGGAGGGCTGGTAGTCGCGCTGCATTGGCAGGAGTACCAGGGATATCGTAGAGGGAAGCAAATAGGTTTAAATTTTCTTCTGTGATATCAATTACACGGCTTATATGGCCTTTTTCGTTCCATTTGCCTTCATCATTTTTGATACCTGGTACTGGGCCAGCCCCATCATGGTCCATACATTGGTCAATGGTCTTGGGAGCATAGAGATTGGCGATGTTTTTAAAGTAAATGGAGTCAAGGGGTTGTCCGTAAATATTAACACTGAACATCGTAGCATGGTGAACCTCGTGAAAAAGTTTGGTTTCATTATGAAACTGGAAATGCCCCCTCAGCCTGGGATAAAGCTCTTGCCTGAATTCTCCCCCTTTGGGATCATCATAGATCCCTTCCGGATGTAGAAAACCTGAGATACCTTTTCCCCACATCCACGCCTGAGGAAGAAAGCATTTAAAAAGATTGGTCTTTGAGCCTTTAAGGAGGGAGTAACTCTGGATGGAACTTAAAAAATTCTGTGTACCAGTTGCCTCTTCGTACTCTTTCAAATATGGAGCAAGAATGCCATATCGTTCAATGGCTTTGTTACGAAGACGAGCCAATTTTGTTGCAGAATATTTTTTAAGGACAAACTCCGGCTCATAATCTCCAAGAAACCCGCCCTCATCCCATTCCACCAACAACCAGGGTGGATTCCCCAAAATAAGATCAAATCCTCCATGATCTTCAAAAATGTCTGCAAATTCAAGCTCCCAGTGAAGAAACCGCTGGCGGTCTGCAATCCTTGCCACCTCTTTAAGGCGTGGAAAATCCCGGGTAAGATCGTCCACATTTACAATGCCCAGGTCAGAGCTGAAGGGAAGCTCCTCCTGCACGGGTTTCTTTTTCTCCTCGGGCATATCAAGATCCAGCAAAAGCTGAATTCCGGGCGTCGTTTGAAACACCCCGCCCAAAAGAATATTCATCATATCCCCGATGGCCTCATCCCGGGTGGGAAGGAGATCCTCCTTTTCCAAAGGCCAGAACCACAGGGCGCACCAATAATCCATGGCAAGTTTAAGGCGTTTATAGGGGGTGGAGTTTCGAAGTCCCTGGGAGAGCTGTTCCGTTCCAAAGAGCCGGTCCTTTTGCTGGACACTGGTGGCGTTGCCGGTCTCCGGGGGCTGGCCGTAGATATCCATGGGGTCCCGGGTCATTTTTCGCAATTCCCGGGATTTTTTTACGTGTTCCGCATAAAGATCATCCACGGCTTCGGAGAGTCGCTGAAGCTGTTTGATCTCCCCAGGAGAGAAGGGGCGGATAAATTCCTTTTTCCAGCGTTTCACCGCCGCCATGTTTTCGGGCACCAGGGCCTTTACCGCCTTGTCCGTGTAATCGGCCATGCCCTTGTCCGGAAGGAGAAAATGGTAAATGGAGCCTTGGGGCCTTTCTTCCCCGGGCATCACCCGATCCGGCACGGAGGTGAGCCAGGTGGGATTCCCTTGCTTGGGCTTGCCAATAAGATCGGCTTTAAACACCTGTCTGCGGGCACCGATAAGGGAATTGCCGCAGATCAGTTGGTTACCGAACCAGGGCACATGGGCACCCTCTGCAATGACGTTGAGCCAGAGACTCACCTCTGCCAACTCCACAGCCACGGGGTTCATATCAATGCCAAAGCAGTTGTTGTCGGCAATAAAAAGTTTTACTTTCTGGCGTTCCTGGGAATACTCGGCTGCCGGGAGTCGTTCTTTACGCTCCGTCTGCTTTTCCTCCATGTAAGCATCCGTTAGCTGGTTCACGACCTCGTTCAAAAAGGCAGCAGACCCCATGGCAGGCTCGCATATCTTCAGCTTCAGGATATCATCCGCGCTCTTGTTCTGGAGCAGCTCCTTAAGGGCATACTTCACCAGGCAACGGGTCAAAACTTCCGGGGTGTAATAAGAGGCTGATTTTTCCCTGTCCCTGCCTGCCATGCGGTAGATGAATTTGCCCCGGGGATGACAGACCAGCTCTCCAGTTTCTTCGTCATACCGCTTTTCAGCCTCGGTGTACTTGTCCAGATCCTCTTTTTTCACAAAATAGGCTGTTCCCAGCTCATCGGAATTATCCTTTACCGGCTTTACCTCATAGAGATCCTGTTCGGCAAAAAAGCCCCGGTAGCACAACAACGCCTCGTACACGGCCCCCAACTGGTGGATGCCAAGCTGGGCGTAGCTGATGCGGCCCCGGCGGCTGCCTTTTCCCTTTTTCTCCCGGGAAAGGGACATGTTGCGGAGTACCTTCTGAAGCACATGGTTTCTAAATTTAACCCTGGACAGGAGCGGCAGTCTTTCCGGATCAAAAAGATGGGCCTTAAGGGGGGCAATCTCAAAGGTATGAATGCGGGGGGTGGGTTCACCCGTGTGGCTTTGGGAGGCAATTTCCGGGGCAAACCCCTCCCAGATCATGGAAAAGAGAAGGGACAGGGTTTCATGGAAATAGGTGCCGTTCTGGGATTCGTCCGTGGTGAGTTGAGTCATCTCAAGCTCCCGCAGGGACTCCAGGCTGTAACCGCTCTGGTATGCGTGGCTCTTCACTGGCACAAAGCCAAGCTCGGGCCGGGCTTCAATGTAAAAGAGAAACAGGAGGCGATACATGTAGCGCAGGCACTCCAGGGAGAGCTGATTTTCGTCCAGGCGACCTTTAAACACGCCTTCCCTTCGCACCTGCATTATATGGTAAACCGCTTCGTTTCCCAAAAGTTCAATGGATTCTCTGAGGGCATATTTCAGGTCTTCTGATACGCCGAATGCGTGCTTATGGGCATTTTCATCCAGAGTATCAAGCAGGGCCAGGCCGTTTTCTGGAACAAGGGAATCCCGGTGGACAAGGGCAGCCATGGCCTTGAGGGTAGAGGGCTCTTTTCGGCTGAAGATCTCGTTTAAATCAAAACGCAGAAACCGCTTGCTGTTCCATTTTGTGCGGTCAATGAGCACCAGTTGATCCAGGGAGAGAAGAAGAACAAACCGGGGCGGTTCTTCCCTTGAAAAAATTTCCCTGGTGAGTAAGGCCTCAAGGGTCTCCTCTTTGCCTGTATCTTTTAGCCGCTCAAGGGCATCATGGGAAAGAAGATCTTTGTGGGGAGGCAGAATCAGGGGATCTGTGGCTTCGGCCAGGGGATCAATGGCTTCCATCACCCAGAGCATGGGGGCTCCGCTTTTTTTCTGAACCTCGCAGATAAGGGAGAGGGTACCCCCGGCTTCAAGTTCTCGGGATACTTTTTCTGGGAAAAAACCAAGGGCCGTGAGGAGAAGTTCCTGGATATTTTTTCGGATAACTTCGGGTGCTTCCCCCTTTTTTTTGCGCAGGGCGAAATAGGCACCTGCTGCCTGCCTCAACAGGGTGGGCGGGGATTTCTGCCCCTTTTCTTTTTCAAGGAGTGTCCAGGTTTTAAACAGATCCTTCAGATCCCCTTCCAGGATGGCAGATATATAATGATGGCTGTAGTATTCATTTTCGTTGGTTATTCCGGTCAAATCCATGGGGGTGTCCTTATTGCCTTGTAAACACTGCAACGACTTTAATGTAGGGGGCATCTTCGGTTTCAAGGGTTTCCGCCACCCAGGTGGTGTATTCTAAAAAGGTGGTTTCCACATCCCGGAGTTTTTGTCTCCGTTTTTCGGCAGAAGTGGTACCAAAGACCTTGTTGATGCGGTGCTTGTGGCGATTTTCCAAATCTCGTAATTTGCTGAGATGCTCCTCCAGTCTGGGAGCCATTTCTTTTTCAAAGTCCTGTCTTTTTGTGGTCATTACCTTATTGGCCTGGTTCACAACCCGTTTTAGATTCTTTTGCAGGGATTGTGTATCCATGGGCTTTACCGAATTGGGGATCTCTTTTCGTCCAAATCCTGTTGCATTTAAAAGCTCATCCAGATCTCTGATCCCCTTGGTTGCAAAATCCTCCGCCCCAAGGTCGTTTGTCTGTCTTTGAAGGGAGACCCCGAACCAGTGTTGAATCACGGGGTGGCCTTTACGATTGGGAATCAAGCCTGAAAGAAGATAAACGGTTTCCCCGGGGGCCAGACCGGTTTCAAGTTGAATAACCGGGGCTTCATGGCGGCCCATGCCGGCCAGCACTTTGTCTGAAAGCCACTCCATCACCGGGTGAAGCTCCCAGAGATATTGGGCCTGGGGCCAGGCGTGCTCCTCTTTTCTGGCCCTGGCAATCTCCTGCTGGATAAAATCTGTGTTATCCGTCAGCAAAAAACGATTGTCTTTGGGCCGCATTTCCCTTGGCAGCATGCGGAACCGGTAAAGCAGATCGTCCGGGTCAGGGGAATGGTAAACCGGGACCACATCTCTTTTTGAAACTGGGTTAAAAGGCTTTTTATGGCCACCACAAGAATTCGTTTTCCCTTGCCCCGGCGAATCAGCTCCGAAAGAAGGATGCCACAGGTGATGGTTTTGCCCAGGCCTACTGCGTCGGCAATGAGAATCCGTTGCCGGGGTTGGGCAAGGGCGTGGGCGGCCGGTTCCAGCTGAAAGGGAAGCACATCCATGGCTGCCTTGTGGCCCACATACAGGCTTGTGTCTGTTGGAGGTGTTTTCCTGAGCAGACTTTCCATGTACAGTCTGCTTGAGCAGAATCCAGGAAATTGGTCCATGACAAGTTTGGTATCTGCCGGGTCCAGTACCTTGATTTTGTTTGGGGTTCTGTCTTCGGCATCGGAAAGGAAGATGGCCTCTTTACCTTTTACCAGCTCAGACATGCCCACAACGTGGAGGGCCTGGCCATTTGTTTCCGTTTTGTCCACCCGGCGTACCAGCCATTCGGCATCTCTGACTTCAATTCTGGCTCCGGGGGCCACTATTATTTGCTTTGTAACCATTTACTTTCACCTCAACAGGGATCAAACAAATTTAAATGACATTATTGTAAAGACCTTTGATCTGAGAATTAACAGTAATGATGATTGTTGTAAAGGTCTATGAGGTGCTATCCGCATATTTGCGAAAATTGTGTCTTTACAGGAAGATAAAACCCGGCATTTGCTGCAACAGCATGTGCCTTGTAAGCCCGGACAAAATCCCGTGACCACCATTTCAAGTCCTCTTCCTTCACCCTGGATGCCCAGGAATGGTAGCGCCATCGGTGGCTCATCAGGTGTTTGGTGATAGGATCATCAAAAGAGGGGGTAACCTGACTTCCAAAAGAGTGCAGGTGGGCCAACACCTTTCCTGCCTCGATCTCCGCCCGGCTATCTCTGTCAATCCTGCCCAGCATTCCACCCATGGCGTTGATCATATCGGCAGTGGTCGGCAGGGAATTATATTTGTGTGTCTGGATAAGCTTTGTGGCTGCAATGATCACCTGGTCAATGGAGAATTCTTTAAGGGCGGCGAATCTGAGTTTTAAACCGTTGCCAGTGAGGACGGCTCCCGGATAATTTTCGGCAAGCCTGCCATGATTTCCGTAAATTGCTTTAAGTCTTGTTTTTCCATGAATCAATCCTCCACACCCATTTCAGCCAAAAATTGTGCACAAGCCATGTAGTTGCTATCCATCCTCGCAGATCCGGTGACACTGCCATTGGGGAACCTTGCCCCTGCCCCAGGCATCCCCCCTGCAAAATTTCCGGGAGACAACACAGCCGGGGTGGTGGTGTTGATGGCGTCCAGGTATCCGGCAGCCCATTTGTTTTTCAGAGCCTTGTCCAGGTAGGCCTTGTACTGTTCCCACCCGCCCCTCACCTTGGCAGATGAATAAACAATGGCCTCTTCCACCTCCAGGGGGGTATATTTCTTGACTGCCCGGTTGACAAGGGCCTTGACCATGGGTTGGTTGTGCTGTTCCGGGATGAGGTCCAGAAGAGAATTTATATCCTCTGCGGCTGGATACGACGACGACGGCGTTTCTTTCACAACTTCAACCACTGGTTCTGATGCCAAATCTTGCGTAGTAGTCGTTGTTACTCCCTCTTCTTTGTTAATATCCTTATTCTTTAATACGGGATCAATTTTCCTGATTTGAATTTTCCGTATACGGTCAGTTTCATTGGGTGGGGTTTCCCTGATCTGGGGTTTAACCTGGGTGGTGGGTGGGTGTTCCGGTACCGCTTCCTGTATTACCGGTACCGCTTCCTGTATTAGAGGTTGCTCCAAATTTGGGCTGGCATCCAGGGGAGTGAGGGTCTGTTCCTGCTGGGTTGTTGTGCGTACTACATCTTTAGGAGATACCCGATGATCAAAGATAACATGCTGGGTTCCCCTGATCCGCCCGTGCTTGTCCCGGAGCACATCCCGTTGGATATATCCGGAACCAATCAACTCATTAATGGCCGTTCTTATGGCGCTCGCCCCTTCCTTGTTGGTATTTACAAGGTAAGTGACGCTCAGTCTCCAAGTGTCCGGCTTGCATAGCAGCTGGGTTAAGATCCCCTTGGACTTGGCAGTAATGGTGGGGTCATTCAGATAGTCGTCTGGGGTATTCGGAATCTTGGTGTAATTGGCCTCAATATTTTTTCTTACTATCATCTGGCACCCCTTTGTAATCCTTTTAAGTTTTCATAGATTTTTGGTGATGTTTTTGCCGGATAATCAAAAAGAAAATCGTGTGTTCGGTCAATGTACTGCATGCCTTCAGCGTATTTTTTTGGGTAGTCGTCCCTTAATACTTGCATGGTGTTCAGGATGGCTTGTAAATTACTTGTGCCCAAGATTTTTAAATGCAGTAACTGGACCTTGGAAAGGATATCTTCAGTTATGAGGTGATTTTGGAATGTGAAGGTGCTGGGTATTGTGGCGGGTTGTTCCATGGTAGGGCCTCCTTGAGTAAGCATTAAGCCCTGATCGTCCTGTCAAAAACAAAAAGGGCAGCAATGGGGGTTGACAGACTGGCCTCAAGAAACCAGCACACCCGAAGGTGTCCCCCATGCTGCCCAATAAAAAGACGCATGGAACAAAAAAAGCGTTACATAAAAAAATAATGTAGACGCCTATTTTGCGTCTTGAGGTTTCCGGCTGTCAAACCGTATCCCTGATTTTGCAGGAATGAGCCACAATAAAATCAATTTTCGTTTTGGTCAAGGATTTCTTGGAAAAAACATAAATACCTGTAGAAATACCCAGACGGAGACAACGGCGATGACATTGGGTAAAGGGAAAGTTTGGGCATCCTTCATTTGACTCTAAAGATATTTTATATTTAAGAACAAAAAGAGCCCCTAAATTAAGGGGCTCTACATGTCAAACTTTACGTTTTTCTCTAAGGTATCCGTCAGAACGGTTAAAATGGTTAAAATGACTGAATAAATGTAAACTAATGTTTTGGCATCTATTCACATAAATGAAAGAGGTAAGATAAGCTCGATCAACACAATTTTGAAACTTTTTATAAAAAATGTGCTCCATACCAATATAAACTTTACAGATTAACGGTTGTATTGCCTATTCAAGGTCCAGAAAAGAATAGGTGCTGCGAGCCAACAGGAGATCTATGTCACCACCCACGCAACTGACAACATTATTTTTTCATCGGTTGTTGACAGCTATTTTAGTACTTCCCTCGTGTGGAGTAATCCGCGGGCGGCATTTGATTTTCACTGCGCTTCTGGTAAACGCATCATCAGAGGCTTTGCTCGACCACACGTATGCTTCCCCGGTACCAAGGTGGCTCATCTTTTCCGAGGTTAAATCACTTAAGGCTGCATTAGCCTTTTGAATATGGCGGACTGTCTGAGAAAACCTACCTTCGGGTGAAAGGATTTTCCTTCCTTTTTCCACGTTCCCAGTAGCTGTACCTTGGCATTTTGGGTTTGGGTGCAATATTCACCCCTAACCTGGACAAGCCAGAACCAAAAAGATTTTCTGATTCTCTTGCCAAAATAACACGAAAATCAGAGATAAGAATCTAACGGAGTTCGAAATTATGAAATATCATCCAGCTATCCGGAAGCCGATCCCGCAGCAGCCCAATGGCTTTACGTTCGGCATCGTTCACCGGGATTCTGCTGCATTGTGAAATCACTTTGGCCATTAGCGGCCTCCCTTCTCTATGGTTTGCTCCACAAGGGCTCGTGCTTTGTCTTCCAAATTTGCTGCAAGTTCCCTTGCTTTATACCCATCCAAAACCAATTTATTACATTCTCTGAGAACCTCCCTGGAAGGGAATGGAATCGGCAGGTCTGCAAGCATTCTTGGATGGAAATCCTGAAGTTTACTTCCAATGGAGATGGAACGGAACATCCTGAAAGCGGTTTCTGAACGGACGAATGCAAAAAGAGCCCCCCTTTGCATGATCTCTTCATCGGCAACAATGCGTATAAAATGTTGAGAGTATGCTCTCTCCAATGCATCACCCTGGATAAACTCTGAGCGACAAAATAACTCATTTTCTCCAAGTGTTCCTTGGGCCGCGACAAGAATGGCACCATTGGGAACTAATACTTCCTTACCCACTGATGTTTTAGCAATCCAGCGACCTTTGGGATAGAGCCAGAAAACCTGTTTTTGTCCGATTAATTGATAGCCAAATTCAGGGGTCGCATCAATTCTCTTAAAGCGTGGTCCATTTTTTAAAGTGCCGGAAAGGCAAATTTGTTTTAATGGTTTCCAAGGGCCTTGTTTGATTTTTTGACATAAATTTTGAAACCGTGGATTAAAATTTAAGGCGCGAAGGGAGTCAACATTGTTAAAGGCTGCCGTAAAACCAAGGTCCGACCCTAAGCCATGCCACTCGGCAGCGGTAATATTTTTTAAATTAACTGACTCAAAAAACAGTTTCGTAGACCCATTAATTTTATCCTGGTATTCAGTCAGCAGGGCAGATGCTTGTTGAATCAACCCATGCACTTGGTCTTCTATTTCACCCAAACGCGGAACGGGAAGATCCGCAATATTGGAGGGTTCAATATGCTGGATGATTGTTCCATAGGTTCCTGATATGACTTGAGGAATGCCAAACTTACTACCGAGATAAGCGTATAAATAACCGGATTTTATCTTAGCGTCGTTCGCGACAACTTTTAGAATATTTTGATTGGACCAACTGCCCTCCATGTCTTCTCTTGCATACGCCATCCGACCAATACTCCCGGAACAGGTGATAAGGGTCATATTTTTTTTTATTTCAAGAAGACTGAGTTTTTTACTTGTAGTATCCTTCGCCCTCAGTAACGGGAGATTACTATGGTCTGCTTGCAGCATGGAAGATGTGGTAAGAAAGGGCACACCATACTTAGGATCTTTAACATAATTTCTGATAAATGGAGATCCATTATAAATCCCCCCTTTATAACCACTGGTTAGAGCCTCTAAGGGTTCTGTATTAAGATGTTCTATGATTTCTCGAGATTCAATGCTACCAGACATATAAGGCCCGCAGTCAAGCCGATATCCGTTTTTATAGAACCAGCGGCTTGGGACAGCTTTGTATTGAAATTTTCGGCTCATGATTACTGCCCCTCCAAAGGAAACCAGGCTTGAAGGGTTTGTGAAAGCTCTTGAAAGGAGCCATCCTGACAATTTTTAACAGGCACCCTGCTGGTTATCCGGCGATAAATGGAAGATGATCGAGGAATATGATTTTTTCGGAGTACGGCTTCAAGTGTTTCTTTGGGTCGGTCAGGTTTCAGTTGCCCCTGGGGCCATGCATCACTGATGATAGGTTCAGTTTCAAACTCCCTGGATGACCCCATGCCCAAGGCCTTGGCAACATGATCATTTCTCTGCCAGATCCACATCTCAAGCTCAGGATCGACCACGATCACCCGGCAGTTCTCCTTTGTCCATCCTGTTTTCAGGAGATTGGCGGTAATATGCTCCCTGATCGCATCGGCTCCTGGAGAACCGTTCCACTCTTCGTCAAGGACGATGACTGCAAAACGATGGGTGTTCAGGTATGGGCGAAGAAGTTCATGACCACGGGTATATAATCCCGGGTCATTG
>Ga0208900_1001120_pt1 | contig 15073 bp, 3 predicted proteins | sample AntAceMetag02UKK_FD_184763 | JGI IMG/M metagenome (GOLD analysis project Ga0208900, IMG submission 184763) | Saline lake microbial communities from Ace Lake, Antarctica - Antarctic Ace Lake Metagenome 02UKK (SPAdes) (version 2) | ecosystem: Environmental > Aquatic > Non-marine Saline and Alkaline... | reverse complement strand
CATTATTACATGTATGAATCGTATGTCGGATTAGGTGAATTTGAACTTGCGCTTGAAAGCTATATATTAAGTGAACAGGCCAGGGAGGAAATATTTCTAAAAAAGAATCAGGATTATATTACTGTGCTGGAGACGGCTGCAAAAGATGAAAAAAATAAAAGCCAGTTTGAATTATTGGCCAGTGAAAATAAATTGCATAAAATGAAAGTAAGGCAATCAAGGGCCTACCTTTTTGTCCTGGCCGGATTTATCCTGGTTCTTGTTTTTGCAGCACTGCTTTTTATACGTCAGCAAAGAATACGTGCTAAACATAAAGCATTTGTCCGTGAACAGAAACATTTACATGACCTGGAACTTAAAAAAGTTGAGTCCGATAAACTTAAAGAACTGGATAAATTAAAATCAAGTTTTTTTGCCAATATATCTCATGAATTCCGAACCCCGCTCACCCTAATTTTAAGCCCTGCTGAAAAATTATTAAGCAAGATCACACACGAAGATCATCGAAGGGATTTGTTGCTCATCCATCGTTATGCCCGCCGACTGCGAAGGCTGATCAACCAGCTCTTAAACCTGTCGAAATTAGAGGCGGGGAAACTTAAGCTAAACGCGAGAGAAGAGAATATTGTAAAACTAGCTAAAACATTCACTCAATCTTTTGAGTCGCTGGCTAACCAAAGGAAGGTCCAACTTGGTTTTAAAGCTGAAGAGGGCGTGATTATTGGTTCTGTTGATCGAAACAAATTGGAGATCATCATCAATAACCTGCTTTCAAATGCTTTTAAATTTACACCTGAAGGAGGCCAGATTAGTGTTGAAGTTGCTAGTATGCCAGATGACAACAATGGGGTCGGGAAGGTTCATATCATAGTTTCGGATTCAGGCGCAGGAATTCCGGAGGATAAGTTGGATAAGATATTCGAACGCTTTTATCTCGTGGATGAAACAAACGCGAACCCTAATTACCACGAAGGAAGCGGCATTGGACTGGCCCTGGCCAAAGAGTTGATCGAACTCCACCAGGGAAAGATCACGGTAGAAAGCAAAATGAATGTTGGGACGACTTTCAGGGTAATATTACCAACACAAGGGTTAAATATTTCTGCAAAGGAAAATAAGGAATTTGAAGAAATACCTGATGATGAGAAAGACGGATTTTCACAGGAAATCCCACAGCATGATATTTACTATCAAGAGCCTGCAAAGAAACCTGATGAAAGTGAGCCCGTAATCAATTCAGGCAAACCCGTACTATTGGTTGTGGAGGACAATCCGGATTTGAGGGCACACATTTGTTATCATTTGTCAGACGAATATAATATCATCGAAGCCAGGGATGGGGAAGAAGGCCTCGGGGAAGCAATTCGTGTTATTCCGGATTTAATAATCAGTGATGTAATGATGCCTAAGGTGGATGGCTTTGAAATGTCGAATGCGATAAAAAATGATGAGCGGACCTGTCATATTCCCATAATTCTGCTTACCGCCCTTGCAGCAAGAGAAAGCAGGATTGAGGGTTTTGAAACAGGGGCAGATGATTTTATTTCGAAACCCTTCGATATGGAAGAATTGTTGATAAGGGTAAAAAATCTTATTGCACAACGACACCGGGTCAGCCTCTTCATCGAAAGAAAAATTAAAACCCTTCATGGTGCCATTTATATGGATTTTACGGATAGTGGTATCACCTCTATGGACGAACAGTTTATGCAGAAACTCGTTGCCTTATTAGAAGAACACCATACCAACCCGGAATTAAATATCACCGAATTTAGCCAATTGATTGGCCATAGCGTGGCACAGTTGAACCGAAAGATCAAAGCATTAACGGGCCAGTCAACTGCCGAATTTATCCGTACCTACAGGTTAAACAGGGCAGCTGAACTGATCAAAAAGAAAAGCGCCACCGTTGCCGAAATTGCCTATGATGTAGGTTTTAACAATCCCTCGTATTTTACTGAATGCTTCAAGCAATACTTTGGTCAGCTTCCTTCTGAATTTAATGACCATTCGTAATTGTTTAGCTATTTTGGATATTTCAGCGATACAGACCCCCTCTAACTCTTCCGCCAGCTGGCGGAGAGAATGCCACCACACTAGCTACAGCGGTCGCTTGTGCGGTTGGGCTCCCTTCCCCTCAAGGGGAAGCGGGGATGGGGTCATTAGGATTAGGTTAATAGTACATCCACCTAAATAATTACGATCTTTCCTAAAATGATCCGATTCTTGCATCATTTGATTCGATTTTGATATCCATTTCTATTTTATGATTATAGTTTTATCAGGTTAATTAATAATTGTCTAATAACCTTAAAACTTTTAATCATGAAAACAAAACTAACATTGATTTCTCTTACAGTCCTGATGCTTTTTGCAGGATTATTCTGTGCTGATGCACAACCCTGGAAATGGTCAGAACAAAACCTGAGTTATGCCCGCGAAGGGCTTTCCGCCACAACCCTGGATGACAGTATTTTCTTTTCGGGCGGGCGATTGTATAACTTCAGTTATAAAAATACTGTAGATGTTTATGATATTGGTGAAGATGAGTGGGAAACAGTTGATCTGGAATCACAGGACCGATTTTATACAACCTCAGTTTCGTGCAATGGAAAAGTATTTATTGCCGGGGGGATCAATCTTTCGGGCAATATTAATTGTCCTGAAGTAGATATTTTCGACAAAGAAACCGGGGAATGGACTGTTGAAGAGCTTTCTGAAGGCCGTCATTTTATTGGAGCAGTCGCCAATGGAAACAAGGTGTATTTTGCCGGGGGTTTGCACTATAATGGTAGTTTTATTTATTATGATGTTATTGATGTTTATGATACAGAAACCGAAGCATGGTCAACCATGTTTTTAACTGAGCCACATGCTGGTTTAGGAGCAGCCACTGCTGGTGGTAAATTGTTTTTTGCAGGAGGAGCTACCAATCCTTATACATTCACGGCTTTAGTTGAAATATATGATATTAATACCGGTGTCTGGACCTATACAGAGCTCTCAGAAGCCCGTGCTTTTCCCGCAACGGTGTCCTATGGAAACAAGGTGTATTTTGCTGGTGGAATGCTTTCAAATAGCTTAAGTAGCGATGTTGTGGATATTTATAATGTTGACACAGAAACCTGGGAAGAACCCCAAACTTTGTCCGGGCCCCGGATTGCCAGAGCACTAAAAGTTAAGGATGCCCTGGTTTTTGCCGGCGAGACTGATTACATATCTTCAAGTGGTATTTATGGAGCCCCAAATGGAACAATTGATATTTATTATCCCGAATTGGATCTATGGGATTTTACACAACCCGATCTCGATCCTGCAAGAATTATGTATGGATGTACTTCTTATGATAACAAAGCCTATTTTGGTGGTGGGTATCCAGGGGGAGGTTCTTTAAGCGATGATGTTAGTATTCTTGAGTATGATACCTTATGGGTTGGCCTATCAGAATCTCCATTTCAGCACAAAGGATTTAGTGTATCACCCAACCCGTTTACAACAAACATCCAGATAGATTACACGCTTGCACATACAGCAGAAGTGAGCATCTCCATTTATAACAACATGGGCAAACTGGTTGAAACCTTATCGGATCATTTTGAGCCTAAAGGAGTTCACAAAGTGTTTTTCGATGGCAGCAACTTACCAGTGGGAATTTACTATTGCGTGTTAAAAACCGGGGAAGGGATAGTAGCGAAGAAGATTGTGAAACTATAAAGCATAGGGCCGATAGCGTAGAGCAAAGCGCGAAGAGTAGAGGAGATAAATATGACAGTAATGAGTTCGAAGTTTTTCAATCAGCTTGTGAGAAGATTTTAGCTTCTCATTTTTGGTAGAAGTTTCAACAGCAATTATCAAACCCCGCAATGGCGGGATTTCGCTGCGTTCAACTTCGAACGGCTAACAGCGACGCTTGAAAGATGAAGAAAATAAATACAACCCAATGAAAATTATTAAACAATAAGGCAAAGAGCATAGGGCTAAGAGCTATTGGCCGGGAGCATCTGCTTTCTTCGCTCTAAGCCCTATGCCCTCAGCCCTAAGCCAAAAAAACAAACACCATGAAAAAATTAATCATCACCACAATTCTTTTAACAATTTGGGCAGGGATAAGTTCCCAGGAAAATCTCAATCAAATTAATCATTCAAAAAAAACTTCCACGGATTCATACAATCCTTCAACCTTCGAGGATTATGTTGCTGCGTGGGCGCCGGATGCACATGTGCCGGGTTTGTCGATGGCCCTTGTAAAAAACGGAGAAATCTACTGGGTGCACCATTGGGGTTATGCCAGCCTTGAGCAGGAAAAACTTGTTCACGATTCTTCCTCTTTTTATTCGGCATCAATATCAAAACCCGTTGTGCAAACTGCCGCTATGCAATTATGGGAGCAGGACTATTTTGAGCTGGATGATGATGTTAGTTTGAATTTGGGTTTTGATGTTATTAACTACCCCTATTGCCCCGATAGCATCATTAGTTATTTTCATTTAATGACCCACACATCTTCTATCCGGGATAACTATGCAATGATGGATCAGATGTATAATAGCCCACTTGCTGAGTGTATGGAAGGCTATTTTACGCAAGAAGGAGAGTTTTACAGTGTTGCGAATTTTAGTAATAGGTGTCCGGGAGATGCTTGGGAATACACCAACATCGGGGCCGCCTTATTGGGATACTTAACGGAGGCAATATCCGGTGTGGACTACAACGCCTATTGCATTGAGAATGTATTTAATCCTCTGGAAATGTACCATGCCTCCTATGATCTGGGAGATATCCTTCCCTCGAACAGGGTAAACCGATATACCTGGAATGGCTCGACTCATAACATAGTGCCACAGGAGCCGGGTATATCTTCCTACTATCCGGCAGGAGGACTACGAATCAGTGCCATCGACTTTGCCAAATTCCTTGCCATGTACTTGCAGGATGGTACTTTAAACGGCAATACCATCCTTAATCCCGAAACCATTGATCTGATCCTGTCCCCAACTGCTTATATGGCTGATTTTAATTCCAATCAGTGCCTTATTTGGCTGTACTCAGAAGATTATGGGTTTTACTATCATACTGGAGGCACCTCTTTTGCATCCTCCATACTGGTGTTGGATAGAGATGACCAATGGGGAGTTATTATGCTAATGAATGTTGGAACCAACACTTGGGATGCCGTGGATATGTATGGCAAACTTGAATATTTTGCAAGCCTGTACAATCCCATTTCACTTGCCTCTATACAAATTGATGATACTGATGGAGACCAAGTTATTGAGGCAAACGAAGAAATTAACCTGGGCTTGGCCCTGCGTTGCGATAAGAACTACCAGGGTGCTACGGAAAATATAATGGCCACTATTTCTGTCAACAGCCCATACATCACTCTTGTCAGCGATTCTGTTGTTTCAATTGGAACACTTAATTACCTCGAAGAAATTCAGTTGCCTTCCAACCAGTTTGTATTTGAAGTGTCTGAAAGCCTGGAACCGGGGAATGTTGAATTCCAGCTTCATTTTACCTGGGATAATGGCGGGGAACATACCACGAATTTTGAATTGTTTGCCGGCCATGCCGATGTATTGCTTGTGCGCGATGAGGAAAGTGCTTCGGTTTGTTACGGTAGTTTCCTTAAGCCAATACAGGAGTATTATCTCGAATCATTGGATTCCTTAGGTTTTATGACCCATTACAAGGATGTGGAGATATGGGGAGATTTGACACCTGAGTTTTTAAGCAATTTCCCAGCAGTGATCTGGTTCACCGGCAACGATACCGTAAATACTTTATCAGCAAACAATCAAACTTTACTGAGCGGATACCTTGACAATGGAGGTCAACTGTTTTTAAGCGGGCAAAACATAAGTGATGAACTTGCAGGGTCAGACTTCCTCGAAAACTACCTGCACACCGAGCATATCCAGGATACATGGTATGGCTCGAACTTGATTAAAGGGATAGAGAATGATCCGATTGGGAACGGGCAAAATTACCCCATCAATACCGGTGATGCCCTTGAACAATATTCAGGGAGTGTAATTGAACCGCTCGACGGGGCATATAAATCTTTTGGCTATAACCCTTCCTTGGTGGGAGCAGTTGTACGCTATGAAAATGACACCTACAAAACCCTGTTTTTTGCTATTGGTTTCGAAGCCATAAATGGATTAAACAAGCGCACGGAGATATTGGGCCGAATAATGAACGACTATTTTGAGATGCCACAGTCCTGCCTGCCCGAAGGCATCATTTTTACCACCCAGGAAGAAATAGATAACTTCCAAATCAACCACCCCGGCTGTACCGAGATTGAAGGTGATGTTACCATCAATGGGGATGATATTACCAATTTGGAAGGGTTAAGCGTGTTGACTGCTTTTGGAGGTAATGTGCTAATTGGTGATGACGAATATCCATATAACGGAAATCCAATATTGGAAAATCTAACGGGCCTGGACAATCTGGCTTCCATAGGCGGTGACCTTAGTATTGGGTTCAATGATACTCTATCAATTTTGACAGGATTGGAAAATTTGGTTTCCATAGGAGGAAACCTTGTGATTAATGGGAATGCGGCATTAACAAGCCTTACTGCTTTGGAAGGACTTATTACTCTCCCTGGAGATCTCACGATTAGTGGAAACGGTATCCTGGTCAATTTAACCGGGTTGGACAACATAACATCTATCGCTGGAGATTTAAACATTGGAGCTTTGGGTGTAATGAGCGGATATTTAGGAAACTCCTCCCTGATAAACTTAACCGGACTTAACAATTTGAATTCAATCGCTGGCGATTTGTATATTGGTGGAAATGATGTTCTTGAAAATTTGGCTGGGCTTGAAAGTTTAACTTCTATATTGGGAAATTTAAAGTTTGGGATAGGGTGTGGCGGCGGTTCAGATATTGGAAACCCAAGCCTTGAAAGCCTGGCAGGGGTTAACAATCTTACTTTTATCGGGGGAAGTCTGGTTATCCGTAATTGCCCTGTCCTGACCAGCTTAGCGGGACTGGATAACCTCACTTCGATAGGTGGAGGCCTGTTTTTTTGCTATATTGCCCTGGTAAATCTTGCAGGACTGGAGGGTTTAACTTCCATTGATGGAAACCTCTGGATTAGTGACACCCAAAACCTGACTAACCTGACGGGATTGGAAAATTTGACCTCTTTTGGTGGGTCTATTTATATTTATGATAATAATTCGCTTGTTGCGGTAACAGGTTTGGAGAATCTTACTTCCATTGGGGGAGTCCTTTCTATTTCTGGCAACTCTTCCCTTACCAGTTTGAGCGGGTTGGCCAATATCGATGCAGGAACGATTGAAAACATTTCTATATGGAATAATAATTCACTATCAGAATGCCATATCCAAAGCATCTGTGATTATCTTGCTGCACCAAATGGAACAATTAAAATTTATAATAACGCCCCAGGCTGCAATAATCCCCCTGAGATTGCTCAAGCCTGTGGGAACACCATGCCCTGCCTGCCTTATGGGCATTATTATTTCACTACTCAAAACGAAATCGACAATTTTCAGTTCAACTATCCTGGTTGTGCGCAATTGGAAGGTGATGTAAGTATTTCCGGTAATGACATTACAAATTTATACGGATTAGATAGTGTCACTTCAATAGCTGGTAATCTTTTGATTAGATCCAACGACTCGCTGACCATTCTGACGGGACTTGAGGGATTGGCTTCCATAGGAGGAAACCTTCACATTAAGTATAACCATGCATTATCAGAATGCGATATCCAAAGCATCTGTGATTATCTAGCCGGCCCATATGGAGCTGTGTACATCTCGTATAACGCACCCGGCTGCAATAGCAAGTGGGAAGTGGAAGATGCTTGTGAAAGCCAATGCCTGTATGGTGGAATCACCTTCACCACCCAGGAAGAAATAAATAACTTCCAAACCAACTATCCCGGCTGTACCGAAATTGAAGGGGATGTTGAAATTAGTGGGAATGATATAAACAGTTTAGAAGGCCTTTCAATTTTGGCTGCTATCGATGGATACCTGAATATTCATAACAACCCTCAACTGATAGCTTTAACAGGACTTGAAAATATTGAAGCCGGAACAATTGAAAGCCTGGCTATCACCAATAACGAGAATCTATCAAGCTGCCACGCACGTGCCATTTGCGATTACCTCACCAGTACCAACCCAGTTGTTGAAATTCATGATAACGCAGAAGGATGTGACAACCCGGAAGAGATTGTGGCTGTCTGCTATGTTTCAGTTGAGGAAACTCAAAGCGACGAAAGGTTTTCAATCTTCCCCAACCCTTTCACCAACTCAGCCACTCTTGAGATTAACCTGCCGGAAGCGGGTAGGGTTGAAGTAAAAATCTACAATCAAATTGGCCAGCTACTAAAAACCATTGCCAAGAATTATCAAAATGCGGGTGTACAAGTAATTGATTTGGAAACGGGGGATTTGGAGCCGGGAGTGTATTTCTGTGTGGTGAAAACAGGGGAGGGGATGAGGACGGTGAAGATGATAAAATTGTAAAGCATAGGGCATAGAGCGGAGAGCTAAGAGCCGGGAGGCGGATGTTGAGCGCAGCGCCTGTCCCGTTCGTACGGGGAAATCCCGCTACTGCGGGGACGGGAGACGGAAGACGGAAGACGGAAGATAGATGTTAGAATGTAGAAGCAGCAACAGGCAGTAGGTAGCAGAAAGAAATAATGATATGACAAATGTGAGTACGAAGTTTTTCGATTGGCTTTTTAGAAGCTTTCGCTTTTCATTTTTGATAGAAGTTTCAACAGCAATTATCAAACTTCGGACGGCTAACAGCGACGCTTGAAAAATGAAGAAAATAAATATGAAACGATGAAAAAGATAAAACTATAAAGTATAGGGCGGAGAACTTAGGGCTTAGAGCTTAGGGCGTAGAGCCGGGAACATCTGCTTGCTTTGCCCTCAGCACTGTGCTCTCAGCACTGTGCTCTCAGCTCTAAGCAAAAAAACACAAACGAATACAAGCAATGAAAATTATTAAACAATAAAGCAAAGAGCAAAGAGCATAGGGCTAAGGGCTATGAGCCGGGAGTATCTGCTTTCTTCACTCTAAGCTCTATGCCCTCAGCTCTAAGCAAAAAAAACAACACTATGAAAAAAAATGCAATTATTTTTACGCTTCTTTTCTGCTCCGCTCTAATGTGTAGCGCACAATGGACTTACACTAACTTATCTCAACCCAGATCTCATATGGGAGCAGCGGTGCTTGGGTCAAAGGCCTATTTTGCCGGAGGAAGGTATGGAGACAACCTGTTGTCTTTGGTTGAGATCTATGATGCAGTTTCGGGCGAATGGGATTCGAGTCATGAATTATCACAAGCCAGAATGCTACCTGCTGGTGTAGCCTGTGGTAGCAAAGTCTTGTTTGCAGGTGGTTTAAATCTAACAGGGCCACCTTATGAGGCATTTGATGAAGTGGATATTTTTGATACATTAACCCAGGAATGGACAGTAGCATACCTTTCAGTTGCGCGACTTGTTGGCGCTGTAAGCCACGAAAATATTGTATTATTTGCTGGTGGTGGAACAATAGTACCATGGGCAGCTTATAAAATTGTTGATATTTATAATGTTGAAACCGGGGATTGGGATACAGCTGAACTGTCCGAAGCCAGAGATGCAAGATCAGCAGCAGTTGTAGGTAATTTAGCCGTGTTTGCTGGTGGTAACAGTGATGGGGTAGTTTCCAATACGGTTGATATCTATAATTTTACAACTGGTATCTGGAGCGTTGATACCCTGTCTGTTCCGAGGGACAGGATACAAGCCGTAGCCATAAATGATAAAATACTATTTGCCGGAGGAATGACAGCTAATAACCAACGTAGCGATCTGGTGGAGATTTTTGATGCTACAAACGGAACCTGGTCAATAGATACACTTTCTTTTCCCAGGGCTTTTTCTAATAATACATGTGGTGACAAAGCCTGCGATAAAGCATTTTTTGCAGGAGGAGGTAACCTGGATCTAAATACATTATCTTGGAATGATGTTTATGACAACATTGATATTTATGAAGAAGCCACTGATACATGGACACAGGACAATCTGAACATTGCTCGGATAGAACATGTAGTAGTGGGTGTTGGAAATCAGTTGGTAGTTACTGGAGGATATAATTCCAGCTGGCAGCAAATAAGTTCCGTAGAAATCTTCACCTGTCCAGAAACATCCTGCTTGTCTGAAGGTATCACTTTCACTACCCAGGAGCAAATAGACAGCTTCCAAGCCAACTACCCCGGCTGCACCGAGATTGAAGGGGATGTAGTAATTTATGGGGGTGATATTATCAATCTAGATGGCTTGAGTGTTATAACTTCCATTCAAGGTAATTTTAATATTGGGTCGAGGTGTGGCTCGGGTACCTATACAAGTAGTGCGCTTCATAGTTTTTCTGGTCTTGATAATCTTGTTTCTATCGGGGGTGGCATGGGTATCCAACATTGTTTCGTCCTCAAGGATTTTACAGGTCTCGAAAGCCTAACTTCTATTGGGGCAGGCCTCTATTTTGGATGTAATGATTCATTGACCAGTTTAACAGGCTTGCAAAACCTGAAGAATGTTGGGTGGATTTCAATTGGTGGTAACCCTGCCCTAAGAAGTCTAACAGGCATGGATAGCTTAACTGCAATAGGCGGTAGCTTGCAATTTGGAACGCCTCTATTTGGAGGAAATCCATCACTTACCGATTTAAGCGGTTTGGAGAATATTACTTCCATTGGGGGATCCCTTTGGATTTTGGTTAACGATTCACTTACCAGTTTAAGTGGCCTGGAAAATTTGACTGTTATCACCGGTGAATTGAAAATTGGTTCTGATATTTGGGGTGGAAATCCTTCACTCTCTAATTTAGCTGGGTTGGACAATATTACGTCCATAGGTGGTGACTTATGGATCCAGGATAATGATTCCTTAAATAATATCAATGATCTTGGCAACCTCACATCAATTGCAGGGGACATTATGATTGGTGGATACAATTCATATCACGGAAATCCATCTCTGGTGTCTTTATCAGGACTTGACAATATAGAAGCAGGAACGATTGAAAACATCATAGTAAGCAATAATAACTTGTTGTCAGAATGCAATATCCAAAGCATCTGCGATTACCTGGTGGCACCAAATGGAACTGTTGAGATTCATGATAATGCCCCCGGTTGTAATAATCTTCCCGAGATTGCCCAGGCCTGTGGAATCACCATGCCCTGCCTGCCTTATGGCTTATATTACTTTTTTACCCAAAACGAAATCGATAATTTTCAGTTCAATTATCCTGGTTGTTCTCATTTAGAGGGTGATGTCCTGATATCCGGTGATGACATTACAAACTTAAATGGTTTAGGTGTGGTAAACTCTTTTGAGGAAAGTTTAACAATAGACAACAATCCTTTGCTAAGTAATATAACAGGTCTTATTAATGTGACTTCTATTGGCGGAAATTTCAGTGTAATTAGTAACCCTGTCCTAACAAGTCTTTCGGGGCTTGAGAATGTTGATCCTGGTTCAATTGATGATTTATCTATTTGGTCTAATACTTCCTTGTCCATCTGCAATATACAAAGTATCTGTGAGTATTTAGCCAGTCCGGGTGGAAATGTCAGTTTCTACAATAATGCTTACGGCTGCCACAGCCAGCAATATGTTGAAGATGCCTGCGAAAGCCAATGCCTGTACGATGGCATCACATTTACAACACAAGCAGAAATAGACAACTTCCAAAGCAACTATCCCGGCTGTGCCAAGATTGAAGGAGTTGTTGAAATTTGTGGAACAGATATTACTAATTTATATGGCCTGATAGGTGTAAGTGAGATTGGTGGCGACTTATGGATTCATGATAATCCTATACTTAATTGTCTGGCAGGATTGGATAATATTATTGCATCTTCTGTAAGCAATTTATATATCTACAATAACAACTCCTTGTCAAGTTGTGATGTAACAAGCATCTGCCTTTACCTGGCAAGTCCTGGTGGCACCATCGACATCCATGACAATGCAGCAGGGTGCAACAGTCAATTGGAAGTACAAGTTAGCTGTGAATCTCATTGCCTATACGATGGAATAATTTTTTCTACCCAGGAAGAAATTGACGACTTCCAAAATAACCACCCTGATTGTGGCATCATTGAAGGAGATGTAAGGATAAAAGGGGACGATATTTCTAACCTTGATGGATTGAGTGTAATAAGTGCTATTGGAGGATATTTGAAAATTTGGGAAAACCCGGCATTAACAAATTTTGACGGCTTAAGTAATTTAATAAGCATTGGTGGATACCTTAAAGTTTATACCAACAACTCCCTCGCCGATATTTCAGGACTGGAGGCGCTGACTTATATCGATGGCTACCTGTACATTAATTCGAATGATGCCCTTACCAGTCTTACCGGGCTTGAAAATATTGAAGCAGGCTCTATCGAAGAACTTACAATCAGGTACAACGATGCATTATCTACATGCCATGCACATTCTATTTGCCAATACCTTATCGCCCCCAACGCAACTTCAACAATCGAGGGCAATGCACCGGGCTGCAACAGCGCGGAGGAAATTATAGACCTTTGTTGGGTATCTGTTGGGGAGTCCCAAAACGGGGAGAGGTTTTCAATCTTCCCCAATCCCTTCACCAACTCCACCACCCTTGAAATTAAATTGCATGAACCCGGAAGAGTCGAAGTAAAAATCTACAATCAAATTGGTCAGCTACTAAAAACCATTGCCAGGGATTACCAAAATGCCGGCTTGCTAAAAATCGATTTGGAAACCGGGGATTTGGAGCCGGGGATTTATTTCTGTGTGGTGAAAAGCAGGGAGAAGATAAGGACGGTGAAAATGATAAAACTTTAATGCATAGGACAAAGGGCTAGGAGCATAGAGCAAAGGGTAGAAGGGATGAATTTGACACGAGTGAGTTCGAAGTTTTTTGACCAGCTTAAAAATAGCTTTCAAATTTCAGCTTTGCCAAAGCTTTTAGCAGAGATGATTCAACTTCGTACGGCTAACAGCGATGCTGGAAAGATGATTGAGTAATGCGCTGAGCGCTACAAAGGATTGATAAACCAATAGTTCGAATACGAGTTCTTTAACTATTGAAAAAGGTATGGAAGATAGATTTCTCCCATTCCAAAAGACCCAACCCTGTTATTTCGAGCTCAAAGCCCCTGAAAATGGGGCCTCAAAGTGTGATGACAAAACCCAAGTGCCTTAGTTTTGTGCTTGACTATATTAGTGGGGACCTTCCAGGTTTTTGCTAATAAGACTTCATTGTTATAAAATACTGTAATGTTCCTAAATTAGAAACCTGGAGGTCTTTTTATCCAGTTCCATTTCAATACTTTACAATTAGTTGTTATTAGTAGGTGCACAGCAACTGAGAAATCTGATCCGGCTGGACAAATTATTTCCATAGAACTTTCGCTTTTCGTTTTGGGCAGAAGTTTTAATAATTCCCAACGCCCAACGCCCAACGCAAAACTCCAAACGCTAAACCCTACTCTCCATACATCTTCTCACGGAGTGTCTGAATGCTTTCGTCCACAATATAATCATCGTAATCCATCAATTTATCGATGATGCCGTTTGGGGTGAGTTCGATAATGCGGTTACAAACGGACTGGATAAATTCGTGGTCGTGTGAGGACATGAAAATGTTACCGGGATATTTGATCAGGTTATTATTGAAAGCCTGGATAGATTCGAGGTCGAGGTGGTTTGTGGGAGTATCCAATACCAAAGTATTCGCATCTTTTAACATCATTTTGGAGATCATGCAACGCATTTTTTCACCACCTGACAGCACATCAACACGTTTTTGGATTTCGTCACCGGCAAAAAGCATTTTACCTAAATATCCGCGAATATACAAATCGGTTGTGTCGCTGGTGTACTGGCAAAGCCAATCGAAGAGGCTTAACTCGCTCCTAAAAGAAGCTGAATTATCCAAAGGCAAATAAGCCGAAGTGATGGTTTGCCCCCACTGATAAGTGCCTGTGTCGGCTTTTTGATGGCCGTTGATGATTTCAAAAAAGGCTGTCATCGCCCTGGCATCCCTTGATAGGAGAATAATCTTGTCGCCTTTGTTGGCATAGAAGTCCACATTCTTAAAAAGCACCTTTCCGTCGATGCTTGTGCTCAGGCCATAAACATCAAGGATTTTATCGCCAACCTCACGCTCGGGTGAAAAAATGATGCCCGGGTATTTTCGTGTCGATGGCCTGATATCTTCAATGTTTAGCTTCGTAATCATTTTTTTGCGACTGGTAGTTTGCTTCGATTTTGAAGCATTGGCGCTAAATCGCGAAATAAACTCTTGCAGCTCTTTACGTTTTTCTTCAGCTTTCTTGTTTTGGACCAATTTCTGTTTCAGTGCCAATTGACTGCTTTGGTACCAGAAACTGTAGTTGCCGGGAAATATTTGTATTTTCCCAAAATCAATATCCACGGTATGTGTACTGATGGCATCGAGGAAGTGCCTGTCGTGGGAAACCACCAGCACGGTATTCTCATAATTGGCGAGGTAATTTTCTAACCAGCTAACCGTCTCCAGGTCGAGGTCGTTGGTGGGCTCATCAAGCAAGAGGTTGTCGGGTTTCCCAAACAGTGCCTGGGCCAGCAATACCCTTACTTTTTGCAGGCCGCTCATATCTTTCATGCGGGAGTAATGATACTCCTCTTTAATACCAAGGTTGCTCAACAAAGTGGCAGCATCGCTTTCAGCATTCCAGCCGTCCATGTCCGCGAATTTTTCCTCCAGTTCAGCAGTTTTAATGCCATCTGCTTCCGAAAAATCGGGTTTAGCATACAAAGCATCTTTTTCGTGAATGATATCCCAGAGTTCGGTGTGGCCTTTCATTACGGTGTTGAGTACCGTAAATTCGTCAAAAGCAAAATGGTCCTGGCTGAGTACCGATAGTCTTTCGCCCGGGGCAAGTCCAATATATCCGTGTGTGGTGTCAATTTCTCCTGCAATGGCTTTCAGAAAAGTTGATTTTCCTGCACCATTTGCCCCAATAACACCATAGCAATTCCCGGCG
>Ga0208900_1001117_pt1 | contig 15082 bp, 12 predicted proteins | sample AntAceMetag02UKK_FD_184763 | JGI IMG/M metagenome (GOLD analysis project Ga0208900, IMG submission 184763) | Saline lake microbial communities from Ace Lake, Antarctica - Antarctic Ace Lake Metagenome 02UKK (SPAdes) (version 2) | ecosystem: Environmental > Aquatic > Non-marine Saline and... | reverse complement strand
CTACTTCCCCATGGGGTTCCGGATGGACAGAGGCTACTGAACATTTTTATATTTTACCTGAAGATGGTGAGATAAGCCAAAATATTGAATCGGGTAATTATATAGCTGAAGATAATTTAACCATGGTTGATGGATTTATTGAAGTAAACCAAAATGTAACAATGACCGCGGGGAACTCAATAACAATTTTACCAAATTCAACAATTTCTTATGGCTCAAACTATTTAGCAAAAATTGATCCTGAAATCCCTTTAAATTGTGCAGTTATTCCAACAAGCAATGTTACCTATAAATCACATCTAAATTCCTTGGGTCAAGAAGCAAGTTTTTTATCGGATACTAAATTTAGTGTATCGACCGAAAATAGTGAAATACAGATTTACCCCAACCCTTCAAATGGTTTTGTAAATATTTGTCTAAGCGATAAGGTTGGGGTTGTAACAATAGATGTACGCAATATAAATGGTAAAGGGGGATTTGTAGATAATTGGAAATACCCCGACAATATAATCCTCGATCTTTCACACTACCCCAAAGGCATTTACCTACTCACCATCACCACAAATAGTAAGGTTTATACCGAGAAGATTATCTTGCAGTAAATACACAGCAATATTTTTGTTTCCATTCTTTTCGTTAATGAAAAAGAGTTAATCGTCCAGAAAAGTAGATCCCGAACCTTCGGGATTGGTTTTTGCAACAAAAATACAGCCTATTCAATCTAAATAATTTATTACAATATTAATGTGTATTTTTGCAGCAATACATACACATAGATTTTTAATATTATGAGAACCAATATTGTGATAAACGATGCCCTGATGCAACAGGCACTTTTAATTGCTGAAACCAAGACAAAAAAAGCGGTAGTTGAAGAAGCACTTTCACTTTTGATTCGGTTTAAAAATCAATCCAAAATTAGAGAACTGCGTGGAAAACTTAGTTGGGATGGTGATTTGAATGAAATGCGCACCGACTCATGATATTGGTTGATACATCGGTTTGGATTGACTATTTTAACGGGAAGATTAACGTTTTCACGGATGAATTGGATTTGCTGTTGCGGAAAGAGCTTGTTGTAACCGGCGATTTAATACTTGCCGAAATTCTGCAGGGATTTAGGGAAGATATGGACTTTATAAATGCAAAAAAAGTCCTTACCGAATTAGAATGTTTTGCCATGGTTTCCAAAACCCTTGCCATAAAAAGTGCTCAAAATTTCAGGTACCTGCGAAAAATGGGAATTACCGTCAGGAAAACCACCGACATGCTCATCGGAACGTTTTGCATCGAAAATCGCATCCCCCTATTATACCAGGATAGGGATTTTGATCCATTAAAAAATCATCTTGGGTTGATTTCGGTGATTTAAGGATTCCTTTTAGGAACTAAACCCTGGCAAAAAGTTTAACAAATCTCACGGTCATCAACAATCCCATTGGGATGAAATTGTTTTAGCTTTGTAATTGCAATTTTGTTGTAAGTATTTAATTTTAGTAAAAACCTTTTTTCGGTCAAAACAAATTTTTCCGTCCTTTGAATATCATTTTTCAAAACTAAACTGATGAAATATCCATGTCGTTTATTTATCACTCATAAATGTCTGCCGGAAGGCTTCAGGGAAAGGCAGGAACACAAGTTAATTTTTATTCGTGGATCAGTGGCCAATTTTAAACTGATGAAACTAAAACTACTGCTTTTCCTGCTCATACTTTCCAGCGGCCTTGCAGCACAAAACTTTTACATGGGTCTTGACCTTTCCTACACCAACGAAATGGAAGATTGCGATGTGGTGTATTATGTGGATAATGTAGATAGAGATCCATTTGCTATTTTCGCTGAACAGGGTGCGAACCTTGCCCGCTTCAGGTTGTGGCATTCGCCCGACTGGACCAATTACAGCACGCTTGCTGACGTAAAAATTTCGATAGCCCGCGCCAAAACACAGGGCATGGCCGTGCTGCTCGATTTTCATTATTCCGATACCTGGGCCGACCCCGGCAACCAACTGCGCCCCGCTGCCTGGAACAATATCGACGATATTACCCTGCTCGGCGATTCGCTGTACAATTACACTTTCGAAATACTCGAAACCCTTAACAACGAAGGCTTGCTCCCCGAAATGGTGCAAATTGGCAACGAAACCAATGGCAACATTTTGCTCAAATCAGGCGAGGCACTCTATCCCATCGACTGGGGCAGAACAGCGAACCTTTTTAGCCGTGCCCTCGAAGCTGTGGAACATTTTAACGCGCTTAATGCGGCATCCGTAAAAACGATTATTCATATAGCTGCACCCGAAAATGCCCTGTGGTGGTTTCAGGAAGCCAAAACCCATAACCTGACACAATTCGATATTATCGGTATTTCGTATTATCCGGGCTGGTCGAACCTAAGCCTAAGGCAGGCCGCCAATGCCGTTGGGGAATTGATTGCAACTTATGGCAAAGAAGTAATGATTGTAGAGACGGCCTATCCCTGGACGCTGGAGTGGGTCGATAATGCTTCCAACAACCTGGGTGCGGATAACCTGCTTAAAACCCATGGGCTGGTGGCAAGCCCACAAGCACAATTTGATTTCCTGAGCGAACTTTCCTGGTTAGTCAGGGAGCAGGGCGGCTCGGCGGTGATGTATTGGGAGCCCGGCTGGGTATCCTCCGATTGCTCTACACCCTGGGGACAAGGCTCGCACTGGGAAAATGCTACCCTCTTCGATTTTGATTACCAGCTTCACGAGGGCGCAGCTTATTTGACTTATGATTACAACCAAATGCCAGAAGCCCTCAATCCTGTGGAGGTAGTTTTCAAGGTGGATATGACGGGCGTAGACACGACAAACGGTGTTTTTGTTACCGGCGATTTCACGGGCGAAAACTGGCAATTCAAGCGGATGCAAAATATTGGCGATAATATTTTTGAATATAGCACCACCATCCCCGGGCGCAGCCAAGGCGCGTATGTTTTCCACAATAAAGCCGACTGGGGCGAACAGTGGCGCGAGCCAATTCCCGAAGAATGTGCCTTGATGTGGAATACCCACCGCGAATTTGTGATAGAAAAAGAGGCCACCACTTTTGGATATGTTTGGGGTTCATGCACTAAAATTGATGAAACAAGTATTTCAGATTTTCCCGCCACCGCTTTCAACATTGCGCCCAACCCCGCTCATAATTTAATTTCCGTTTCGGGGATAATCCCGATCAGGAAAATTGAAATTCTAAGCGTTGATGGCGGAATCTCTAAATTTTTTTCCTTTGCAGGGATCAACAAAGTTGAATTAAACATTACTGATTTCCGGCCCGGAATTTACCTGATAAAAATTACTGATGTCGATAATAATTCATACATCCAAAAATTTATAAAAAAATGAAGTATTTAAATTATTTGTTAATACCCGGCTTGCTGCTAATTTTTGCAGCCTGCAATCGTAGCGGTGATAATAAAGTGTATCTCGGTGCCGATCTATCTTATGTTAACGAAATGGAAGATTGCGATGGGGAATTTCGTGAAAACGGAAAGGTGATGGATCCTTATGAATTATTTGCCAACAAAGGCTGCAATCTTGTGCGCGTACGTTTGTGGAACAATCCCGCATGGAGCGGTTATTCCGATTATAAGGATGTTGAACTTACAATCCGCCGCTCGAAAGCGCAGGGAATGGAAGTGCTCCTGGATTTTCATTATTCTGATACCTGGGCCGATCCCCAGCACCAGGTTATTCCCAAAGCCTGGGAAAATATTAGCGAGCTTTCCGTTTTGGGAGATTCGCTTTACAATTTCACCTACAACACATTAATGAAACTTGCCGCGAAAAATATTTTACCTGAGTTGGTGCAGGTGGGCAACGAGGTGAACATCGAAATTATGCAGCCCGAAGACAGCATGAATGTAAGTTCCATCAACTGGGAGCGCAATATTTACCTGCTCAACCTGGGCATTAAGGCCGTGAAGGATGTTGCCCAAAAAGCCGGTAAGGAAATCCAGATTGTGATCCACATTGCACAACCCGAAAATGCTTTATGGTGGTTTGACGAAGCCGAAAAAAACGAACTCAGTGGCTACGATTGGATCGGATTGTCTTATTATCCCAAATGGTCAACTTATAAGTTTGACGACATTCCGCAGGCCATCGACTCCTTGCGAAAAAAATTCAATAAGCGTGTGATGATTGTCGAAACAGCCTATCCCTTTACTTTTGAAAATGCCGATGAAGCTGGAAATATTTTGGGCGAAGATGCACTCATTCCCAACTATCCCGCCACTCCCGAAGGGCAACTCAAGTACATGACCCACCTGGTGAAGCTCACTTTGCAAGGTGGAGGCGAAGGCGTAATATATTGGGAGCCTGCCTGGATTTCCACCAGGTGCAGCACCCCCTGGGGACAGGGTTCACACTGGGACAATGCCATATTTTTTGATGCGAAAAATGGCAATGGGGCTTTGTCGGCATTTGGGTTTTTTGATAAAGAGAATTATAAATAATTTGAAACTCTGACAGCTCCGAAAGCTTTCGGGGTAACCCTGTTAGAGTTAAAGAAATAGAAAATTTGATCATGCAAAAAATTAATAAAACAGTCTCAATCCTCTTCCTTATTTTCCTGGCTCCGGCCTGCCACTCAGATAAGTCAGCTCAAAATGAAAACCCCCGCCAAAAAACCAACTTTGGGCAAGACTGGGAGTTTAAAAAAACCACCGATAATGGAATTTTTACCGCTTGGGAGAAAGCAACCATCCCACACGCTGTTAACATCGAACCCTTGGTAATCGAAAAGCAATGGCAGGGCGAAGCTATTTACCGGAAGGAATTTGAAGTTCCTAATTGGAAAATTAAAAAAACATTCCTGTATTTTGAAGGGGTGATGCACGAAGCTGAAGTTTCAGTTAACGGGAAAGAAGCGGCACATCATATCGGAGGCTACCTGCCTTTTACTGTGGATATTTCAGGTTTCCTGAAAAAGGGAATCAACACCATCAAGGTAAAAACCAACAACCGCAACAATCCGCACATCCCGCCGGGCAAGCCCTTGGATAGGCTGGATTTTAATTTTTACGGGGGCATTTACCGGAATGTTTATCTTATCACTACCAACAAATTATACATCACCGATGCGGTGGTTGCCAACAAACAAAACGGTGGTGGTGTGCTGGTGTATTTCGATAATATCAGCGAAAGCAAGGCTGATGGCATTTTGAAAGTGCAGGTGCAAAATGATTTTGAAGAACCCAAAACTGTGTATTTCGAAGCTGTATTTTCAAACCCGGAAGGTTTTGAAAAATCAGTGAAATCAAAAAAGATGGTTTTAAACCCCCGCGACAATGGCGAACTTTCAAATGCTCTCACCATAGAAAAACCGGAATTATGGTCGCCCGAAAATCCCCAATTGTACGACTTGCAAATCAAGGTTTTCGGCAATGGCAAATTATTGGATATTAAAGATAAAAGGGTTGGGATAAGAAAAATCGAATTAACCGAAAATGGTTTTTATTTGAATGATGAAAAGCGATATTTACGCGGCACCAACCGCCACCAGGAATATCCTTACGTGGGTTATGCCCTCTCGGACGAGGCACAATGGCGCGATGCGGTGAAGATTAAAAATGCCGGTTTTGACTTTGTGCGGCTTTCGCACTACCCCCATGCCGAGGCTTTTATGAATGCCTGCGACGAGCTGGGTTTGATAACTATGAACTGCATCCCCGGCTGGCAGTATTTCGGGGATTCGCTTTTTATGGAGAACTCCTACCAGGATTGCCACGATTTGATCCACCGCGATCGCAATCATCCCTCGGTGGTTTTTTGGGAGCTTTCGCTGAATGAGTCTGCAATGACGGACGAATACATGGAAACAGTGAATAAAATCCTTGACGAAGAATTGCCTTACGAATACATTTACTCCGCGGGCTGGATCGACCACCCGGCTTATGACATTTTTATCCCGGCAAGGCAACATGGCCCGCCTCCCAATTATTGGAACTTTTATAAAAATGGTCGCCGGCCGGTTTTGGTGTCCGAATATGGCGATTGGGAATATTACGCGCAAAATGCAGGCTTCAATCAAACACAATTTGCAGATCTTAAAACAGAAGAACGCACCAGCCGCCAACTGCGCGAGGATGGCGAAATACGCTTGCAGCAGCAGGCCTTGAATTTTCAGGAAGCTACAAACTCCAACCTCAAAGGCAGCGCAACCATCGGCGATGCCAACTGGCTCATGTTCGACTACAATCGCGGCTACAGCCCTGATCTGGAGTCATCGGGCATTAGCTCTATTTTCAGATTACCCAAGTTTGCTTATTACTTTTATCAAAGCCAGCAGGCTCCACAGGTTTTGCCTATCCAAAATATTCAATCGGGATCTATGGTAAAAATCGCCAATTATTGGACGGAAGATTCGCCTTTGCAGGTAAAGGTTTACAGCAATTGCGAAGAAGTTGAATTATTGCTAAACGGGAAGTCATTAGCAAAGCAAAAAACCACGCGTGATGCCTATTCTTCCCACCTTGATTTCCCTCCTTTTATTTTTAAAATTGAGAAATTTGAGCCGGGCATCTTATTTGCTAATGCCTTTATCGACGGGGAAGTTGTTGCTCCTGATAGTGTAAGAACTCCTGGCGCAGCCGCTGCTATCCACCTTGAAGTTGATCTTTCCGGAATCCCAATAAATACCAAATTTCAGGATGTGGTTTTTGTGTATGCAAGCATTGTGGATGAAAACGGAACTTTGATAACGGATGCAGATAATTTGGTTGATTTTATTTTGGATGGAAATGCCGAATTAATTGGGGAAAATCCGGCGCAAGCCAAAGCAGGGATTGCAACAATTATACTCCAGACTTCAGGATTAAAGGAATCTTTAAAAATTAGTGCTTCTTCAACGGAAATTGAAAGAGGTGAAATAGTTTTGAAGTAGGAGGAAGGGTAGGGGGCACTAAGTTTTAAGCACTCAATTACTCCACCACTCCACCCCTCTCCCGCAAAAGCGGGATTTCGCTTCGCTCAACATCACTCCAACCCTCCAACCCTCCAATCCTCCAACCCTCCAATCCTCCAACCTCTCTTTAACTTAATTTGAAACCGGTAAGCCCCGTAAATATCAAAATAATTGTACTTTTGAACAATCTGTTAAAATTAAAACACATTATGAAAACTATCTACATTGTTCGCCATGCCAAGTCATCATGGGATTTCCCCCATCTGAATGACCACGAAAGGCCTTTGATTGAAAAAGGTAAAAAACGTACACGACTCATTAACGACTACCTGATCAATAATAAAATACAGGTGGATCTCATGGTTTCGAGCCATGCCGTGAGGGCTTATGAAACAGCGGCTATCATTGCCCGTTCCATCGGCTATCCTAAGGAAAGTATTCGCATCGACAGGATGATTTACCACGCCAATGCCGACAGGCTGATCGATCAGTTTTATGATTTGTCAAACGATATTAATTCGGTAATGCTGGTAGGGCATAATCCAACACTAACAAATTTTGCAAATCAATATCTTGATAAAAAAATTGAATGGCTACCTACTTCGGGCGTTGTTTGTGTAAATTTTAAAACTGATAAATGGGAAGATATCTCCCTGGCTTCTTATGAACCGTTGTTTGTGATTACGCCCAAAATGCTCAAAACTAAAAAATAAATATTATGGCGAAGTACAAAGATCAGATGGTGAACCGTGAAGTAAGCTGGTTGCAATTCAACGAACGGGTATTGCAGGAGGCCAGGGATGAGTCAACACCACTTTTGGAGCGGCTCAAGTTTTTAGGAATTTTTTCAAATAACCGCGACGAGTTTTTCAGGGTGAGGGTCGCCACCCTTACCCGCATGTTAAACGTGGAGCAAATAGATTTATCCTTAAAAGTATCGCCTGGTGCAATACTCCGGCAGGTAAAAGAAATTGTTGCCGAACAGGAAAAGATATTTACCCAAACTTACGAGGAAATTGTTGAGAAACTCGCGGAGGAAAACATTTTTATCATCCGCGAAGACCAACTTAAAGAACAACAGGCCGAATTTGTTACCAATTATTTCCATAATGAGGTACGCACCCTCCTCTTCCCAATTATGCTCGATAACCTGGACGACCCCACCAGCCTTGAAGATAAATCCATTTACCTTGCCGTACACCTCCAATCAACCACCCAGCCCGACAGGGAAGAGTTTTCGATTGTAAAAGTTCCTTCGCCGCCCTTATCCCGTTTTTTGATATTGCCCGAAGAAAATGGGGAAACGTACATCATGTTGCTGGAGGACGTCATCAGGTATGGGCTGCCCTTTGTTTTTTCGCTTTTTGGGTATGATAAATACGATGCCTATACCATAAAAATTACCCGCGATGCCGAGCTGGATATTGATAACGATGTTCAAAAAAGCTTCCTCGAAATACTCTCCGAAAGTGTGAAACAGCGGGAGTGGGGCACGCCGGTGAGGTTTGTTTTCGACAGGTCGATTCCCGATCATTTCCTGCGTATGATAAGGGTTAAACTTCATCTTTCGCCCGATGACCGGCAACGTGGAGGCGGACGCTATCACAACTTCAAAGATTTTATGGGCTTCCCGAAAGTTGGCCCGTCAAGCCTGGTTTATCCCCCATCACCGCCCTTGCTCCATAAAGATATCCGACCCTACCAGAGTATTTTTGAGGTCATTCGGTCTAAAGATATTATGTTGCATTATCCCTACCAGTCGTTTCATTACATTATTGACTTACTGCGCGAGGCTTCCATCGACCCCAATGTTCGATCGATAAAAATGACCTTTTACCGGGCTGCCAGCAATTCAAATGCAATGAACGCACTGATGAACGCGGCCAGGAATGGGAAATCGGTAACAGTATTCCTCGAACTGCAGGCACGATTTGATGAGGAAGCCAATATTTTTTGGGCCGAAAAATTGCAAAACACCGGTATTAAAATACTTCCCACAATTCCGGGGATGAAAGTACACAGCAAACTTATTTTAATCAGGCGCAAAGAAAACCAGAAGGATGTATTTTATGCGAATATCAGCACTGGAAATTTTAACGAATCTACCGCGAAGGTCTATGCCGATGATAGCCTGCTTACTGCCAATCAAAGCATAGCTACCGATGTTTACAAAGTTTTCCAGATGCTCGAAACCCGTTATCACATTCCTAAATTCAAAGCTATTATCGTTTCACCCTTTCATACGCGCGAATTCTTCATCAACAAAATCAACCGTGAAATCCGAAACGCCAAAGCCAGAAAAGAAGCCTGGATTATCATTAAACTGAATAGCCTTGTCGATCGGAAGATTGTGCGCAAATTGTATGATGCCAGTAGCGCCGGCGTAAAGATTACAGTTATTGCCAGGGGGATATGTATTTTAATCCCCGGACTGCCCGGCGTTAGCGATAACATTGAAGCATTTAGTATTGTTGATAAATTCCTTGAACATTCGCGTGTTTATATTTTTTGTAATGATGGTAAAAAAGAATTTTACACGGGTTCGGCCGACTGGATGCAACGAAATTTCGACCATCGCATCGAAGTTTCCATACCCATACTCGATAAAAACATTCAACAGGAACTATGGGATATGATTCAGGTTCAGATTAACGATAACTGCAAAACCAGGCTTTTAGGGAAAGATAATATTAATAATTACCGTAAAACTGAGGATAGTGAAAAGGTGCGATCGCAGTTTAAAATATATGAGTATTTCAAAAATCAATTACAACTCTACAATGTATAAAATTTATGATATTCGGAGCTATTGATATCGGTTCAAACGCGGTTAGACTGCTTTTGTCAAATGCCTTTGAAAAAGAAGGACGGGTTATGGTTGAAAAGGCAACTTTAATAAGAATCCCGATCAGGCTCGGGAACGATGTGTATAAAAACAACACCATTTCCGAGAAACGTGCCAACAACCTGTTAAAAACAATGAAAGCTTTTAAGCTCTTGCTGGAAGTTTATAAACCAGTAGGTTTTGTGGCCTGTGCTACTGCAGCAATGCGCGAAGCAAGCAACGGGGAAGAAATTATTAAAAGAATAAAAAAAGAGACAGGCTTGAAAATTAGGCTCATCGATGGCCTTGAAGAAGCTGAGGTTGTGCGATCGATCGGCGGTTTTGAATTGCCTGAAGGTAAAACCAAAACCATGTACATCGACCTGGGCGGTGGTAGCACGGAGATATCCGTTATTTCATCGGATAATTCACTTATTGATGCCCGCTCATTTAAAATTGGCACCCTCAGGCTACTCAGTAAAAAGGTGCCCAAAGCTGAATGGGATTCGCTTGAAGAGTGGCTACAAAGTTTTAAAGACGATTTCGGTAAAATCAGCATAATAGGCTCAGGGGGAAACATCAATAAAATAACCAAAATTTATGGCGACCCGCTTCAAGGTATTCTTAGTTTTCAAAAATTAGAATATGCCTGTAATCACCTTAAAAGTTTTTCGTTGCGTGAGCGTATCAAGCAGCTTGGGCTTCGTCCTGACCGTGCCGATGTTATTGTACCCGCGGCGCAAGTCTTTATTTTTATTACAAAAATTATCAGGGCCGGGCATGTTCTTGCTCCAAAAATTGGCCTTGCCGATGGCTTGATTCACAACATGTATCTTGAATACAACGGTATAGGAAAAACAAAGAAATAATACTTTATTTGTTGATAGAAAAAACAATTTTATTGCGTTCAAAATAAATTGTATTAAAAAAGTTTTACATTTGCGCAACAATTTAAAAAGTTTAAAAAAATGAATATTCCAGATAGTTTAAAGTACACGAAAGATCACGAGTGGATCAAAGTTGAAGGTGATAAAGCCGTAATTGGAATTACAGATTATGCCCAAAACGAATTGGGCGATATCGTTTTTATCGAGGTAGAAACCGAAGGAGAAACACTTGATAAAGAAGAAACCTTTGGAACCATTGAAGCAGTAAAAACAGTTTCTGATTTGTTTATGCCTTTAGGTGGCGAGGTTTTAGAATTCAACGAAGCTCTTGAGCAAAGTCCCGAAACAGTAAATAGCGATCCTTACGGCGATGGATGGATAATCAAAATTAAGATTACTGATCAATCGGAACTTGATGAGCTTTTGGATGCAACTGCTTACAAAGAACTAATTTAATTTTGAAAAAAGTATTTATCAAACTAAGTATTTAGTTGATTTAACAATAAGCAAAGGATCAACCTCGTTAGCACGGAGTAAATTAACTTAACGAAGCAAATCACAATGGAATTAAAAAAGAGTAAAAAGGCCGATCTTGAAAGCAAAAAAGCCATCTTTATGCAAATTGGGCTCATCGTTGCCCTTGGAGTAGTGTTGCTTGCTTTCAGTTATAAAACTTACGAAAGAACCTCTGTTCTAAACTTTCAACTCCAGGTGGATGATACCCCGGAAGAAATTATTCCGATTACAAAGCAGGAAGTTAAGCCTCCCCCACCTCCCCCTCCAAAACAAGTAACCATCATCAATATTGTAGAAGATGATGTAGAAGTAGAAGACGAAATTGAGATAGATGTGGAAGCCGACCAGGAAACCATCATCGATGATTATGTTCCTATGGTGGAAGAAGAAGAAGAGGTTGCCGAAATGGAGATTTTTACCGTGGTGGAAGCCATGCCCGAATTTCCTGGTGGAGAAATGGCACGAATGAAATTTTTGCAGGAAAATATTAAATATCCGCAAATGGCCCGTGAATCAGGAATTCAGGGAACGGTATATGTTACCTTTGTTGTTGAACCCAACGGTGCGGTTTCTGATGTGAGAATACTTCGTGGTATTGGCGGTGGATGCGATGAAGAAGCCATAAGGGTGATTAAGCAAATGCCAAATTGGGAGCCGGGTATGCAGCGCGGCAAGCCTGTAAGGGTTCAGTTTAACATGCCCATCAAATTTACCCTCCAGGGTTAAAATAAAATTTAAAGGTATCAATCCCGGTTTATTCAGTAAGCCGGGATTTTTTTTACCCTATTCCTTCCGTAATAGTTTTACCGATTTCAAAAGCATCTTCACGCCTTTTTTCACCTTCAACTGTATTTAAAAAATCTATAACACTTGCATTATTTTGCTTTGTTTTAAGTTCGGCCATGGGGGAATATGTAATAGGTTATTATATTATTCAGTTATTCTGTATTTGTGTGCATTGTTACAATGATGCCTCCTGCAAAAAATGATTGGGAACTTTACTGGTATAAAATGAACCTAAATATTTAAATGAGAAATTAACAAATCTACTGATCGAGGGCTCCATTTCAAAGAGTCCATAAATTTGGAACCCCATCTGATACATTAAAAACTTTTATTTCTGGAATTAAAGACTTATTCAGAATCAGGAAAAGAATCAACTCTCCAAAACTGTTTTGTTGCGTATTAAAAACTTGTAGATATTTTTGTGGCAAAATGCAAGTACATGAACCTCGATAAAAAATTGGAAAGAGATCAACTAATACCAAAAGGTGAAAGGAATTTTTACCTGTTGCTATTTGTAGCTTTATGGATTTACATCTCGCTGCGGGCAATCTTCACGCAGCTCACCCACGATGAAACCGCCAACTTTTTCAGGTTTGTGCAAACCGGCAATTTTTTGCCTTACGATCTCGATACTTCTGCCACCAACCACCTGCTCAACTCTTTTGTGGCCTGGATAGCTTACTCGCTTTTTGGCGCTGAACCCTGGGCACTCCGACTGGGCAATGTGCTCGCTTTCCCGGTTTTCTTTTATTTTCTTATAAAATTCGGTTCATTAATTAAGCACTCATTCCTTAGAATTTCTTTTGTTGTGGTGCTGGCTCTCACCCACAACCTGATCGAATTTTTTGCCATGTCGCGGGGCTATGGACAGTCTATGGCTCTTCTGCTTGCGGCACTTTGGTTTTTGTTACGGGCGTTCAGCACCGTGAGCCCGAAGCATTATTTCCTGACTTTACTTTTTGCAGCCCTTGCAGTAACCGCCAACCTAACGCTCCTCAATTCGGTATTATTGATTATTGGATTTTTAATCCTGCGATTGATAACCCAGAAAAAGATTAACTTTTTTAAAGCCTGGAAACATTGGGCGATTATTCTTATCGTGGGAATTGTCCCTGTGGTTTTCTATGCCTTGTATCTTTTTCATCTCAAAGAAATAGGAGACCTTTATTATGGCCTAACCACCGGATTTTGGCAGGTAACGGTAAAGTCGCTGGTGAGGACCATGCTCGATCCCGGCTCATACATCATCGAAATTTTTGTTGGTTTATATTTTGTCTTTATCCTTGTTTTTGGAATTTATTTCATTTCAAAAAAAATCAGCATTGATTACCTGTTCAGTAAAAATCTACTTTTATTTTATTTTTTATTGGCAAACATTATTGCGGTCGTTTTATTAAAAATTTGCATGGGAGTTAACTACCCCGAAGACCGAACGGGTTTATATTTTGTAATTTATTTTCTCGGGAGTATTTTCTTTATCAGCGATTCCATTTACGAAAGGCTCCATTTTAAAAGAGCAATTCTCATCATTTTTCCCTTGTTCTTTATCCCACTCCATTTTTTTTATAATATGAATTTATCTTACAACTCCTTCGAAAACCAAAAAATCCCCGAGAGGTTTTATGAAAAAATTATGGAAGATTACGAACCCGACAAAGTACCCCCTACTATTGGCGGCTATATGGGGAGAGCCTTGCGTTTTGCTTTTATGAATTACAGCAATGGCGGAAGGCTGGGAATAGTTGATGGCAATCACTACCCCAACGCCGTCGAAGATTACCAGCTTGCCGACAGCCTTTATTTTCCTGGATGGGGTGAGTATTACGACACCTTGGATTTTTATGAAGCCTCACGCTTTTATTTATTGAAACGCAAAAATCCGATTCCCCAAAAGCTTGTTTACGAAAAGTCGGGAATTTCAACCCAGGGAGAAATCAATCCTGAATATTTCAGGTTTTTTATTATTGATACCGATACCCTGGCCGGAAGCTTTGTACAGATAATTTTCGATATGCATCTAAACACCAAAGCAAAACCATTTATAAGCTGGCTTGTGGCAAACTCGTTGGATGCAAACAATCAGCAAATAGCTTATGAATATTATCCCCTGGAATGGTTGGACAAAAAATGGGAGGGTGGGGATGGCCACCTTATAAATAGTTTGATCGTTAAGATTCCGGAAGGGATACATCAACTGAACTTTTATATTTGGAATAAACAAAAAGTACCTTTTTCGGTGGAGGATGGATTGGTGAAGGTTGTGAGGTATGAAGAAGACTGAGCGACTTGAGCGAACTAAGAGACTTGAGAGAACGAAGCGACTTAAGAGAACGAAGCGACTTTAGCGACTAAAGCGACCGGGGGATCTTCAATTATTTCAGTACAGACAAGGCATGCCTTGTCTCCCTAAATTAAACCCCGAACATAATGATTTGAGAGAACGAAGCGACTTAAGAGAACGAAGCGACTTGAGAGAACGAAGAGACTTTAGCGACTAAAGCGACCGGGGGGGCTTCAATTATTTCAGTACAGACAAGGCATGCCTTGTCTCCCTAAATTAAACCCCGAACATAATGATTTGAGAGAACGAAGCGACTTGAGAGAACGAAGCGACTTGAGCGACCGAAGAGACTTAAGAGAACGAAGAGACTTTAGCGACCGAAGAGACTTAAGAGAACGAAGAGACTTTAGCGACTAAAGCGACCGGGGGGATCTTCAATTATTTCAGTACAGACAAGGCATGCCTTGTCTCCCTGAATTAAACCCTGAACATAATGATTTGAGAGAACTAAGCGACTTGAGAGAACGAAGCGACTTGAGAGACTTAAGAGAACGAAGAGACTTTAGCGACTAAAGCGACCGGGGGATCTTCAATTATTTCAGTACAGACAAGGCATGCCTTGTCTCCCTAAATTAAACCCCGAACATAATGATTTGAGAGACCGAAGCGACTTGAGAGAACGAAGCGACTTAAGAGAACTAAGCGACTTGAGCGACTATAGCGACCGGGGGGGCTTCAATTATTTCAGTACAGACAAGGCATGCCTTGTCTCCCTAAATTAAACCCCGAACATAATGATTTGAGAGAACGAAGCGACTTAAGAGAACGAAGCGACTTTAGCGACTAAAGCGACCGG
>Ga0208900_1001115_pt1 | contig 15116 bp, 13 predicted proteins | sample AntAceMetag02UKK_FD_184763 | JGI IMG/M metagenome (GOLD analysis project Ga0208900, IMG submission 184763) | Saline lake microbial communities from Ace Lake, Antarctica - Antarctic Ace Lake Metagenome 02UKK (SPAdes) (version 2) | ecosystem: Environmental > Aquatic > Non-marine Saline and... | reverse complement strand
TTCCGATTGCCAACCCAACAATATTAATCATTGAGTAAAACTTGTTTTTCATTAGATTTTTGAGGGCTATTTTAAAATAATTCTTAATCATGATAAATCGGTTTTTAAATTTCTAATTTAAGAAGTGAAATTATAATGAACGACCTCACAGAAAAGCTGAAAAGTTATCTCATGGAATTGAATCTCCATAATCGCATCAAGGTGCGGGGAATAAACCCCTGAGATCCATCGACTTTGCTCGGGATCAGTTCGGCTAAATGATTTTGAAATTAAAATCATAGTCTCACTGATTTAATTCATTTTCTCCATAATCACCTGGCCATCAAACAAATTAATTACCCGGTGGGCATATCCTGCATCGCGATCGCTGTGTGTTACCATAACTATTGTTGATCCTTCCTGGTTGAGTTCGGAGAGCAAATTCATTACTTCAATCCCATTTTTTGAATCCAGGTTTCCGGTGGGCTCATCGGCAAGGATAAGGCCGGGGTTGGCTACTACGGCCCTGGCAATGGCAACACGCTGCTGCTGCCCGCCGGAGAGTTGCTGTGGAAAATGCTTGGCACGATGCCCGATTTTCATTCTCGCTAATACATCATTTACTTTTTTGGCCCGATCGCCAGCTTTCATTTTTAAGTACAATAAGGGGAGTTCCACGTTGTCGTAAACATTGAGTTCATCAATCAGGTTGAAACTCTGAAAAATAAAACCGATATTTCCTTTACGGAAATCAGTACGATCTTTCTCTTTCAGCTTGCTGACATCCGTTCCATTAAAACCGTAGAAACCCTCAGTAGGATTATCCAGTAAGCCCACAATATTTAATAGGGTTGATTTGCCGCAACCCGAAGGCCCCATTATTGCAACAAATTCACTCTTTTTTACATGCATATCCACATTGTGCAGCGCGTAAGTTTCCACCTCGTCGGTGCTAAATACTTTTGTTAATTTTTCTGTTTTAATCATGATATTTTGTTTTTATGATTTATTTTATAATTGAGGCGTGATTTTGGCTCCTATTATTAAAGCCTTCACTCCATATTTTTTATTCATATCGAAATGCTTCCACCGGATTTTTCCTTGCAGCGGTAAAGATTTGTCCACTAACGGTTAGTAAAGCAATTACCAAAGCAATGCAGCCGGCCAAGGCAAACAACCACCAGCTTAATTCAGTTCTATAAGCAAATTTTTGCAGCCAACTATCCATGGAGTAGTAGGCCATCGGGCATGCAATAATAATTGCTATTGCAAAATAGATCAGGAAATCTTTGTTGAGCAGAAATATTATTTCCGAAACTTTAGCCCCGTTTACCCGGCGGATGCCTATCTCTTTGGTTTTTTGGCTGATAACATAAGATATTAAACCATACAACCCAAGGCTTCCAATCAGAATAGCGATGATGGCAAATAACCGGATAAGGTTAGATGGGTTCCTTTCCTCTTGATATAATGAAGCGATTTTCTCATCGAAAAAATTGAAATTCATAATCTCATTTGGAAACACTGCGTCCCATTCGGTTTGTGCTTTTTTCAGTATGTTTTGATAACCATTTATAGACAAAACAGTTGGATTAATTTTGAGGGCCATTTCATTTATAAGCCCATTAAAATTGCCAAAAATCACATTCTCTATACTCTTATGTAAAGACTGTGCATGGAAATCTTCTACTACGCCAACAATTTTAAATTCATTTCCTGTGTAATCGATTCTTTCACCTAGCGCGTCTTGGGGATTATTAAAACCAAGAAGTTCTGTCAGCTTTCTATTGACAACAATATCTCCGGTGTTTTTTACTTTCGAAAAATTTTGTCCGGCAATAATTTTATAGATTACCAGGCTACATCCAATGGCAATGGCTAAGCCAGCAATATTAATTGCTGCATAAGTTTTATTCTGGATTAGATGGCTATTGATGGTTTTAAATATTCTTTTAAACATGGTAACCTATTTTAATTCAATGCTTTTTAAAATTTTTCCTTTTCTAACTTTCCGCAGATTTCACATTGACGAACTTAGTGTTTCTTAGTGCCTTTGTGTCATAGTGATTATTTATCAATAATTTGCCACGAAGGCTCTAAGGCTCAAATAATCCCAAATTTTTATTTTTATCGGACACTAATAATTAATTTGATATTCAAACTACCACTTCAGTTTTTCATTCTCGCCAAAACTATCATAGCCCGAAACAATTACTTTTTCTCCCGGATTTATCCCTTCAAGCAATTCATAATATTTAGGGTTTTGCCTGCCAATTTTTATAAATCGCTTTTCGGCAGATTTCCCGTCTTCTGCTACCACAAAAATCCATTGGCCTCCGGTTTTCTGGTAGAAATTCCCCCTGGGTAAAAGCATCGACTTCATAGGACTACCCAGTTGCAAGCGCGTGTAATAAGTTTGACCGGTACGCATATTTTCAGGCATTTCATCCGTAAAAACCATCTCTACCGAGAATTTACCATCGCGAACATCGGGAAGAACCTTTCGTATTTTAAGTTGGTATTCCTGATCCTGACGTTCTAAAATTGCTGTTAACCCTACCCTTACTTTGTCGATGTAATGCTCGTCGATTTGCGCAAGCACTTTAAAGGAAGTAAGTACGTGGATTTGTCCTATCCTCCCGCCCTGGGGGATCAATTGCCCGATTTCTGCCTCCAACACCGTAAGTTGCCCATCGATGGGTGCTGTTACGTTTAAGTTATTCTGACGTTGCCGAACCAATGTTAGGTTTAAATCCATATTATCCAAATTATCCTGCATTTGCTTAACCTGTATCGAACGGTAAATTGAGTCTTGTTTTTGACGTTCCACGTAAAGTTCAAAACTTCTTTTTGCAAATTGGTAATCTTCCTCCGATTCAAGAAAGGCATCGTTGGAAATGAGATCATCAGCATAAAAAGATTGATTATGAACGTACCTCCTTTTTTTGCGTTTAATATCAAATTCAAGGTTTAGCAATTCCCGTTTTATCTGCAGCTTTTCCTGCTCCATCGTCACCATAGTGTTCCTAAGGAAATTACTTTTTTCGGCCAATTGGGCCTCACTGTTTAAAATGCTCAAACTTAAGTCGGGGTTACTTAATCGTAAGATGATATCTCCTGTTTTTAGCATCTCTCCTTCTTCCGCCACTTTTTCTTCAACTCTTCCACCTTCGCGGGCATCCAGGAAAATTGTTGCTATGGGCTCCACGTTTCCGGTAACTGTAATATAATCATGAAAAATACCTTCGGTAACTTCCTCAATACTTAACTTTTCGTAATCAACATTTAGGGTAGAAACATTTGAATTAAAAAAAGCCTGAAAACTAAAAAAAACGACAACTAAAATACCAGCCCCGGTAAGGAAATGTTTCCTTTTAAGTCCTTTTTTCTTTTTCAACTGAATGTCCATAATTATTTGTTTTATTAGCGTTCTAAATTATAAGTTTCAAGTTCGATGCCGCAAATCATAAGTGGCTGTTTTTGTTGTAGATAGATAAATTAAAGAAAGTAAATCATAAAAATAAGTGTAAATATTTCTTACAGTAAGTGTTCTAATCATTTACAAATATTTATTTTCGCTAAATGCTTAGTCCTTGCAAGAAAACTATTAATGTTGAAAATCAGCATTCACCCCGACCCTAAAGGGAGTACTGATTTTCAACAGTTTGCTCCCTTTAGGGATGGGGTATTCAAGCTGTTGAAAATCTAATTGTTGGAGTTTTCTTGCAAACACAATTTAATCTTACTTGGGTAAAATGAAGGGAAAAATTCTAATTCTTGACGATAATAAAAGCGTACTTACCGCGCTGGAGATGCTCCTCCAAACGGAATTCGAAGAAGTTTTTACACTGCGAAATCCAAGCTGTTTATTATCAACTATCCAAAAACACCCGATTGATGTAGTGTTGCTTGATATGAATTTTAAGGCTGGAATAAATACTGGCAACGAAGGAATTTTTTGGTTGCATGAAATTCAAAAACACGACCCGGCAATAAGCGTGGTAATGATTACCGCCTATGGTGATGTTGCTCTTGCAGTGAAAGCGGTGAAAGATGGAGCCTTCGATTTTATTTTAAAACCCTGGGACAACAATAAACTCATTAGCACTTTGCATGCTGCAATGAAACTTAGGAGAAGCAAAATTGAAAATGTAGAACTGGTAACGGCTACGAATAATTTAAAACAGGAACTCCGGTCGGGTTTCCAAAAGATTATCGGGCAATCGGATGCCATGAAAAAAGTGATGGAGATGGTGAAAAAAGTTGCCGCTACCGATGCCAACATTTTTATCGCTGGCGAAAATGGTACCGGGAAAGAACTTATTGCCCGCGAAATTCACAACTATTCAAAGCGGAAAAACGAAATAATGATTAGTGTGGATATGGGTGCCATAAGTGAATCATTATTTGAAAGCGAACTTTTTGGCCATACCAAGGGCTCGTTTACCGATGCAAAAGAAGATCGGGTTGGTAAATTTGAAACAGCCAACAAAGGCACCTTGTTTCTTGATGAGATCGGAAACCTGCCCTTGCCCCTTCAGGCGAAGCTACTCGCCTCATTACAAAACAGGACTATCGTAAAGTTAGGGAGTAATATTCCTGTACCCATCGACATCAGGCTGATTTCAGCTACCAACAGAGATTTGAAGAACTTGATTAGCGAGGGTCTGTTTCGCGAAGACTTGCTTTATCGTATCAATACAATAACCATTCATGTACCTCCATTGAGGGAGCGTGGAAACGACATTTTATTATTGGCAGAATTTTACCTTCACAAATACACGATGAAATACGATAAGCCCGGGCTGAAAATAAACCCGAAGGCTCAAAAGAAACTGCTTAAATACACCTGGCCCGGAAACGTAAGGGAGTTGCAGCACAGCATCGAAAAAGCCGTTATTCTATCGGATACAAAAATTATAGGCGAAGATAGCTTTACGCTAAATGCCGAGAGAAGCGATCAGCTTATTGACACGCAGAATAAAACCATCGAAGAAATGGAACGGGAAATGATACTCGCCAGCATCGATAAAGAAAATGGAAACATGAGTGCCGTGGCCAAAAAGCTGGGAATTACACGCCCCACGCTTTATAAAAAACTAAAGAAATTTGAAGAATAGGATTTGAATAGTTGTAGTACGCTCTGGAAAGTAGTTTTTAACACAAAATCACAATCCCGCGCATAAGTAATGCCATCAGGTTAGGAAGCCAAAGTTCATTTTCTGATTTATTAATATTACGCTCCTCTGGAGCTTCGGAAAGATGTGGATATTACAATCTACAAATGAATACTTCAATAATAATTTAAGGAACTTCTAAGAATTAGCCTATGTCGTACAAACATTTTTACAGTGCAATTCTATCACGATTAGCAATAATAATATTGCTTTCGGCATCCGCAACTTACTTATATTTTGAAGAGCAAGCTGTGGTTTTAAGCGTTTTATTAATACTGCTACTGGTGGGTGCAGTGATTAACATTATCCGCTATTTTAATCGCTTAAACTATTGGATAGCTTCCTTTCTATTGGGTATCGAAAATGATGACACAACGCTAAAGACCCCATCAAATACCGGAAACAAAGCCATCAACGAGGTGTATAAAGGAATTGGAAGGCTGAATGAACTTTTCAAAAAAACAAAAACAGAAATTAACACCCAAGAGCAGTATTTCCGTTCAGTCATCGATCAATCAGCAACCGGGCTATTTTCGGTCAACGAAAAAGGCAGGGTAATGAATATTAATCCGGCTGCAACAAAACTCACCAAATTAAACAACTATCATCATGTAAATGCATTAATTGCTATTGATAAAAAATTACCCGGATTTATCACTGAGCAATCAGTGAATACAAACCGTCAATCGGCCATTTTTGAAAATCCGGACGGACAAAAACTTTTGTTTAAGCTCTCCGAAATTACAACTATCAACGAAAGTATTAAACTGGTGGCTGTAAGTGATATTACGAAGGAACTGGATAACCGGGAAATTGATTCATGGATAAAACTGGCCCGAACACTATCGCACGAAATCATGAACAACATTACCCCGATCACAACGCTGTCGAAGGTAATTTCGGGATATTTCGTAAGTAAAAATCAAACCATCAGCAGCGAGAAAATAGATGCTGCAACCATTGCAAATACTGTAAAAGGTTTAAGGGTGATCGAAGAGCGAGGGCTCGGCCTGATAAACTTTGTTGAAAATTACAGGAAATTCACCAAGCTCCCCGAACCCCACTTTAATAAGGTAAACCTATCTGCATTAATCGAAAGCAATTTGATGGCCGCCAGCGCATATCCGGGATTTAATACCATAAGAATCGAAAAACTTATACCGGAGGGTATTATGTTTTCGACCGACGAAAAGCTCCTATCGCAGGTGATTCTTAACCTGGTAAAAAACGCTATTGAAGCACTGATAATCGAAAAAACACCTTACCCCCAAATCAGTATTAAACTCTTTCAAACCGGCAATGCAGTTAAAATTGAAATCACCAACAATGGTCCACAAATACCCCCCGAAATAAAAGATCAAATTTTTATTCCTTTTTACACCACCAAAGAAAACGGTTCCGGAATCGGGTTGAGCCTAAGCCGGCAAATCATCCTGCAAATGGGCGGGGATATTATTTTATACTCGGGCAAAGACGGAAAAACAACTTTCAGCATTTGTCTTAATCCTGAACTACATTCTCCTTAAAATAAACAAATTATACCCCGACGTACACTATCGGCTGATATATGAAAAACCCTTAGTATCCTCTTGCTTGCGAACACCTAACTTGGACAAGCCCCCGAATAGTTGCACTACGAGACAGGCAGAACCAAACAAGGTGAACATGTAAAACTTATGGTGTATTCCTGTTTTGGTTTGCCCAGGTTAGGTGCCTTATCTCTAATATTCTGCCAAAAAATGGCAGAATATTAGAGATAAGGTACTACGTTTTTCCCTGAGAGAAAAAAGCCTTTCAGGAAAAAAACAGCAGCATAAATATCGTTAACATGTTAGCAATAGTGGTTTTTTAAGAGCCTAATACAGGTGTTATCATTTCCGTATCTATTGGAAATAATGGTAATAATAGTTGTCCCATTCCCCTCTACTTTTCCCTACCTCCCACCACAATCACAAACTCACCTTTTACAATGTTGGTGGTGAAATGAAGGATGACTTCTTGCAATGTGCCACGCACTGTTTCTTCGTAAACTTTGGTCAGTTCGCGTGATACCGATGCGGGCCTCCCGGCACCAAAATGCTCTTTGAGCTGTTCAAGGGTTTTGAGCAGGCGGTGGGGCGATTCGTAGAGGATCACGGTGTAGGGAAGTTGGGCCAGGTATTCGAGCTTGGTTTTGCGGCCTTTTTTGTGGGGCAGAAAGCCCTCGAACAAAAAGCGGTCGGCGGGCAAACCCGAGTTTACCAAGGCAGGCAACAGTGCCGCAGCGCCCGGCAGGCACTCCACTTCAACGCCAATTTTTATGCATTCGCGAACCAGCAGAAACCCGGGATCGGAAATGGCCGGTGTGCCGGCATCGCTTACAAGTGCTGCCGTTTCGCCGGAAGCGATACGCTCGGCAAACCTTTCAAAAACTTTGTGCTCGTTGTGCAGGTGGTAGGGCGAAAGCGGTTTGCTGATTTCGTAATGCCTCAATAAATTCCCGGAGGTGCGGGTGTCTTCGGCAAGGATAAAATCCACGGTTTTTAATACATTGAGCGCCCTCAGGGTAATGTCTTCGAGGTTGCCAATGGGTGTGGGTACGATGTAGAGTTTCGACATATTATTTTCGTTTATTCAAAACAAAATTAAACAGAAACAAGCAATTTTCGTTTAATTGCGTTAAAGATAGATATTTTTGCAGATTAAGCGTTTGCACCATAAAACTTGAAACTCGATACAGATGAGCCGATTTAAATATAAAATCACCATTTACCTGCCCTTGCTTTTTGCCCTTGTACTCATACTTGGAATCCTTGTTGGGCTTCGGCTGGCACCACACAGTTCATCGGGTTCGCCCATTTATTCGGTCAAGCTTTCCGATTACGACAAGTTGAGCGATATTATGTCGATGATCGAACGCGATTACGTGGATACCGTTGATATTGACGCCACCGAGGAAGATGCCATTGAGCATGTGCTGGAACAATTGGACCCGCACTCGCAATATATTGCAGCCAGCGAATTTGATGCCGTTAGCGAGCATCTCGAAGGAAATTTCGAAGGCATTGGCGTTCAGTTCAGGATAGAAAAAGATACGGTGATGATCGTTTCGCCCATCGCCGGAGGGCCTTCCGAAAAAGTGGGCATCAAAGCCGGCGACAGGATAGTGATTGTGGAAAATGATACCATTGCTGGCGTTGGCATCGACAACAGCAAGGTGATGAAAGTGCTTAAAGGGCCGCGGGATACAAAGGTGAATATTAAGGTTTTTAGAAGGGGCGAGCCCGATTTGCTCGATTTCACCATCACGCGCAATATAATTCCTACCTATAGCCTCGACATCGCCTACATGGTTGACGATTCGATTGGCTACGCGAAACTCAATAAGTTTTCGGCCACAACTTATGATGAGTTGTCGGTAGCACTTAAAGATTTAAAAAAGCAGGGCATGCACAAGCTCATCCTGGATTTGCGCAATAATACCGGCGGCTATTTGCAGGAAGCGATAAAAGTTTCGGATGAATTTTTGGGCGATGGCAAGCTGATCGTTTACACCGAAGGGAAAAATCGTCCCCGTAATTTTGCCTATGCCACAAAACGCGGTAATTTTGAGGATGAAGATCTTATTGTTTTGATTGATGAAGGCTCGGCATCGGCGAGCGAGATTGTGGCGGGAGCCATCCAGGACAACGACCGGGGCACCATCATGGGACGGCGGTCGTTTGGAAAAGGGCTGGTGCAGGAACAACTGAATTTATACGATGGATCGGCGCTGAGGCTAACCGTTGCAAGGTATTATACGCCCACGGGACGAAGCATCCAGAAGCCTTATGAACATGGTACCGAAGATTACTACAAAGAATTTCACGACCGCTTTGTAAATGGCGAAGTACTTCATGCCGACAGTATCCATTTTGATGATTCGCTTAAATACATTACCCCGGGAGGAAAAGTGGTTTACGGTGGGGGTGGCATTATGCCCGACATTTTTGTTCCCATCGAAACAGGCGAAAACATGGCTTACTACAACCGCCTGATCAATCGTGGGGTAGTATATGATTTTGCATTTGAATATACCGACACGCATCGTGAAGAACTTGGCCGTTATAAAAACGTTGATGAATACGATCAGGGCTTTTCATTGGACAATAATATTTTTGAAGACTTTCTGGCTTTCGCCGAAGATAATGGCATAAAAAGAGATGATGCAGGTGTAGCTGCCCGCAAAGATGATATACAAAATTTGCTCAAAGCACTTATTGGCCGCAACATCCTGGATGATGAGGGATTTTACCCCATCTATCACCGGATTGATAAAACCTTTAATGAAGCCGTAAAAAAGATGAAGGAAAAGAAAAAACCAGGCTTTGCTGCTTCGCTTTAGTTTTTGGGGTGATTGTGGGAAAGTCCGCACAAATTGGATTTCGCGATATCCCTCCTATTGACGTTTGACGTTGGAAAGTTCTGCGAACGTTTCCAAGTCTCCACACTATCAAAAGTAAAAATAAAACATTGACTATTTTTATAATGTTAAGATTTCATTGGGCTAAAGCCCACTATTGAGGAGATGAGCCATATTCATCCACAGGCTAAAGCCTGTGGCAAGTAAAAATTCATTCAATTGAAAACACCCGATTCTTAATCCTTCCCCCATCAAATCTCCACCCTCTAACTTCTAACATCTAAATTCTAACTTCTAACATCTTCCTTCTAACTTCTAACCTCTCCCTTCTAACATCTTCAATCTATCATATTCTACCCCTGTCCGATTTTGTACATTGCATCGAGGGTAGCGGACACTTTGCAAGTATTATCCCGGTTCAATCATTCGATTTATAGAAAAATATCTTTCTATTATAACAAGGGTGAATCCTTTCCAACTCAATAAAGCAAGATAAATTCAAACATCGTAAAATGTGTGTGTCATATACTCTTGCATGGTTGTTGTAAAGCATGTAAAGAAATTGAGTAGTCAACAAAAAAATAGACATAGATGAAAAATATTTTAGGAGTAATTTTGGCTTTATTATTAACAGTAAGTTGTAATAATTCATCATCGCAAGACAATAATGACAAATTTTCGGACTGGGCATTAAAAAACTCGCAGGAAATTGAAACCCTTGAATTAACAGAAAATCAAGATGATTTATATTTATTAAAACAGATTGTTGGAGAAGCAGAAGTTGTTTGTCTTGGTGAAAGTCGCCACGACATTCACGAGCAATTTAAATTGAAACACCGCTTTATAAAATACCTTGTTGAAGAAATGAATTTTAGAACATTTGTTTTGGAAGCAAGTTTTCCATATTCAAACAAAATCAATGATTATATTCTTAATGGAAATGGTAATATCGACGAATTAATGTCGAATATGCCTGGTTGGTTTTTGTGGGACACCCAGGAAATTAAAAATGTTTTGAATTGGATTAGAGTATTTAATAATAGCCAAAAGAACGAAAATAAAGTTACGTTTTATGGAATTGATATTGTCGCACCAAACAATGCTCTTGAACAAATAATTGACTACTTACAGCGTGTAGATGACATTTATTATTCTCAAATTCAAAATACGAATTTTGCCCGAAATATTATCGATGACAATCAGTGGCAGACGACTTTTCAGCGTTATACAGAACTCCCACAAGATGAAAAACAAATCCTTATAAAAAATTATAACGAACTATATCAACATATCGAACAAAATAAAACAAAGTATATTGATAATTCATCAAAGAGTGAATACGACTGGATTTTAAAACTTTCGTACTCTGCAAGGGAAGCAAATAATATGTTTACAGAGACTGATAGGTTAAAAATGGGATTAATTCGCGACAATGCAATGGCAAATAACAGTTTATGGATAAAGGCGAGAAATGAAAAAATAATTATTTGGGCCCATAATGTTCATATAGCCAAATCGGAATTTACAATGAATATGTTTCCGGATAATCCTATAAAGGGAATGGGATACATCTTAAATCAAGCACTTAAGGGCAAAATGGTTTCAATAGGTGCTTCTTTTAATCAAGGAGAATTTAGGAATGAAAATATAACCTTTGAACCTGCCCGGGAAAACAGTATTGATGGGACACTTGCCAAACTAAAAACGGAATACTTTCTTATTGATTTGAAAGGAAAAGCAGGAAGTGCAGAGGTTAAAAAGTGGTTAAATTCAAAAAACGCAATCCGTGCGCAAGGCTTTGAAATGACTTGCATTCCCGCAGAATCATTTGATGCCATATATTTTACTAACAAGGTTTCTAAGGTTAACTATAATCCAAGCACACTTGAAAGATTGAGAAATTAGAGAGAAACTAATAAAAACACCCTACAACAATGTTTGTAAGGCATTTAAAAAAAATCGGGAATTATGAATAAAACGTTTCAAAATATTTTAGCAATATGCATTGCAATTTTACCAGTCAATACCATAATGATTTGGTATAGACTTACACAAACTAAAAATTAAACAAAATGGAAGAAACAAACCCTTTACAAACATTTGTTGATGAAGCCCCTGAAATTCAAAAGGCTTACGCAGAATTTATCCAATCGCTAATTGCAAATAATGGATTGGATAATAAAACAAAACAATTAATTTATATTGGAATGAAAATGATTGCGGATGATGAAAGAGCAGTTAAAATGCACGTTCCAATGGCAAAAAATGCAGGTGCAACTCGTGAAGAAATAAAAACAACAGTTCTTCTGGGCTTATCAGTTATCGGATTGAAAGCAGCATCAAAATACTTACCTTTGGTTTTGGGAACTTATGACATTGAATGATATGAATACAATGACAAATATACCAAACACAGGGAAAACTCTTACCGAAAAATTAGAAAAAGTTGGCATTAAAAATGATTAACCAATATTAACCGAAAACATGCTAAGAAATTATTTTGTTACCGCCATCCGCACCCTCCTACGCAACCGCACATTTTCAACCATCAACATCACCGGGCTGGCCATCGGGCTGGCTGCTTCCATCATGATTGCCCTGTGGGTTTTTGATGAGATGAGTTATGACAGTTTTCACGAAAACGCCGATGATATTTACCGCGTGGAGCGACATATCAACTACCAGGGACAAACTTTTTTTGTTCCGGTTTCCGGCGCAGTTTATGGATCGACCATCCTACAGGATTATCCTGATGTTGTGAATATGGTTAGGGTTAATCCTTATGAACTTTCGGTGGAAGGCCCTGATAAAACCATCTTTAGCGAACAAGTACATTATGTGGATACCAGCTTTTTGCAAATGTTCACCTTCCCTCTGAAACAAGGCGACCCTGCCACAGCACTCACCCAGCCCCGCTCGCTCGTACTTTCGGAGGTGGCGGCAAAACGCTTTTTTGGTGATGAGGATCCCATGAACAAAACCCTGCGAATTGATTGGGATGGGGAAATGGTACCTTATAAAATTACTGGAGTACTTGAAAAACTCCCCCACAACAAGCATTTCAAATTTGAGATATTGGCTTCATTCGCCACCCTTGAGGATGAATTTTCGGAGGAAAGGCTCAACACGTGGCTTAGCAACTATCTATACACCTACATCCAGCTCAGGCCGGGGACTGACAAAACCATGATGGAAGATAAACTGGACGGAATGGTGAGTAATAAAATTATGCCGGCCTTTAAAGCCTTCCTAAACCCTGATGAAGATTCGGAGTACGGCATGCGCCTGCTTTTGCGCAATGTGCAGGATATTCACCTCAAAACGGGGCTGATGTGGGATATTGAGGTTCAGGGCGACATGAATACCGTATATATTTTTTCGGTGATTGCACTAATGATTTTATTAATCGCGGCCTTCAACTTTATTAGCTTATCAACAGCTCAGGCAGGATCGCGTGCCCTGGAAGTTGGCATACGCAAAACAGTGGGCGGCTCAAAAAATTCACTGATATGGCAATTTATTGGCGAATCGGTAATGCTGTCGCTTATTGCCTTTGTTTTTGCATTGGTACTCATCAACACCTTCCTGCCCTACTTTAACGATCTCACTGGCAAAGAGCTCTCGATGGAAGTTTTTGCACAGGCAGATAAGTTCATTCTCCTGTTGCTCATTGTTATTGGCACCGGGTTTTTGTCGGGCATATATCCAGCATTTTATATGACCGCCGTAAAACCAATTACCATCCTTAAAGGAAAAATGCAGCAGGGCAGCAGCCGGTTTTCGTTTAGGCAGGTGCTGGTGGTGTTACAGTTTTCGATTACCATTGCACTTATTATTGGCACTGTAACAGCCTTGCGACAAATGCACTTTATGAAAAATAAAGACATGGGATACAACAAGGAAAATTTGATGGTAATCCCTGTGGAAAGCAACAATGTTGTCACCCATTTTGATGCTTTTAGGAATGATTTGCTCCGAAACCCGCTTATCATGATAGTTTCCGGCTCTCAAAAAGTACCCGCCGAACGGGAGTATTCCGATTCGGGTTGGGACACCGATTTGCTTGATGAACCATTGATGTCGAGATTTTTTGCAGTGAATTTTGATTTTATCGATACTTACAAAATTGAAATGGTGGCCGGACGGGCTTTCGACAAAAGCCAATCTACCGACAAAAACTTTAAAGTACTCATCAACGAAGCAACGGCCAAAAAGATTGGATATACCAATTTGAATGATGCCATTGGGGGCAAAATGCACGTGGACTGGATTGCCGAAAATATTGACTCTACGGCCACAGGCAGCATTATTGGGGTAATGAAGGATTTCCATTTCCAATCCTTGAAAAACAAGTTAGAGCCACTCACCATTTTCGTAAAGGAAGAGTGGATGAACCGCATCAGCATCCGATTTGAACCGGGAAAAGAACAAGAAGCCATCGCTTTTGTGGAAGCCACCTGGAAAGATCATTTCCCCGAAGTACAGTTTAATTATTCATCCATCAACGATTATTTAAAAACCTACTATAATGCCGAAGGAAAGTTGCAAACCATTTTGGTAGTCTTCACATTGCTGGCCATTTTTATTGCGAGCCTCGGCTTATTTGGCCTTGCCATTTTTGTTGCACAGCGCCGGATAAAAGAAATTGGTGTACGCAAAGCCCTGGGTGCAAGCAGTGGGAGTATCGTTTTGCTGCTTTCAAAATCGTTCCTGGGCTGGGTGCTGTTAGCCAATTTGATAGCCTGGCCGGCGGCATGGTATTTTATGGATGCGTGGCTCGATAATTTTTCTTATCGCGTACAGGTAAATATCTGGACTATGCTACTCTCTGGCCTGGCAGCTTTGATGGTTGCTTTGCTTACCATAATCTACCGCTCGTTGGTGGCAGCAAACAAAAACCCGGTCGATTCGCTGAGGTATGAGTAGTGCCTTATTTCTGTGGTTCTACTACCATTTCTAATACTCATCCGCCCTGCTGAAAAGTAATAATACTACTTTTGCCCTTCAAAATCTAAAAAGGGGTTTATGGTTTTCAGCAGCATCGTCTTTTTATTTATTTTTTTTCCGACATTTTTGCTGGTTTATTATTAGGCATATCAGTTATTATCAACCTGGGCTTATTGCTATATTTTAAGTATGCCAATTTTTTTATCGAAAATGTAAACGACCTGATACTAAACCTTGGTTTGAGTTCGGGAGTAGCCTGGACAAAAGTTGCCTTGCCCATCGGCATCTCGTTTTTTACCTTTCAAAGCCTCACCAATTCGGTGGATGTTTACCGTGAAATTATGGAAAAGGATGTGGTAATGCTGCTCACCTCCGATGCCAGCCTCCGGCAATTCCCCTGGGGTTTTGATGACACTGCAACAAAAGCAATTTTTAACCACGACCCTATGGCCATCAAAAAGCGACAGGATGAACTCGACAGCTACGTGTTATATATCAAATCGCAGGCAACATACATGGATATGATTCGTGGAAAGGCATTAGCCAAAAATATTTCTGTGGATGCCATGCTTAAACTTGAAGCCCAATATATTTACGACAAGAAGCGTAAATAATTTTTAATCCCAATCTGG